>Ga0210059_1004879_pt1 | contig 21598 bp, 22 predicted proteins | sample Ectturendosymbi2_FD_188042 | JGI IMG/M metagenome (GOLD analysis project Ga0210059, IMG submission 188042) | Ecteinascidia turbinata endosymbiont from Florida, USA - Sample 2 (SPAdes) (version 2) | ecosystem: Host-associated > Tunicates > Ascidians > Unclassified | place: Key West, Florida...
GTTAGCGTTAGGTTAGCGTTAGGTTAGCGTTAGGTTAGCGTTTGGTTAGCGTTAGGTTAGCGTTAGGTTAGCGTTAGGTTAGCGTTAGGTTAGCGTTAGGTTAGCGTTAGGTTAGCGTTAGGTTAGCGTTAGGTTAGCGTTAGGTTAGCGTTAGCTTTAGGTTAGGGTTAGGTCTTCGTTACCTTAGGGTTAGGTTAGCTTAGGGTTAGGTAAGGGTTAGGATTAGCTTCGCTTAGTATTAGGTTAGGGCTACGTTAGGGTTGAGGTTAGGTTTACCTTTTGTGTTTACTATGTTTCTACAAAGCCTACTGCATTTTCCTCGTGCGTTACTGTCACTGTCACGTTACAGGAGATGGTTCAATAAGGCTTCAAATTTAAAGATCCTTCAGTGGTTCTGTAGCCACTGTATTGTTACTTGGCTTTTGAGGTTGCGTCATATTACGGGCAACGGGCCAGTCCGAGCCGGAAAATATTTTGTGGTTTACCATAAGCAGTCCGGGCTGGGAGGTTTCTTGTTACCTCTGGGCAGGCCGGGCTGCAAAGGTGCTGGCCCGTGCCATCTCTACCCTCCTTGCGGTAATCTCCATAATAACGTGGTGACAGTGAGACTCGCAATTCTGAAGTATATTTTGATTCTAGTGAGTTCTGTTGACTTGGCGACGCTGTTGATTGTGGATATTGACAGAATAATACGCAGTACTTCATCAACTGCCAGTTCCTTCCATCGTCGCAACTCCCGCTGCTAACTACAAGAGGTCCCTTTAATATACGAAAATTTATAAAATTTCTAGTTCATTGCAGCCTTATACAGCTCTGATTTCCCGGAAGGACAACTTCGTGGTTGGACTAATTTTTATGCTACTTTCATGTTGCCACAGTTAAATTAATGTTATAAAAATAAAGGGAGTCGGTCTTTTTGTTGATGTGATGATTCTTCCAAGACACTTTGCATGTAAGTATAAGTATCAACTAACACTGTAATAATCGCAAAACATTTCACAAAATTAAATATCATGGCCTTCAGCATTGTCTTGTATTTCACACGAAAATCTACATATCTCGCAGTTGTGTCAAGTGAAAACTACAGCATTACATTAAACCGGGAGAATACAGGGCGTATTAGCCTCGTGTTTTGAATTAATGGAACTAGGCGCACTCTGTTGCACAGACAGGTCAGGGAGAGGACGACAGTGGAGTCACTCAACCGTCAGAATTAATACTCTTTCATCGAAGATCACACATCATGATTTTAACATCAGTTTAATCGCTTGAAGAAAAGCCACGGTAGTGGTAACCTTGGAAAAACATTGTTGGCTTAACAAAGAAATCCTGGGAATTTTGACTGATCAGTTGAACCCTGGATTTTCAATTTTTCGACTTGAAAAGGAATTTCAAAAGCTTCGTAGCAGAACGACCAATGTTTGCTTGCTTTTTGCAAACTTTCTCAAAACTATGTGCATTAGGCGCACTTACCATATGCTAGCCTTCTTACTTTCATCTGCAAAACATTTTTGCTGTGAATCACCTCAAGCGTGTTTTATTGCACTTTTCCTGGACCCAAAATCATTATGGAAGCCATGACCATTTCTTTCACATTAAAACTTACAAACAAGATTTATTTTTTCAACTCACTTGATATTTCATCGAACCCGTTGTAATAGGTACAATCTGATTCAAAATCTCGCACCCAGTCACGAGGAATGCAAAGCCCATTGTCGCATTTGAAAAATCCGTCCTCTGATCGGCAAAACGTCTTTTTTAATCCTCCTTTGGCTAAATATTTGGCGGAAAGTTTGTTATTTTTCTTGACTTCGTCGTCGTCAATGCTATCAACGTTATTAACTGAAAATTTGCTTTCATTTGAAAATGTGTAAATAAATGAATTAATAAAAATTTCAAACTTGGAATGATTTCACTGATTTATGATTTACATATTTTCTGTTTCAATTTAACTAGCATGCCATAAATTCCAAACATGACGTTGAAAACACTTACATCGATGCATCCACATGAGTAGGCAAACGAAAACTGTGTTTCTGCAAGACCATATCATTTTCTTCTACTGTGCTTTATGCAGCAGTGTCTAAAACCAAAACACTGAACATACAGGAATGAAAAGATATTTTTAGTGTGGTTTTTACTCTATCATCGGTTAATAGGCTGACATAATGCACACGACGTTGCCAGAGGTTTGAAGCATAAAATGCTTTGGAAAATTAAACACTTTGCTTAGTTTAAATAAAATAATGATCAATCAAAATATTTGCGCAACAAGATTATTTTAGACAGCAATTTGCCAAGAACACGTCAAAGCTAAATGCTCCAAATATCGACTATTAAAGTCGAGCAGCGCCAGCAAACCTTGCTGGCAGCGACAGCAACATGCCTTGCTGGCAGCGCCATGCCTTTGCTGACAGCTGCCTTGCTGGCAGCGCCAGCAACATTCGCAGTGATCGCGGCCCACTCAAGTAGACATTTGGAAATTTTTTATTGAGCGTACGTGGGGGTGTCCACATTGTCACGCAAACTGATTAACAATTTTCCGTCGTAACAGTAGGAGATGGGGCCTCACAAAAAGAATAGCCTTGGGCCTCGCATCAGTTAAGTCCGGCCCTGAGAAAGACGTCAACATATTTTAAAATTATTGTGGCACTTTCAAAATTTGCAGCTCCCGCAGGCCTTCTGTGTATGGTGCGGAAAGGCAGCAAATTCTTAATCTCTTTCTATAACAGTGGTTCTTAACCGGGGGGCGCGCCTCCCCAGGGGGGCGTCAAGCAATTTCCAGGGGGCACGAGCCCTTACATGCTCTGCAACATAGAACGTTTTTTAACGGGAATGTGTCCCTTCCAAACGTGGTTTTCTGCAATGTGGCCGTACACCTGCATGATATTAACTTTCTACAGTTCTCCCTCCATGTTCTTCTGTGATGAGACCAGGGGCGGATCCAATCGCCCACCACTAAAACCTACGAAAGTAACTTTATTCACCATAATTTTGTACAAATCGGAAAACAACATTTGCGATTTAAGGCCATTTTCTCGTCCATTGTTTGTCACAACAGTGCTGTGAAATATACTTCACCTCTCTTGCAGCAGCGAGGTTGTTATGAGACTTGACCCAGGGGTGTAACGAGGTTAGATGGCGCCCGGGGTAAGAAGCAAGTTTGGCGCCCCAGTATTCAAAACTGAGGTCTTTTGGAAGCAAAAGTTTTGTATTGAAGAAAGTATTTGTCACATTGTTGGGACTTTTCTGCGCTTTCGCAGCCATTGGGCGCTCCTGCAGTGATTTGGCGCCCCCATAGTGACTCGGTTCCCGGGAAACTGCGCCCCCCTTGCCCGCCTCGTTACGCCCCTGATTTGACAACCAAATAATACTGAAATTGCCCCCAAAACCATACTGGCTGGATCCACCCCTGGATGCGACGATATATATTTGCGACGATTCAACTGCACTTCAGCCACACTCTTGTAGAATGTCAGACTAAGTTTTCAAATGCGTCTTGGCAGCTACTGGCCACCATACGATGTCGACTTGTCGGCAAAAAATAGATAGTAACTTGGCTTTCTGCCATCTCCATGGCGACACTCATCTGCTTAATCTCGGAACCGTGTCATTCATTTACACTAAACGATGAGGAGTAAGTGTTGAGTGGATAAAACAAAGAATTTACAAAAGTTCGCATAAGTTAAAACAGATATGTCCAGCCCGCGGGCCGCATGCGGCCCAGTTGAAGATTTCGTGGGGCCCATTTAGGTTTTCGCAGTAGTATAAGTATAGCCTACATTATGGGTCGTCAACATCAGGTCGCCCGCGAAGACCACGTTAGTCGCCCACGTTGGGGCCTGTTTTGAAAGTAGCATTAAGATGATGGGTATCGTCACATAGATTAACATCATTGATAATAACATAAAGGTAAATTGAGCAGTTTTTTTTTCAGAATTGTGTATCAAATTAGTAGCCCTGAGCGTTAATCGGCACCCAAGAAGTAGCACTCAGTTTTACAAAGGTTGCTGACCCCTGGCCTACATACTTACAACCTCTCCTTATTTTTATAATCTTAAATTTGACATTTTGATGCAGGTGATCATCAGTGCCACTTTACCACGTCTTTACCGCGTGCTGGGTGATTTCCATATGTCCACTGACTTCTTGGCGCAGTACTTTTTACTGGTTTTGTGATTTCTACCCTTGTTCTATTTACACTAAACTTGCCCATTATGGAGTGGTTAAAGGTGCCAAACAGTCGATACCATTGCAGTTAGAATTCAAACGCTTTCAGTACAATAAATTTAGTGTGCTAAGATCAAAGTCATTCAATGTGTGACCCTAAATAATATGTCATTCAATATGGGGCCCTGGTTAAGATTGTAACATAATTTTGGTCTCAGTAAGCAATTTCGGTTGGAATATAACTGATCTGATACAAGCAGTTGCAGCACATTAAGCATGCAGGCTAGAGTGGGAACACGCACATCTGTGAGTACCGACAAACTTGCGCATATCGCTTAAAAGAAAGCGTCTTCCATCTAATCCTGCAAATCAATATATTAGCCAAAAATTGTCTAGTAATCAGTGGCCTATAATTTTAGGTACATGGCTCTAAAAAATAAGCCGTGGCGAGCGAGTGTTAGTAGTAATCAGGTTCAATGCAACATGCCTATACCCTCGAGGCCTTATACTTAAGAAATATGTACCTCTTTCTTGAACGATGCAGAAAGTCTGACGATGTTTGGTTACGCGTTTTGATGCAGTCAGATTGTTTATACTCGTCCTTATTCTTTGAAAACTACAACCGCAGTTTACTCGTTCTGTTGTGCCTGTTCTGTTGTGTCTGTTGTGCAGACTCTGTGTTTGTACTCTATGGACTTCGTGTCTGTTACAAAACCTTAAAATAAAAACGTTAATAAATTGAACACTAATACATTTGTTTCTACCACATATTAAAGTCAGGGGGGCGTGAAACAAACGAAAATGACTGAAGGGAGGCGCGGTGGAGAAAAGGTTAAGAACTACTGTTCTATAATGAAAACTTCCAGGGTTGGCTGTTAAAAGCCTGCACGGAAAAAACCTGCCACGCACTGCTTTCATAATGTTTCTGTGATGTTAACTGCAGTGCACTTATCCACATTTCAGCATCAAGACACCATACGGGTGATAAAATCGAATCTGATGCTTTTTTGCTAGGAAATCCATTTATCGTCAGCGACGCATCTTTAGTCCAACAAATCGCAAGCAAACTCTTACAGGTGAAATGAAAAATACTAAATAAAGAAAGAATAGAACGTTTGCAGACTACAGTACCATGAATACGCAGGCCCATGCAAACCTGTTATGACCACAGCCACAATCCAACTATCTCCAACAGATTTTTATTCTCTGCGACTCGGAGAGGCAATCCCTGCAAACGCAGCTCTAGAGACGTTTTGGAATTGCACGGAAGCAAGAGTTAAAATTGTTTTTGATGGCAAATCTGATGAACCGTTAAATCACTGCAACGAGCTTGACAAGTGACTGCCGACGCTAGCGCGTTGGTCCGGGGTTCCTTGCTGTAATGTTCGGACCAGTGTTGTCAGGTGCTGGTTGAAAATAGCCCGGTGTCCTCATAAAACAAGGGAGCGGAAGCCCTTACGCGCCCTACAATGTGGAAAGATTGATCATTAAATTGATCAATAAATGTTATTTTTTACAGCCTATTGAAGTCAGGGGCTTGAATTGAAACAAACGACAACTATTTAAAGGAGGCGTGGCAGAGAAAGGTTAAGAACCACTGCTTTACATCAAATACTTCATCAAACTCTGAAACTTGCACAAAGCTGTTTAACTAAATTGACAGTGTCACGCACGTCCGTCTGCAGCAAAAGCATAGGGCTGAGGCTATAGCCTACTGTAGTAATACCGTCACTCTCTCCGCACAAACGACATAGCGAGATGTGCTGTGATTGTTTTTCTTGTGGCAATTGACTATTGTGGCTACGTCTTGCATGCGTCTGAGCTTTACTCGTAGTATTGATTACTCATCAAAGCAATGGGCTGCATAATGTGGCCACAGCAAACCACATCCTTGCTTGACCACAAACTAATTCCGGAATGAGATCAACACTGTTGTCCATGCGATCACGCACAAACGATCACGTGGTCTTGAGGCTTGATCTATTTGTTCTTACCTCAAGAGAACAGAAATTAACTAAAAAATGGCGATCACATTACTTCAAGTTAAAACAAATCACACTACCTCAGCAAAATTTAGAAAAATTATGCTCTCTGATAGAAAAATATTTAGCAAAAACAGCCCAAAAAGCGCATGAACTTTGATACAACTAACTCAAACAGCTGAAAACCGTAACAGCAAAATATTTCCCGCATGGCCACGAAAATAACAGCCCAATTGTGCGGGAGAACCGGCCAACTGGAAACACTGGTTTAGACAGTTGGGCGACTCATTGACAGGGCTGATCGCTGTCAGTCGCTTTGTTGCAGTTGCGCTGGTTCGATTTTGGCTCAAAACGCTTTCTTACGATAAACGCTTTCGTGAAAAGCAGCCCTTGTCTCAAAAAGAGTCTTTTTCAGCGAAGAATCGGTCAGTTTGTTATTTATACACAGGTTACATAATTTTCCTGCTGAGGAGGCGTCGTCAACAATTTTTGCCATCAGCAAAATTGATAACTTACTCTTGCAGTCGCTGAAATCTGAAAACTCCCTTCAAGCCACCTGACATTTTTGAAAGTCGGAGGCTGCTTGTCAACTATTGCTGTGAAACACTTGCGACAGAAGGTTATTCATTCATGAGTAGTGCAAATATTTTAATGAGAAAAGTCTTCTAATTGCTTTTTGATTTAAAAGCTAGATTTTACCCCAACATTTCCGAAATTTTTCAGGAGTGGTGTATCCGAGTCATGATTAGTCAAGTCACGATTAGAGTTGAGCCACAAGCGTTTGAGTTCATTTAGAATATTCTAAAATTTTTCAAATCGAGCAAGGTTCGAGTCATTACTTAATAGGGGTCAGAATCGAGTCGCAAGAACAGTCCAGTCCATTGGAGTCATTGGTTTGCAAATTCTAGTCCACGACGAGTGAAAAACAATAATCATTTTTCCGGTGTTGCTTTTCATAGTTTCCAAACAAACAAATGGCGTTTTTGAAACGTTGTTAGAACGCCGTGAAAATGTAGCGTTTCAAAACCTTTAAAAAACGTTTTGCGAACCATTCTGAAAGGCATTACATTAGCTTGGTTTCATTTGTTTCTCACCTTCACTCTCAATCATTTCCACAAGTATACCTTAAACCTTGATGCAACCAATGCACCTCTTATCCTTTCTTTCGCCCAACAAACACTAAAAGTGAAAAGATGAGGGCGTCTGCCCCGTAGCGCAGGAGCACAACCAGCCGCCCCTGGCCCTAGCAGAAAATGCCGTGCCCTGGTGCGTGCAGTGAGGTTATATTTATGACGTCATCGTACTCAGTCAACCAAGCTATGATCTTTTGTTTTTTGAAGATCTTTTTGCAGGAAGCTTCGCCAAATTTAGCTTAAATTGTCGACTGCTAAACCTCACCGAACACCTTGCCGTGGAGCCCAACGCACAGCTGCAGCTGGTAACAGCTACAAAATGACGACATCAGCAGAGTATTCGAACAAGTAACAACAATTATGAGCAGAAAACCTTACGTTGAACTGTTTCCAAACGAAGAAAAAGTCTGTAAGGCAACAACTAATTAAGAAACATGTACGTAAAAAATAACAATTTTGTAGCATTTACCCAACAATCAGTACTTTCCAACAAACACAAGATTTGTAATGGGCGGGGAATAGTACGACCGAAGTCACAATTACTCAACTCCCAAGACGATTATGAGCCAAATAAAAATTTTCAAAATGAATGACAAGAAACCGAAATGCAAACAAAAAAGAAGAAACTAAGGAAAGGGAAATGCAAATAGCAAGTGTGTCTAGGAAGAAAATCACCAACAATAATTAATCTACACTGAGACAATTTACCGATTTGCCGAATATACTTGACCACAACTGTAGCCCTAATCGTTTTGCAAAAAAGAAACTATTTTCGGGCTTTTGTCAAAAGACAAGAAATGCATGTTGCAAAAGAGCAAATAACGGTGCTCTGTCGTTTCGGCGTTCATATCTGTATGACTGTCTGGGTCGAGTTAAATGTGAACAACGTTTACATATCACAAGCGACTTTTTTCGTGGCGGTTGCTGCATACATCCAACATTGCATTTAAAAATTTGCTCCCCTTTGTGATTTTTGGACCCTGCTGCGAAATCCTGGCGACGGGCCTGACTTTCGTAAACGTTACTACGATTAGTTGGGTGAAATTTAGCTCATTTGGACGACATTAGACTTAAAACAATTGGTGCGCATTGTGTTCCATTACTGGGTGCCCAGCTTTGCAACATAGCGCTCACATTTTCTCAGCAAGACCTGCGTATATTAACCCTCTAAGATAAACAGCCTTTTAGTCATCTATTAAAACATGCTCCACCGGATGAGCGAAAGCATTAATCAAGTAAGCAACTTCCCTTTCCTATCAATGAAGCACACAACTGTAGCTTAACTACTGCAGAGCTTTCTTAATTACTGCTGCAACTAGTTTAAAAAAAACAGCTGCAACTGTAGTGGCTGGGCCAGGTTTTCTCAAACGGGGCCCTCGGCATCCTCTTGGAGCCACAGTGCGGTTCTCTGGTGGCCACAAGCAGAGGCTTTTACTGGGTAGCTTTGCCATAATATTGCATAACACAAGTGACACGATATATTAGATATTCGCCAGACCTTAGAACGGGGCCACGGCTCACAAACGTTTGAGAACCACTAGGCTGGACCTTGACCAACGAACGATGTTGCAGCTTGTTAGAGTAAGCGCTTTTCGAATAGATTCTAGAAACAGCGGTCATTGTTACGCAATAATATTGAGAGATAGGTAGCGACAAAGCGGTGGTGAACCTAACATGGCTGTAACCATGGCGCTATCGGCTGTGTCGCCCTCATATGCCAAAGAATATTCTGATGGGACGTGGCCCTTAGCTGATGAAATTAAGAAAGCTTAAATTTTTATCAGTCTGAACAAGTTCCTCACCTCTTTTCAGTTACCTCTGCTTGCCATAGGCGACCAGATTTCTGTTGCCAAATAGTCGTCGAAAACACGGCGGCGCCAAATAATCCCATTCCGTGGGCACGAACTTGTGGTTTTGAAGCGGAAATATTTTCTTAATTTCAGACATTTTAAAAATCGTTATTTGGTTATCAAATCAAAATGAGAGGTGGATAGCAGCAAAGAAGATATGTTGAAAACGCAGTAGATTTCGTTGATGCAAAAACCTTGCCAGCAACTTGTGGCAAGTGTGTGACAGTGTATCACTGCTTTTCTTCAGACCACAGACTTCTTCCGTAAATGACAAAAATGCCAACAAACATCAACACCGATTAAGCAGACCATTTCCTGCTTTTATATGGATTTGACGAAGAACGCTAACGATCATTTGCATTACGTCAGTGTAAATTACTGGATTCAAAGAGCTGTTGATGGGCAAGAGAATTATGGCTGAAACAGCGTAAAGTATGAACGGGATGACAATGGATCCCATACTAAGAAAGGACATCACGCAAATAGGCAACCAGCAAGTAACAACTGTCAATATCAAAATAGTTATTTTTCTCTGCATTTTTCTCACTCTGTCAGAAGCTTGTTGTGTGGGAACAGAAGATGTGGATTTTAAGTAAATTGGTGCGTAGGAGGCGGCGATAAAAATCAAAGGAAAAAATCTAAAGTAGATGATTGCAGCGGTCATCATGGTAAAGTGCGACACGTCATCGGCAGTAACGTAAAACTTTAAGGCAAACGCCACTGCCGCTGTAATAACCGAAATAACTGGAGATGTTCGGTTTAATAGCAGCGAAATTTAACTGGAGATACTCATTTACATTTTGCCAGCCAACACTCAAAAGTTTGGTGCTGTTGTTTAATCCAGAAAGTCGATTAGCGAATTTGGAAAATTCGGAGTATTCTGCAACGTCAGAATGAAAGTAAGCACTTTTGGACACGAGAACTATCGTGACCATGTAACGTGACAGAGATGGAAACAAGGGCATCAAAGGAAGGAAGCGAAACAACCCAAACAACAGCAAGGCCACCTGTAATCAGTTTGACGCTAGAGTTTGTAGCTTGTATAGTCTGTGAACGCTGCACAGTCTTTGCGCGGTTATACAGTCCAGCACAAATACAGAAGCCTCAATGGATGAAAAGTTAGAATCTCAATGAAATTGCAAGTGGAGCTAGTGCGCCAGCTAAATGCAAATGAACAGGAATGAAAAGATATTTTTAGTGTGTTTCTCACTCTATCAACGGTTGATGGTCTGAAATATTGCGTAGGCTTACGACGTTGCCAGAGGTTTGAAGCATAAAATGCTTTGGAAAATTAAACACTTTGCTTAGTTAAAAAAAAAGATTATCATTCAAAATATTTCCGTAACAAGATTATTTTATACAGCAATTTGGTAAGAACATCTCAAACTCAATGCTCCAAATATGGACCATTAAAGCAATAATCTTGCAAGTGTATCACAAAACATTAAAAATCGAATGAAAGTTGAGTTTATTTGGCGAAAGTTAAGAATTTCAAAGACGAGAAAGAAATCATAGCAATTGCAAAAACGCCGGGGCACCGAAAAAAACGCAAGATTATCGAGTCGTTGCCCCTTGACTGGTCGATTAAGGTGCACAGCAAGCCAAATTTACATCAAATCGGATAGCCTGTATGGGAAAGAGCTGCCAGATGACCAACACAGTTGCGCAGGGAGTGCTGGTTCGCAACCGGTCTCTGTCGGTGGAACAGGTGCTCAGATCCGCAAGGATCTGGGCGTTGCAGTGAAAGTATAAACGCAGCTAAAATGAAACTCTGCCCGGGTTGTCATAACCCTTTCGCCTCTGGCAAGCTCTACAAATGTTTGCAGCGGTTGTAGAATGAGGTTGAGTCATCCAATGCAGCCATCATATCGTTGGAATGGAGAGGCTGAAAGCTCCTGGGGTCGGGTCTTCTGAAAACCCCGTGTTCGATCTTCATTCACCACCAGTAGTGAGCCGCTGAGTCTTACGCGCTGTCGCTGCTCCTGCAAAACAAAAGAACACCAGCAGCGACACAGAAAAAACAAATCACACACACACAAAGAGAGAAAAGTGTAAAAATCACGGGAATATGTACAAGAGGAAAAATTAAGTTTGCTGTCAAGAGAGGACCGAGGGCAAATTTGGAGTGCGAAGCATCAACACCATTTACTTAAACTTAATACGCGGCGATTAGGTTGTCTCTGTAACGTTTTTTGAATGTAAATGAGGAAAACTTATACAAGGTAGGATCAATACAGTCCCAGATTTTGGGGCCAAGGTGTTTTGAAGATCTTTTTCCGTATTTATTTTCTGCTGCTTGTCAGAAGAACGCTCCTCGTGTAGCACTACGGGTTGCATAGGAATGTATTTCATTCAAGGGAGTAAAGAGTTGTTTAAAATTGTCAGGTGGGTTGCCAGCGTGCATTTTATGCATAATCTTACCTATCTCCAGTTTATATATGTCATCCACTTTAAGGAGGTTAAGATACTTGTATAGTGGGTCTAACTTGGATCAAAATGTACTATAAGTCATAGCTCTTATTATTTTGTTGTGCAATATGTTCAACCGTCGAAGACTTGTCTTACCGACGCCACCCCAAGCTCCTTTGCATATTGGAAATGACTATAGACGATGCTAAAATACAGGGATTTAAGTGCTCTTTCGTTAAGATAGTGTCTAATTCTATAGAAAATTCCAACACTGCGCGAAATAGATTTCTCAAGGTTGGTAATGTGGTCTGACCAAGTACGTTTATCATCAATGTACACCCCCAGGTATTTAGTGGAGTTTGTTTGGGATATAGTATTTTCATTAATTTTTACAGTAAAGTCATAAAGTCGATTGCCTTTGGGACCTATTAGCATGTAAGAAGTTGAATAATTTAGAGACAACTTGTTGAAACGCATCCATTCATCTACTTTCTGTAACTCAGTATTAACCAATTTTTTGCAATTCTGAAACTTTGACCAAAATGGTAAAGTTTTGAAAACGTTTAGTATCTTTAACAAACTGTTTATGCTGTTGAACTGATTCTGGTTGTTCTTAATTGGCATACTTCCTATTCCGGTGGATGTTGCAGTCTTCATCAACTATTAGTTGCCACTAGTGAAAACGAACTTGAAAATGGTTTATTGTTAAAAGCTCTAGGTTGCTATAAGCTTAGAGCAATTAACCAACGGAGTTCTGCTTTTATCTCTTTGCGATGATTCAAACTTGCACATATCTGAATTCAAGTAACTAGTGTCCACAAGCATTAAGGTTTGAATCAAACAGCAAATTTGTTTGTAATAGGAAATCGATTTCACGCCACTATACGCACATTCAGTCCTGCTATCTTATACAAATAGAATCTGGTGGAAATAATCTTCCATGCACTTGTAGCTCTGATGAAAACCGAAATCTTTGCCCTTTCAGTTGGTGTCAGGCTACTTCTTCATTATGTTGAGCTGACTTAGAATATATTGCTGAAATTTTTCTCAAATGGAAATTTTCTTGCAAGATGGAATGCTGTCACCTGTTTAATAATATTTGAAATTCGTAACATCAACAGCAACCGCATGAAACAAAGAACGGAAGTCTGAAATCATGTTTGTCATCACCGCACACTCATCACGTGTTGGTCTACACGTCCGGAAATGTTTGTTTCCGCAACCTACTCCATTGATTTATAGTGTTTCATGTCTCAATTTTGTTTGGAGGGACTAAATCCACCAGAGCCTCCGTGGCGACGAGACTGCACTGCCCTAATGAAAATAAAAGAAAGGTGTGTTTAAATGGAGTTGACGATGGTATTTGATATTATTGTCGATCCCATGCAATATATCGGTCTTCTTTGGTCACCAGCTTTCGTTTTACAAATCCTATTTGTGTCATGTTGTTTCAAAGCAGTTCGATACGATGGACTGCGCATGGTCAGTCATTGAAAATACGCCTTGAACAAAGGTATTGATCTTTTGTCTCATCTCTGCATTTGTTTGAAGATGGAGTATGTTGACTGACGGAGAATTGCCTTCAACCTATTTGTTCCATTCTGCGTGGAAAGAATCCAGGGCCGGATTTACCTACAGCCTTGTAGGCTTAAGCCTAGGGCCACAAGATCCAAGGGGTCTCCAGCTAACTGTGGTACGCATTTAGCCACTTGCTGGTAATAAGATCAGTTCGATAAATATTTGTCAACAATTTATGTCTATTCATGAAATTTGGTTTTAATAACTTCATCGTATTTCGTGTTGATAACGTCAGCGTTTTCTAACGGGATTTCCATGTATAGCATGAATTGCTAGTTAAGCTGCATGGAGACTATAGTATCGTCATACTCATGGTTCCGTTGACTGTGTTTACTGAATGATACTAATTGTTGCGTGGGAATCAGGCAAAAGAGCTTGTGGCTGTTCGTGCTTGATATGTACCTGACCAAAGCTAAAAGATTTGGTGCTGACAGGGCCGGACAAATCACGTGTGGGGTTCGATTGGAAGAACTTTTGCGGGGGCCCACTCATTGGCGTGTGCAGAAATTTGAGGATGGCCATCAAGTCAAAATTGTAAAAATCATGCGTGATGTGAAAGCGCGAGGCCCGAAAAGGGCAATGCCAAGCCAAGGTTTCTGGGGGAATGCCCCTCAGCTTCACCTCTGGAGATGAGACCTTCCATGTTCGTTCGACGGATATGTCCATAACATCAAATAAATCCATAAGTTGGTACACTTACTCCCTCTGCTGGCCAGATCTCTACCGTGGGGTACGGCAGGCGAACTGTTCATGTGCTAAATTAAATTAGCAACACTACCTGATATAATCAGCCAGCAAATATAAAATATAATAGCTTAGCAACATAACATCAACAAACGAAAAAATATGACAACATGTTATCTCACAAAAGCAACAGTTGACTTGTTTTATAATGCTGCACAAGAACTTGGCCGACCCTGACCACCTGAAAAAGTACACTATTGCCTCCCTGAAAAAATCCTTCAGATGCCGAAGCTCGTTTGTGTGTAAATCTGGTACACTCAAAGTTTTTGCACATGTCCTACAATCCGTCACATACATCACCGTGGTTCAACTACTTTTAGAGGTACGGGCCCTTTTACAAAAACGTGACAACTCACGTGCCACTTCCAGTGACATTATGTATGAAACAAAAGATTCACAACATTTAAACGTTACATAGGGGAAGATAAGTGAGTGCGTCACTGGAATTATTACACAAACGCATATAGCAATTTATTACAAATCCCTATCAGTGGGATGCCTTTGGTCGAGGCTTCTCTGACACTATCGTTCTTTGATCAATACCAATGTTAGTGTTAGCAAGTCGGAGACTATCGTCCAATGTTTCGTCTGCCATTCGATTTGCGTTTTTAGATGCGAGTTGCTTCATGGTAGAAAATGTACTTCACACGCCTACGTGCTTCCAAACATCGAGTTCATTTTCATCGCGAAATTCTCAAATTTAGGAAATCTATATTTGCTGACTGATTTCCAGAATCTCTATCGTCTCTTAACAGCCTTAGTATTATACATTTTTGTTAAATGTTATGTTTGTTCTAATGAAACAACAAAACAATCTCCAGCTTTACAGCGATCTGTTTGAGGAATCTCCTGCCTTGTCCTTCCATCGTCTTGCAATGATTAAAGCTTGTACCCATCATGCAGCAATAATATCAAAGCAACAGCAGTGACTTAAGTATTGTTGTTCTAATTAAATTCACCTATTGTCACGGATGGACGATTAATTTGGCTTGAGAGCCACTTTGAGAAGGCCGCGTTTAGCGGATAGATAGACAGGTTCGTTTGGCGCTACTGGGTTCATTTCACTAGTTGTGCTTTTTCAGGCAACGAACGCCGGGCAACGAAAAACACAAAGGTTATCCAGACAGGTGCCCCAGCGGAAGGTAAGCGACACGACGTACCTTATGATTTGATCGTAAAATAAATGAACAAAACAAAATGTTATACAGAAAAGATATTATTCATTGTTGCTGTGCAAGTACACTTTATCCAGTGCAAGGAATTCAGTGAGGCAAACGAAACCTTACACGCTTTTCAACAAATTTCATATTGGAATATTTTTCTAGCGGGCCACTGAAAACGCTGTTGCAGGTCACATGCGGCCCGCGAACCTGTAGATGGACTACACTGACATTTATCATTTCGCGACACCTCATCCGTGCTGGTGTAATACATTTGACCAAAGAAGACTATGGTTGTGATATGAAAAGAGATCTGCATAACCTCAACTTAGGCTTTATTCAGCTAAAACGTAACGTGCACTTCGACAGTACAGATCACGACTGTCCTGAAGAACCACCACGATCAGTATGAGCACCAAATCACGCAAGGGCACCAATCGCTCAAGATTCCTCGAAGGGTAATCAGTGCACATGCAGAAGTAAGCTTTCCACGAACAGAATTCGGCGCAAGCACTTATCAGCCCATCACAAGGAAGTTACCACACAACATTCTACCCCGCTCAGTTGAGAACAAAGGTTAATAAACATGAACAAACAAACAACGGACAACATATGCACTAACGTTACTAGTGTTCTACGTGATCACGTCAGTGATAGAGAACAAGTCCATAGCGGTCGACTGGTCTCCTTTGGCGTGTCGATCGCCGTAATGCAATGGCTCTGGTACCAGGTGGTGGTGATTGGGCAGCAGGCTCAACACGTACAGTGTCGTCAACGCTCGGTGACGTATCGTGTGGATCGAAGATCTAAGCTGGAGTACCACCTATAATTTGCCACATTGCTTACAATATCCTGCATGCTTTGAAGCCGATAAGCGTTCAGGCGAGTGAATTTGTTTAGGGTCTGGCTGTAGTCCACACATAGACGCTTCTTACGGTTTTCACTTTGAGCTATAACCATTTGGGCACGCCACGGAGAAACGCTTGGTTCGATTATGTCATCTGCTAGCAATTGCGATATTCGTGTTTCAATGAATTCTTGGTCAGCTTTTGAATAGTTTCTTGACTTGGCAACTATGGGTTGACCATCAGGTGTCATATGCGCATACAATCGTACTGGATTTGGGCACTTCAAGGGTTTTAGCACACCAAGTTGCAAGGATTGTTCTGGACCACCGAAAGTAAACTGGAAACTTTCATACAGCTTCAGAAATTCACGGCCAAGTATCACGTCCCACAGGAGGCCATTCATCACAGTGAGCTTGACATTATCATAAGTACGATTACAGAGTTGAACGCGAGCTGAGCAAATGCCTTCAGTTGCAACAGCTGAACCTCACAGCCAGAACAACCTACTCGACCTTCTTACTTGTTTGAACAACTAGGTGGGCACGCAGGATGAAACTTAAAGCGATCTGATTGCTTTTGACGCCAGTGTCGATAAGGCCTTTGGCCAGAACTCCATTGATAAATACATGCACATTTACCTTTTCATCGTCACTCGAGGAACGGCCGCAGGATTGCGAGTTCTAAATCCCCATCAAAATCTTCATCAATGGTGCAGCTGGAGGTTGATGAAGCGCTCGTTGCAATGAGCGGCACACTCTGGCAAAATGTCCCTTCTTGCCACATTTGTGACAGACGCAATTCTTTGCTGGACAATTTCCTCGGAGGTGTCGACGGGCACGGCACAAGAAACACTGCTGTGTTTCTGTTGGTAGACATTCCGGTTGGTTAACTGATGTATGTTGATCGGAACCAGTTGGGTTAACAGCCAGAGAATGGTTAGCAGAAATAGCAAGAGATGAGGAAGTATACGATTGCGCATTTCTATGCGCATCATCAAGCGAACGAGCTTTGTCAAATGCAGCTTGAAGTTCAGTAACGTTGTCTTCTAAAAGTCTTTGCCGGATGTAAGAAGAACAAATCCCGACGATAAACGCGTCCGGTATTGATGCATTCCTACTTTGAACCGCAGAGACTGCCGTGAAGTTGCAATCGGCGCAGAGCTTTTTCAGCCGCTGAAAAAATTCAAGTGATTCATCCAGTTCTTGACGGCAAGTGCTTAGTTTATGCCTCGCAAACACTTCGTTAATGGGTTTCTCATACACTTCGTCGAGTCGGGCTATGGCAGCTTCAAATGCAGGGCAATCAGCAAAGTACACATGTAGACCGAAGGATCCAGAAGACTCTAGACATAGTAGCTTACATTTTTTGCAACAATCACTATACACAAAATACGTTGGTCAAGTGTAAGTCTGACTTCTGGACCTATACAACAATTGTAGGCAGGGACGGATCAAATGAACGCGAGGCCCCTCAGGGAAAAGTAGGCCGGTAACCAAGAAGAAAAGCGTTGGACAATAGTCGATTCAGAATATTGCTTATTCGCTGATGATGAACAAGTATTTGCTGACTGAAGTAGGTGACTATGCAGGTGTTGTCACATACTGCAAACTTTTGAAGTTTTTGTGTGTTCTAGTACTGTGCGTAATATCTATATATATATATGTATTGTTAATTAATCAATGGTTTAATATGATATTTTAGAAATGCCTACTTTTAAAAATGTAATGTCCAACAATGTATATAATTTAAATCAAGCTAATTTAGAAAAGTTATATGATTACGTGAACTCGGAGTATTGTTCATTGGAATCATTGAAGGTCAAAAGCAAAAATAAATTTTCTCTGCTTCACGTTAACATAAGAAGCCTAACAAAAATTTGGAAAAACTGGAGGAACTTCTTGCGGGCATTAGAACGTTGCCTGACATAATTGCCATAACAGCCACTAGATTAAGAATTCGATGAAATTTGGTTTCCGTTTGCAGGGATACTCTATTGAATACCATGATTCCCCAACTAACGCTGGAGGTGTGGCACTTTTGGAAAAGGATAGTCTGGCACATCGTGTTGAAAATAAGTTTATAATAGACACTCCCTGCTGTGAAAATCTTTGGCTACAATTTGACACAAACAACCCAAACACATTTGTCATTGGTGTCGTGTATAGACACCCACATTCTAATTACGAAGATTTCCAAGATAAGCTAGACGTGACCATTGCGAAGCTTAGTGCGACAAGCTCAAAGTATTATATCTGCTGTGACTTCAGCATTGATTTATTAAAGTACCATGGAGATGTCGAAGCCTATGCACATATGTTGCACAGTTATGGATGTTATATCTTTCCAAGTTATCCCTCTGGAGTTACTCCAAACAGCTCAACTTTAATAGATCACATATACACGAATATTGCTTCTGATGACCTTCAAAACTTCATTCTTGTACATGACATCTTTGACCATTATCCATTATTTATTTCGACAGGCAGTATTAATCCTAAGTTTCATCACAAAAAAACTACGCGTCGTAACTTGGAATTCTTTCAGTTAGAAGTTTTCTTAATTGATTTGTCGGAAATAATCAATGAAAATATTACAAAAAATCTCTATATCACACCTGTAGGTAATTTGTTTAAGATCTTTATTGAAAAGTTTGAATCAGCACTTAATAAAGCTGCTCCTTTGAAAGAACTCAGTAGAACAGAAATGAAATTTCGTAGCAAACCGTGGCTGAAAAAAAGGAATTAGGAATTCTATTAAAACCAAACATACATTATATAAAGAAAGCAAAAAACGTAATTCACAAGAAAGCTTTTAGCCATATCAAATGTACAGAAACAGTTTAACTCATGTGAAGGAAAAGTCCAAAAAATTGTATTACAACAATTTATTTGAAACAAATAAAGCTAATGCAAAACAGGTTTGACAAGGAATTAATGATTTATTAAGACGAAGGAAAAATCAGACTTTTTCTCTTATTAAAGTATTGCGTACCCACTAATGCTGATATTCATTACAAGTCTGTGATTCGTATCAACTCCCAAAATCTCTATCTAATGCCTATCACCCACAATGAAATTTTAACCATTATAAATTGCCTTGACTCATCAAAAAGTTCTGGTGCACACAACATACCAGCAAAATTCATAAAACTCTCTGCAAATGTTATAGCTCCTATTATATGTGATCTTTACAATTATTCCATTACCAGTGGAGTTTTTCCAGATTTGCTAAAACTAGCGTATGTAATCCCGGTACACAAAAATGGTCCAAAAGAAATCTGCAACAACTACACCTTGTTGTCCCCATTTGCAAAAATATTTGAGAAATGTCTTTACAATGAATTAAAAAAGTTTTTCTCAAGCTTCCAACTACTGAACAAACAACAGTTCGGATTAGGGCAAAATCATAATACGTCCCTCGCTGTTTCCAGTATTTGTATTGCGTTTGTGCAATGTTTGGATGAAGGAAAGATAGCTTGTTCAATTTTTTTAGACCTAGCTAAAGCCTTCGATACTGTTGGTCACACAATCCTATTGAGGAAACTGGAGAGATACAGAGTAGAAGGATTGCCTCTGCAGCTTATAAAAAGCTACTTAACAAACCGGTATCAGAAAACAGTTGTTGATAGTTTGAAATCGAATGAGAAACTTGTTACTTGTGGAGTACCACAGGGGTCAACAGTTGGACCTTTCTATTTTTAGTTTATATTAATGACTTGGCTTTGGAAAGTGAATTCAATGTCCGCATGTTTGCTGATAACACTAACTTAACTATGGTTTCTGACAATTATCTGTCCCTACAAACTAAAGTAAATTGTGAAATTCAAAACATTGACAATTGGTTGAAGTCAAATAAACTTTCTTTAAACTACAACAAAACTGAATACATGATTGTCACTAGAAAGAAAGTAAAATGTGACTTTCGTATAAACATCGGAGGACATGAAATATCTCACAAAGAGTGTATCAGGTATTTAGGGGTGATGTTAGATGATTCCTTAACTTGGAAGCAACATATTGCACACGTTTCGCGTACGTTATCGAATGATTGTTGGGCGTTGTCCCAGATCAGAAAATATTCCAACTCACAAATGGTTAAAAAAGTGTATTTTGCATTACTTCATCCGCATATTCAATATTGTATAACCAGGTGGGGTTGTGCTGCTAAGTCTGTCTTAGATCCTTCAATCAAACGTCAGAAGCGTAAGGTACGTATTATGACATTTAGTCACAATAAAGCTTCTTCAATGCTGTTGTTCCAGAAATTAAACCTGCTGACACTAAACGATGTTTTCAAATTGGAAATCGCTAAAATCATGCAAAACATAGAAAAAAATGAGTACTTGTCAGACTATATTTCAAAAAATTTTGAACCAGTAAATTGGACACAGAGTTTTAACACCAGACACTCCAATAAAGTCAACTATATATTACCGAAAATTAGAACGGAATCCCGAAAAAAGCGATAGTTTATTGGGGCCCAAAGATCTGGCAAAAAGTTCCACCGGATATCAAATCAAAACCTTTACTGCTGTTTAAAAATAATACGCCAATCATTTAATTCGCCACTATATAAACAGACGATGCCTGCAATCCATGGATGTATAGTTTAGTGATGTTACAGAGCAACGTTTACTTGAAATTTATCTTGCATGTGGATCGTATCCATTATTTCTTGGTCTTGGTCATTATTTGGATTGTACAAGTATGATTGAGTAAAGTTAAAACAATGTTCTGCTCTTTGCTTTCGCTTCTGCTGGTTAGCGCAGGGCTAGTGAGCGCGTTCGTTTAGAGTCTTTGACAACACGTGGTTGGGTGGTGGCAGACGGGATGACCGAAGTGTCTTTTCGCCGCCTCACGACCTTAATGTGTCTGTATTGACAAGTGTACTTGCGTCAAGGTAAAAAAAATAAAATTGTTATTGTTGTAACCAGCTTGTGACAGCAGGTGGGGCGACGAGTTTGCTGAGAGGGGGCCAAATTTTTTAAACTATGTCCAATATTTTTAAACTATGTCCAATGCATTTTTCCAGGGAGGGCGAAAAAAATTGAGGAGGGCTTCGACTCCCTGCGTCCTCCATTGTTACGGGACTGGAGTGAAGTCATGACCGGGAGGCCCTCGACACGCACAATGCTAATACGCAGTTGAGTCCTTTGCCTGCAGAGGCAGCTTGCGAAACTTGCTAGCGGGTTGTTGAACTCGCGGTCTTTATTGTGTAACAATAACACGGCAATAAATCGTCAAATGTTCACTTCAAGTTATGGTAGTAGGCGTTTTGTCGCATGTCACCAGGGCTTCCACTGAGGTTTTGTTCCACCCAGATCTGTTTTTTAAGTCGAGGTGTGTGTCTCGGTTTAATCATGAAAAATCGCGTGAAATCTGTATTTTTTGAAGTCATAAACACATCAGCAACTTCAGTGTGTACAAAAAGATAAACGTACATTACAGTGTTTACATGCGCACATCAGGTGAGAAAGTACGCATATCGGATGAAGCAGAACGTGTTCAATCGGTTTCATATTCTGATATAAGATCATTGCCAGGGTTATATACAGTGGTGTGTTTAAAGAGAAGGCAAGCGAGGCACTTGCCTCGGGCCTCCCTTTGCAACTTCAATGTGCAAAGTACCTTGCTTTCAAAGGGGACCAATCCTGTACCAATCTTTGTAAGTTTGACGCACATTAGGAAAAAACAAAAGTGCAGTTAGACCATGTGATCGCAAGAT
>Ga0210059_1004880_pt1 | contig 21597 bp, 11 predicted proteins | sample Ectturendosymbi2_FD_188042 | JGI IMG/M metagenome (GOLD analysis project Ga0210059, IMG submission 188042) | Ecteinascidia turbinata endosymbiont from Florida, USA - Sample 2 (SPAdes) (version 2) | ecosystem: Host-associated > Tunicates > Ascidians > Unclassified | place: Key West, Florida...
TCTGTGTATTGGATGTTCTGTATCTATTTGGTCTTTGTTGTTGTTGCCTTTTTCTTGAAGCATCAGTTTACTATCAATGAATATTTTTATCTTTTGCCATTGCTAATTTTCTAAAGTTGCGTCTGTCCTTTGCGTATCGCTGCTGTTACAGCTGAGTAAGCGTATAATGACTGACCCATGGTCAGCTGACTTTGATGACCTCCAGGTCTTTTCGTTGGCCATGCAAAATAAACTAGAATTGTCTGTCTTGTCTGTCTGTCAAGCTTTTTTCGTTTTGGAAAAAGTTAATGCTTTTTTTGGTTCATAAAAAATATCAAAAATGGTTTATGAAAAATGTATGCTCTTTCTAAACGCATTTCAAGAAAATTTATAAAGGTCACCACCGCACCAACCAGCCAAAACAATTTATGAAAGGAATGCTGGAGTTCAGAATTTGTGTAAGCGTCCCATTAAGTTTTCTGTTGTACGTATTTGCAAAGTTTCATGTTTGTGTGATACAGTAGGGTATTGTATTAATTGTATGTGTGGTACAGTACAGGGTATTGCATCAAATGGTGGAATAAGGGTTGTTGTTTTCCTTTAGGTGTTATAATGGTTGCATTGGAAATGCTTCACGGCATGTAGCAAACATTGAAAGTTATTCAAATTATACAAATTTGCGTATTCATGAAAAATATTGGAAATTATCAAATTTGTATTGTTTTACAGAGTTGCTCTTGCAAAATGTGAAGTTATGAATCTACCTCCGCAGACGTGCAATCGAGGAAATCAAGTGTACTTTGCACAGGTGAGATGCAACTACTTAGCAAAGTCAGTTATGGTATGGGCAGTAGCGTAACGAGGAGCCCAAGGGGGGACATCTACCCCTGGGCGCAGCACTTTTGGGGCGCCAAATTGAGGTCAGAATATTACGCACTTATTACAAAATGTCAAATGTCAGCGGATGCTAATAACTACAATTTATGAAATTGACGAATGTCATTCCGAAATCTCATAGATCATCAAGGTTCGCAAAGCGAGCAATCATGAACCTAAGTGACGTTTCAAGGCCAAGTTTCTGTCTCCAGCAATAAGCGCCCGCTTGTGGTTTGACTCACGGCTGCGTCACGACGTTTTCAGAAAACCAGGATTGCGAATTTTCCGACTTCCTTATCATTTTATAGTTGCGTCACAATGGGACGGGAATCCAGCGTTCACAGTGCATGCAGAGTGCTATACTGTAATGCGCATGCATTTAGAGCAGCGATAAAACTTAAACAATGTTGTTACCAGGGATGTGCAGAGGGGGCATGAACGAGGCGAAGGTCCCCGGTCATTCAAGGCAGTGCGTCATCCAAAGAGCGAAATTGCAAAAAGTGCATTTATCAAAATCTTGCAGCCTGACCAGAGCTGCAAAATCTTCAATGAATGTTAGTAGCGCTCAGCAATTTTAGCAGCGCACATATACTGTATAATCTTTGCCATACAGCATTCATGTGCATGAAATAAAAAAGGTAAAAAAACGTTCGCGCACTCTACGTTTTTAGTCTCGAGTGCGCGACCGCATTTTTGCACCCCTGAAATAACACGCATCTTATTAGCTACTAACGCATGCTGCATACATCTGATGGGAACGTTCCTGAGGGTGCATGCAACGTATGTTAAGTGACCTGAGAGAGAGATGAAGCACTGCCATCGTTCGCTTCATCTGTTTTTACTGAACGAAACATCCTTAGCAATTTGTTTATAGTTCAGAAAAATCTAAAGGGCGGCAATGCATTAAGTTGCATGGTTGTACTACTTTTCTCAGATACTTTTACTAAGAGAAACAATAGACAACTTTATCTTCTAACATGCCGCAAGTGCTATCTTCTTTTGGTGGATCTATCTGATACGTACTCGCATGAACAAATGCAATATCTAATTCCTCAATGCATAGCTCACCCATGAGTGGAAGAAATTTGCTTGCAAACAAATGTCTCAAGCCCACATACTAAAACAAATTATAAAAACCCAACACATTAAAAACAAAAAATACTCTTTGCAATCACTTTAATTCTAATTTTCAAAACTTGTTTATTTGTCTACACCAGTTTTTGTTTATTTTAAATGCCTGTATTTTTCACATTCCTCAAAACTGATAGCTGGGGCCGAGCGCTTATGCAATATTTTCCAATGGTGTCGTGAGACCAAAAAGGCTCTGAACCACTGCACGAGATGTTTGAATCGCTGTTTTGAACATTTAAATCAGGGGTTGGGAACCTGCGGCCCGCTTGAACGTTTGATGTGGCCCGCATCGGAATTTTCGTTGCCAAGTAGGAGTGCAAAATCGTGTCAAGACGAGGCTCAATGATAACCAGGTACTTAAGGCAGGATGTAATAAGAAGCCTCCATCCCCCCATAGTAAGATAAAGGTAGAATTTTAGGATACTAAGTTGTTATTTGCGACCCGCCAGCAATAATCCACAATTTATGCGCCCGTGATAATGAACTAGTTCTACACCCTTGATTCGAACAAATGTGTGCATTTCCTATAAAAATAAGCTTGTTGCTGATATAAGTACACAGCAGTGCAATTGCTAAAGCAGGGGTAGGGAACCTATTTACTGCCACGGGCCGCATGAATTGTGGAACATCGCTGGCGGGCCGCAAAAATTCATTAGTTTTTTAAACTTCTATCTTTACCTTCAATAGAAAGTGAGGAGGAAAAGTATGTCAAGGAAGAAGAGAGACTTATCTTGACTTACTGGTTGCACGTCTGCTCGACACGGACTTTCGTTTTAATGCGATGTTGTGTTCCAAGTTGGGTAACGAAAATTCTGATGCGGGCCTCAGTGAATGGTCGCGCGGGCCGCATTTGGCCAACGGGCCGCAGGTCCCCAACCTCTGAGCTAAAGTAATGACACTGTTCTGCTTTTGTTAGGAATATGGCCTGGTTACTGCTCAATGTAGAAGGTAACAACCTGCAAAACAGCGATATGAAGCTCATACGTTTTTTTGTTGCGAAACCACCGCCTCTTCAGTATTGTTGGAATTGAACATGGACCAAACCGCCGGCACAAGAAAAAGATTGTGAAAGTTAACTTGGAGTTTCTTAGAAATGCTAGAAGCAACTCGTACTGTTCGTAGTGAAAATGCGTTTCCTAATGAGTAATGACCAGCTTATTATTGGTAGTGGAGGCGAATTTAATAAAGTGAATACTTGAGGTTTTCTGTACTTATCTATACTTCTTGCTTTGTCTGACAAACCGATACCTTAATTTGTGGATATAAGCACTATAAAAGTTCTTGACTCCTTGATATTTACGCCGTTTGAGCTAAAAAATCAAAAAAGTGTCCGTTTGCCATAGACTGACATTTTTCAAACTGCTATTGAAACAGTAATTTTAAATGGATATATTTTGCTGTTTTGCGCTGTCGAAATGCTGCAAATAACAAGCAATCTATGCATATATTTAACTATCTGGTGTTTTTGTAATTTTGCCATAAGCAAAAAACTCTAAAATTGCCATTAACTGTTTTTTGATGAAACATTTAGTAATGTATCACTACTAGAACTCTTCGGATAAGACTTTTCTGTTATGAGGTGATGCCGATCTTATTTTTCGTTGCATACAAGTCATGCCGATATTTTTTCAGTGTACAAACCACAGTTAAAAGCAGGGCTGTTATAGCCGGAACTAAAATTTCAGACTAAGGTTCTGGCTCCAGCTCCAGGCATCCAACGTTTTGGTTGCGGCTCCGGTTCCAACATCTAGAGCAGTGGCTCTTAAAATGATGGGTGTGCCCCTCATTGGGGCGTAAACGGTTTGTAGGGGGCGCAGAGTATGGCAGCGACTGTTCTGCTATGTGTGTTTGATTTTGAGGTACTGCAATGTAAGGCGAGGTGCGAATGGGAATGACTAATGCTAAAGGGCGGCGCGACTGAAAAAGTTTAGGAAACTTCGAACTACAGTATAGATTGATGGTGGGGATGAAATTAGTAATGTGGCTATTTTGAGGTTTTCAAAACCGTTAAATGTTTTTTTCTGCGATTGGGAAAACGTAACCAGATTTGTACATAATAAGCACTACAGAAATTCTCCCCTGCATGGGTAAATTAATGCCGGTTGAGATAAAGATTTTTCGATCACGAACAAGTTGAAAGGTAGCAATGTAATTCACGTAGTGGCGGCAAGGCCTGTTCGGAGTTAACGCACATAACTAGTTCACAGCAGATTTGTTTTGACAGAGTAGCCTGCTTTTTATTGTGATGGCTTGAATGCGCCACTCGGCATAAATACTTCGACACACAGCGCTGGCCGAAATTAATCTTTTGTAGAATGGGAACGTTCAAATGTATTACGCAATAGAACCTACATTGCATGTAATCGGTTAAAGGCAACCTGTTGGTCGTGTACATCTGACCAAATGTTTCCAGCCCACTTGTCTAGAATTGCGATACGAAATAATTTATGGCTTGGAAGCAAGGCCTCTTTCTGACGACAAACACTAATTTGGATGACCTAAATACTTCCTTTTCCGAAAAGGAGGACGGGGTCTTGACGCAAGCCCTAACCAAGCCAGATGCTCGGTCAGTATCAACACGTCTAATTTAAACAGGATTCATGGCCCAAAATGAGCTTCTCTCAGTTACTGCGCTCATGTGCGGTAGTTACCCACTGGAGTTGCTCTTCCGTGCTTGCTACATTTGAAATTTCGCTTTGGCGAAGATGTTTATTCCATTAACACAATTCATTAGAATTTCATACTTAATACTGTACAATTCGTTTTCCACAAAATGAGTCTTGGTTACCTGTGCACAGCTTTTTTAAACGTGAACTGTAAGTACCTGAAAAAGTACGTTGAAAAATGCACATAAGCGTAGAAGCAGGTAATTTTTTGGTCTTGCAAAAGACATTTTTCCCTATGTTCCCCAAATTTGCCCAAAAAATGTTTAAGCGACAAGTAATCTTACACGTTGCTGATAGCTGTGTTAATATTTTTACCTCGACCAAGTTGCCGTAGAACTGAAAATTGAAAATGTGGTACTTGAAATTTGATTCTTAATAACCCAACTGAAACATTACGTTAGGCTGTGCAAGAACATTGTTATAAGCCACTTTGCTCAGTTTTCTTGAACATCTGCCTCATAGCCTTCAGGTGCTCCATTCACATTCTTTTTCACGATTTCGGGCTACATTACGCGTATTTTTAAAAATTGTCGTCAGTGACTTCGAGATGTTTTTATATTTTTTTCAATGCAAATAACCAGTTTATGCAAATAACCGGTATGCGATTAACCGGACTATTTTCTTCATGTGGGAATGGCTTTGGTTTGGCATTCGTTCTAAAATCCTATGACATAAAAGCGGTTTGGAGTGCATGACCCAAGAAAGGATAAACAAACTTGTTTACTCTTGATTTTAGCTTTTCACCTGTGTAGTGGATGCAACCATTCGCTTTGCGAATTAGCGTTTGCGAACTCGTGAGGCCTAGCTTGTGCAGCGCCTGCCATTTGCGCATGGGGAGTTCTGCCGCATGTGTTCCCGCGTTTTTGTATTGCTACCGCACGGACCACGTTGCTTCTGCTGCCGTGCCATCGGGAACATTGTTTCTATTGACTGTACAACATTATTTTTCTTTACTGTTTTTTTTTCAGAAGTTCTTCAACACACACAGTACAAAGGAAGTGCGCATGCAGCAGTGGCGGAAGTTACACAGCGCGTGCTTTCAGGCTCTTCCGATTGGGAGGGTGGACGAGCGATGCGACGGCTAAAGGCAGCAAGCCGTGACCAAGCGGGGGTGAAAGGTCATCTTCGCCAATTAACAGCGAAGGTGAAACGAGCTTTGCTGAGACTGCCTCGTCAATGTCGGCTGAACCAACACCTTCTGAAGACACCTCAACCACCAGCAGTGTCTCCGAGAGCGCTAATATCGCTGATAGCGATATTGAATTGTTCAGCAAATGATAAATCGTTGGTTCGTTGGAGGTGCGCAGTTTTCGTCTGCTTTAAAGACTCTATTTAATAATAAACAGATGTGAAGCAAGAATTCAGTGTGGTTGTTTTGAAAAACTGACCCATTTAACTAGTGGCATGTAATGCTAATGTCTTTGTCATGCCCTCACATGAAACGTATCTCGTCGATATATCTGCAAAGGTGTTAAGGCCTGTTGAAACTGTTGCTTCACGTGTAGTACGGTAAAAACAATTTTTCCAAAGTTGGTTAACTCGAAAGCGATGTGTGTACGCCATGAAATCCACGTCTATACCCTCTCGTGATCTCATGATCGTCAGGAATATGAAAAGGTTTGCGCATGGTCGACAACCAAAATTTAAACCCGGCAGGAGGGGGAGCACATGGTGATTGCCAAGACAGGTTACCATTTATGGGTCAGAGCAAAGCTAGTATTGACGGCCAGGTGCAGTGCCTGCTATCGGAGAATTGTCACAGCGGGCACAACATCAACATTCGCTCTTGAGTTGGTTTTCGACGATGGGTCGGAAATGAGGGGCAAACCAACATCGTCGCCTGCCACTGTAGGGCCCAGACCTGAAAAGTTAACTTTTCGGCCGCCGCTTCGGATGTATTTCCACGCCTGAACCTCGTATTTTGGATTATACAGTAGAACTCGTCTAATTCGCCAATTCGCTTGATTAGTCACTTTTTCGTCGGTCCCGGAAGAATCCCTATCTTTCGTATATATTTATGTTCGTCTAATTCGTCACCTCTTTCTATCCCTGAGAAGCGTTTTGTTCGTCTAATTCGTCTTCTGCAATTTCGCTTTAGATGTCTAAGCAGCTAGGAGGCGTGGGAATTCAAACAAAATAGGGATCTTTGACTGAGAATTCTTGCGCCTTGCAATTTGTTTATCGAATTTATACACGAGGTTCGAAGCGCGACCCGACTCCCCATTGAGAGAACGCGGAAAAGTTTATTAAAGTCTTACAAGGTGCTTGATTGAATGGAGGAGTCCAGATAAAGCAAAATAATTAATTGTATTCAACCATAACGTCATAAACTTGTATTTTACTGCAAATAAGAGCACTGTGTATGCATACGAGTTACTATGATAAAGTATACGAGCTTCTATGATAGAGTTTTCACCTGTTCGCGTAATTCGTCACTTTTTTCTAATCCCCTTGAGGTGACGAATTAGGCAAATTCTACTGTATTTCCTATACTGGCCGGCTCACATCGAAGCTTCTTCGCCCAAGGATAATTTGTGATCTGGGATGCTTCTAAGGAGAACATTCAGATCTGTAAAATTTGAAGCCCGAATGGAAGGTTTATAAAATTACCATAACGCCTCCGATACAAAGCTGCCAGGAACAAATGTGTCATAGTATGTAAACGCTTCCAACATAGTTAAAACGTTGCTTCAAGAGCATGGGCAGATCCAGCCAATAATTTTAAGGGGGAAGATTTCAACATTGTTTGGTAGTCAAGTCTCATAACGGCTTCGCTACTGTAAGAGTGATGAAGTATACTTCACAACACTGCTGTGACAAAACAATGGACGACAAAATGGCTTTAAATCGTGAATGTTGTTTTCTGAATTGTACAATATCATGGTGAATAAAGTTACCTTCGCAGGTTGTAGGGGGTCGTTCACATCCGTCGCCCCCCCATGGATCCGCCCCTGTTCAAGAGATTTTTGTCAAGCATGTTTTTGTACTTATAAATTTTTCCGTTGCAGTTTGTCACCTTTTTTGGGGAGTTTATAAAGCAGTATACATCAACACGTTATTGCATCAAAATAAACGATCGACAAAAGTGAAATGCACAATCGGGATTTGTATGAAAAGTTTAAGTTTATACAAAAATATTTTTGATTTATCGATTCACTCTTAACCTTTCGTTTGTAGAAATCTGGCGCTGTTGTTTACAAACTGGCCTTCTGTTTGGTGTACTTCACTTAACACTGGATTTACCAAGGTGTCGTTTTCGACACCAAGTGATTTTTAAATTAAATTTTTGCAAAATCTGCACATCCTGTGGTTTTGAGATTTGTTGACTTTTCCTGAAAATCCTACTACTTTTCAAAAATATGGTTGTGCGTTTGTGTTTCATTTTTTGACAGTTACTGTATTTGATCGCTTTAACCGTTAATGTCCCGCCCCGACTACTTTTATGTCCAAGTTTGTAACGCTGTACCTCGCCAGCCGATCGAGCTGGAGAGGCTCCCAAACTCTCTACGCATGTTGCAAGTCTTCTAAAACAGGCTGAAAAAAATGTTTGTTTCAGATACGGGGTTCTCTTTGGGTGATGTCACAATGGGAGCATGTTTTCGCCTTTTTGGCCAAGTATACCTGGCCCTGGCTACCAGCCCAACGAGCCATTCTTTTGGCTCATTTGTTTGGAAACTAGGCTTTAATCCACGTCTTTAGGACGGTTGATTGGCTTTCTAGCACATCTGGAGCCAAATTATGGCTGAAAAATCAAATTTTTGACAGAAATCAAAATTTTCGCAAAAGGTGTAATCATCTCTCTCAGGAGAAACTGTGGCCAGCCATAACTCGGCAGCAGACTGAGCTAGAGAGCTATTCAAACCCTAGACTCGTGAAGTCTTGTAGTTCAGAATGAAAAGAAAATTTTTAAGTTTTGGGCCTGGGGTTTCTGGTTGATGACGTCATGAATGGGTTATGATTTGCGGTTGGTTTGATAACGTCATCGGCCGATCCAATGTGCCGATATTGTGGCTCAATGTTTTATTGTATTCTCGGCAATAATACGAGGCTTTAGACCCTTGACCGACTTTCTAGCGTATATATTACTGCATATATTGGAGATACCGTTGTACAATGATGCAGGTGGTGGTAGTTTACAAGTACATTTACTGAAGTTTTTTCTCATTGCTGAACTTGTTTGTTTGTTTTTCTGTCGTGTCACACATTCGAGTGACAGCTGAGGATGTTGCCAATGTGGCCCTTGACTGGTGTAATGATGATGAGAAAAGGAATAGAAACATGAATCAAGTGAAGATGTAGTCGCACCTGCTTATGTCAGCCCACACTAGCTGAGAAGCAGTTCGGACGAAGAGGACATCAGCAGGGAAGAAGTTGATGCATGCACAAGAATATCTTGTGGTGTCTTGGCTGCAAGCGCTGTTATTTGTGACAGGAACAAAACAACGTCGAAATATTCTTAATCAACATTGGAAGGTAGAACTTAGGCAAACAACAGTTTCACTGCTACCACCGCTGTGCCTACGCGAATCTCTAAATATATAGGTAGCCGACTGCAGTACTTACAATGCATGGACGCACTTCATGCCAGACGAAATTCTTCATTCAGTTGTCAAATACACCAACGAAGAAGCTTACAGAGAAGATGAGAATGACTGACTTGAGCATGTGTGAGCTAGCGTCGTTTAGTGCTCTCCAGTATGTCAAAGGACTCACCTGCTTCATTTTCTTTACAATGAAACTTAAGATATTCTAATATTTTCAGAAAACATGTCACGCGTTAGCTTTACTGCTACTCTGAAGTATTTGCGTTTTCTGGGCCTGGAGCAGACCGATTCATAGCAATACGTGTTGTTTTCCAGACGCTAGCATCCATGTATGAGTGCAAATATAAGTGAAATGTTTTCTTGACAGTGGGCAAGTAGTTGATGCTTTAAAGTCATTTTGTCCTTTCATTACATTTATGCCAAAGATACTCAATAAGTACAGCATCAAGTAAAAGAGTTGTTTCAAACGTAGTCAGGCAAAATATTGATCAGACGGAAATCCATTCTTCAACTGATACACGACGTGCGCATGAAAAAAGTTTCACTTGAAAATGTTAAGGCCAATCCCTCGTTCGTCAACTGAAATCTCCCTTCAAAACATAGGAAATGTCATTGAGCAAGATGCAACAAGGTGTATGTGCGTCACTTGCAAGAAACCAACTTGTGGCACATGTTCTGCTGGCATTTCAAAAATAACTTACGTATAATGCATAGCATGGGCGCAATTCGTTGGGGGACACGGGGGACGTGTGCCCCCACTTTTTGAGACGGGGGGACATAATGTGCCATGTCACCCTACTTTTTCTCTTTAGGTTTTGTATTTGGAGAGGTTTAATAAATAAAAGTGATGTTTGTCACGTTTTTTGTGAAGAGCATTTCATGTTAGGTGGTAGGCCGTACATAGCCAAGTTGATCTTGAAACATAGTTTGGTATCACTGATTCTGTTAGTTTATGAATTTTAGCTTTGATAAAATAATTTTTAGCATTTTTCAAGTTTCTAGAGACCGTGAAAGATGGTTAACTGCTTCTGTCCGACATTTTACCCTGTGTGGCATACTGTTAGAAAGGTTATTCTCTTGTAACAGTGCGAGTATTACCTCTGCACATGTGAGAGACCATAGTACAGCCATGATTTGTTCAGTGGAGAAATGCAACTGGCTTTGTTGTAACGTTGGTTGTCACATATTGAGAAACAGACAGCGTATAATTTAATGATGCTAGCGTATATAATGTTAGAAAGTTAGATTTTCAGGCAAATCGCTGCGAAGCTTTTGCCGAAGACAAAAAGCAGCACTATTGTGGAAACTTAGTTTTGGGATGGGGAGTTTAGCAAAAGAATATTTTCAACCATTAGTGAATAGGATTTCAATCGAAACGTTGGAGAAGTAGTCTACAGATTTACCTAACTGAATAATGACCTACAGCTCAAAACGTAGGGACTTGACTTGGAAATAAGGATAAAATGTACATTTATCCAAATTTCTTGTAACATTGCAACAGTGGTGACCAACAAATCGAAAATATATTTTTTCTTTAACTTTTACACTTTGCACTTGTGCTGAATGCATTGGTTCGTAAGTCATCTGATTTGCTTGAGTTTAACGAAACCCACAATGTAGCAATGTTTTCATCCAAGTGCGAAACATTTGCTTTACAGATACATCACATTTGCTTACAGAAACTTTTGACCTGTCCGGGCTTTTCGTGTCGGGCCGGGCTCGGGCTAAAGCTTGTCAAAATATTTCGGGCCAATTTCCCGCCTGCATAAAAAACTTTTTTATAACATTAAGAGTAACGACTTTTTTCTTTCGTGACATAGATTAGTTGTGCTCACTGCTGTAACTTCTGTGAATGAAATGATTGTGATTTTTCTTCAGCTAATTCTGTCTGCACACACAGCTGCGTTCTTTTATTCTCTATTGGGATTAGTCTCACACTGTTTCTGAGAAGGCCACAGCGGTGAGGAAGTTAGCACGTGATGGTGTTGCGTCAAACAGATCAACCACTCACGCGATTCTTGGCTTGTTTTGAGAAGCCTACAAGCCGGCTTTTCATATCTATAGGGCAATGGTTCCCAAACTTTTTTCTTTCAAGGCGCATTTTACAAAAAACAGAAATTATTCGGCGCACTTCGAACATTTGAATAAAAAATTTGTTTGAATTTGTAATTTTTTCATATCCTAATGTAAAATCAAAACAGTATTGCTTAAGTTCCCAGGAAATTTAGTGTACTTGCGTCTTTATGACAAGAGTGCAACAAATCTGTCAGTGAGATACATGTGCTTGATGTTTTATGGCAATGGTTTCAATGTTAGGACGTATTTCAAAGAGACAAACCCTCATTTCTTCTTCACTACAACACAGCCGCTCTCGTTTTTTGGACTTTATATTGTGGAGTGTTGAAAATCCAAGTTCACATAGATATGATGCTGAAAACTGCATCAAAATGGTCAAAGTCTTCTTAGTTATTGAAGGTATTCTTCTTTGACAGCAATCCAAAATGTATCTGTAGGTACCTCAACATGTTGATTGTAAGTCCACGGTCACTAGAAATACATGTCAACTCCTCCTCTTCTTCACATAATAGAAGACCAGTATTAGATGAACTCTCTATGAAAGGATTTCGAACCCAGTCATACTCATCAGTCTTCAGTGATGGGAAATAGAAGTTGAATTTTTCTTCCAGAGTTGTCAAGTGTTGAAATACAATGGGACTCATATTCTTTATGCAGCTTTCTCTTACCAAAGGGAACATTTCAAAGTTACCATCTTCAACTCTGTTTTTCCAAATTGCAACTTTCTTTTTATATGCAACAAGCTCATCTGATGAAGTAAGTATGTTTTCTTCTCTACCTTGCATGCTTGTGTTGAGGCTATTACGATGTGCAAATATCTCTGCCAAATATTCCAGTCTTGAAAACCAAAATTCACATTGAAGATATTCACAGATGCGTTCATGCTTCTCTGTTTTGAAAAATATATGTAGTTCCTTGTGCAGTTCATGTACACGACACAGCACCTTTCCTCTTGAGAGCCACCTCGCTTCAGTGTTCAGAATCAAAAGTTTGTGCTGAGAATCCATATCAACACAAATTTTCTCAAATAAACGAGACTTCAATGGTCTTGTTTTGATGAAATTAACTATTTCAACAACTTGCTCTGAAACTGGATTTAATTCATCTGGTATTGTTTTTGAAACAAGTACTTCCCTGTAGAGGAAGCAGTGAGTTTGTACAACATTAGGATTTTCGCTTTGTGCGGGTGATACAAAACCTTTTAAGCATTCTCCTGATTTTAAATTGTATCCAATCTTGGTCACTGTGTACAAACTCAAAATGAGACCCATATGCGTTGGTATTTATTCCAGTGATAAATCTCTGGATAGGGAAATGCCTGACCCAGCTGTTTATTTAAAAGACTTCTTTAATGACATGCAAAACTTACGCTCAAACCCTATGACAGTTAACTCTGTAACGTTTGAATTAAAAAGTTCTGGAATTTTTGTCTGTGATGCACCAGTAAGAGCATGTCTAAAAAGCATTATATCCCATTGCGGATACAGATCTTGTGAACGATGCACAGTTGTGGGATTGTATGACTCTAACTCCAAACACATATGTTTGCTGGAAACAAATTGCAAATTAAGAACTGATGAAGACTTTTCAAAGAAATCTGATATAAAACATCATCAAGGAACCTCAGCACTAGAGATTGTCGGTACTAATATGGTTTCAGACTTCGTGCTTGATCAAATGCATCTTTGTTTTCTAGGTGTAATGAAGAGATTGCTTTCATGGTGGAAGGGAGTTAAAAGGTAATCAAATGAAATAACTTGTAATTCTATTTCCAACTCTACTATTTAAGTTATTGTTTGAATCACACACTGGGTCTATAAAAGAATCATGATCGTGTGGAGCTTCTGGTTACTTGTTCTTGCATGGTTACAAACAGCGATGTGGCGTCAGAAGTTAAAATTTTGTCTGTTTCTCAAGTCCAATTCAACTTTTTGTTGATTTATACCTGCACAAGGGAAACATTTAACGGTTTCTTGACTAATTCTTAACTCTTATCTAATTGTACTGATGCATTTGCAGTAGCCTACTTGGGCAATCCAAATTATAACCATTAGTGACTGCTCCTTTTGTTTATTTTTGTGTACCCTATTTTTCACACCATAAGACGCAGTATCAAAAATCGATGGCTAGCTGTTTTTTTTTTCATTAACAAGGTGCACTGGATTATAAAGTGCATTAAATCAAGCAAAACTCAAGAAAGCATTTGAGGTTTAATCTGTCGTGCATGTCTTAACCAATATACACGAATTAAATAAAATAGAATTTGTGCACGTGTTTGATTCAGTGTGCGCAAATGTAGTCAGGAGTCTCACAAAGTAATACAATCTGTGGTTATGTGCTTGGTACTTTCGGAACCACATATATGTTGCTCATTGCAATTGTTGTTGGTTTAGTATGTAACATGATGGTCTGTTTGCAAAAATATCATATCTAGCAATTAAATAAATAGCACCGTTTAGCCCAAAGTTAACAGAGTGTCTCTTTATTATTAACAAACCGTCATGAAATAACCCTTTCTGCTCAAAAGACTCACTCCTGTGTCAAGTGGCAATGATGAAATGCTGTTTAGTAAAATCTACCTAGCTAGTTAATTTGCTCTTAAGCTTATGATGCATAAATCTTTTTTTGCAGACATAATGGAGCAAAAATATCTTCTCATGCAGTTAAAGTTTTCAATGAAAAACTGTTGGAGATACAAGAGTTCATACCCAAAGAATTTAATCGTAAAATGAGGCCGTTGGGAGAACTGTCATATTGGAAAGCTGCTGAGTTTCATTTATTTGCACTGTATGCAGGAATCTGCATTCTTAAACACAAAGACATTTTATCAAAGGAAAAATATCTGCATTACCTCCATTTTGCTGCAGCACTGCGCCTTCTCATATCAGCTCAAACAACTGACAGCGACATGAGAGTCTGTTCATCATTACTATCCACATTTGTTACAAAGTGCAGTGCATTATATGGCTGTGGGTTCTTGACTTACAATGTACACAGCTTGATACATTTGCCTGATGACTTTAAACGATTTGGTTCCTTGGATTATGTCAGTTGTTTTCCATTTGAAAGTTATTTGGGTCTGTTAACGGAGTGTGTGCACTCTGGTTATAAGCCTTTGTCCCAAGTTGCCACTCATGCACACCATATGAATGAAAACCTTTTAAATATGATAAAAATGCAAAAAGACTCTATCGGCCAAGATTATTTGCATGATACTAATGATGAATGCCATTTCCCACCAGCTTTACAGGGGCAGAATATCAAAAAATACCGGACAACATTACTATCCAATGACTGCATTATTATTCCCAATTCTACTGCTGATTCAACAATAATGGTTAATGAATATGTAGCCAAAGTTTTTGATATTTTTGAAGTTCCGCCAAAAAAATTTTTGACAGTAAAGAAGTACAAATATGTAAAATGTTGCTTCAAACATCCAATAAAGTCCAGCATTGTTGGAATTTTTGAAATCTTTGAACTAAGTTCCACATTTGAGTGGATTGAGCTTGAAGAGTGTATAACGAAGTGTTTTATAATGCCGTTTAAAAATAAATTCATCGCAATACAAATGATTCATTCCTTTTAATATGCTGCATTGATACTTGGCTTGACAACTTATGGCAGACGTGGCTAAACTGCGTCTCGAGCCTTGTGCAGCTGTTTCAGCTTTCTAAAAATGTATATGTTTGTTTTTCATTATTTATTCTATTGCAAAGTGTAGAAATATTGTAAGATGGTACTGTGGTAGCTGGAGCGCTGTACAGTGTCACGTTTGCAAGTCATCCAAAAATGAATTATGAAGTCACAGAAGCATAGATTGCGTTGTCAGATTTTTGTGTTGCAGATCTTTGTAACTTGGGTTTTATGATTTGCGGCTCATCCATAGAGTAGGTTTAGCCACCCCTACTACAGTGGATGTATCCTTTTGCTTTATGAATTTGGTGTTGCCTAACATGTGGTAGTGTTTTGTATGTGCCACCCTGAATGGTGTCGACTTGTCCTGTCATTTTCGCATAGGGAGTTTTAGTGTCGGTGATATATATGGTGATATTTCTGTACAAGACTGAAAGTGTCTTGTAAAGTATAGATATTAAGCATTAGAGTAAACCTTGGTTAATCTGGATTTAATTCGACTGACGATTTTATCCTTTTTAGACGAAGATCCTGATTAACCAATGATGGTCGTTTCTAGCCTGCCCTTGTGTTACATAATAATTACCTCTACGATTAGTCAAATGTTGCAGGCGATTCCTATCATAATTCTAAACGCTCGTTATTGATTGCGAGCACTCTTGTGTTGCGTCTGAAAGCTGCCGAATCTTTCCTAGAGACAAAAATCTGGATTACGAGATGTGAAAAGAGCAGATTTTATGAGGTATTGGCAAAGATCTGGATTAAAAAATCCAGATAAACCGAATATTTTTATAAAGAAAAACATTAGAAATCGTTTGTACCACACGTTTTATCTGGTTTTGGTGAAGATCTGGATTAACTGAGGTTTACTGGATTTGTCTGCCATCATGGGCAAACGTATTTTGTTGTGTTGTGACAAACAAGTAGAATTTCTTGTACGTAAGCCATGTACAGCTATTGCTAGTTTAATCGTGTGCATATGACATTTTTTTGTTTTTCAGCATTCTTAGCTGTTTAACATTTTCTTGTAACAAATACAATGAAAGACTTTGTCTGCGTTGAATTTGGTGACAAATCGACAGACATTGTTTACAAGCAATGGATGATATCAGATAGGAAGTGTCGATGGCCTCCAGCTGGAATGGATGTTCCCTTTCTGGCTAAAAATAAAGCACAGTCAAACAGCAAATGGAAAGTTTATCAGTGCACCATCTTATGCCAGTCAGGTATGTCATCTTTTATCATAACATCTTGGTTATGGTGTGGCAATTGTGAAAGCACTGGTTGACCTCCAAATTATTTTTTTCAATTCTGCTATGACATTCTTCATGTTTTAGGATCATACCAACGTTGTGAAGCAAAGGCTTACAGCATGAAATCTGTGCCTAATACATCTGCTGATGAGACCTGCAATACACTAGACATGTCATGTTTAGATGAGGAAAATATCTGCCCACCAACTCTTGAAAGGACCGAAGGTGTAATGCTCCAAGCTACTGATTTTTCAACTCCTAAAAGGTAACACACGTTAGTTTCAGACGACACCCTTATATTAAGCAGTTCAACTTGTTTAGAAACATGCATTCAATCGCAGAGCAGAGTTTGATTGAATGAATGTTTCCGCATGTGTGTTTCCCCAATTTTTTTACAAACATCCATAGCAAAAACAGACACGATTGAACGGCTATTTTATGCGCACTAACGTAAATTGTAAAAAAGCTTTTAACTGTGCAAATTAACGAGAAGTTTTTGTTTTTCATTTTTCTTCCAGTTTCCTCCAAGGAAAGGCACTTCGTGTATATGCTGACTAATACTGCTTTACTTTTTGCTAGCTCTGCGACCCAACCACGACGACCTCTGCAACTCATCAATGAATCATCTCAACCACACTTTGACCCTATTGCTCCACAACAGAAATCTTCGAAAACACTGCCATTAATCCAAGGTAATGACATGTACACTGCCATCAAATCGATGCAAAAGGAGCTGCAGGTGATTTCTCGGAGGTGGACATCTTACTCTCACAAAAACAAGTAACGAAGACGTCGCCACTAAATTTTCGTCCTGCCTCTAATGAAGACGAATTGGAAAAACTCATTACAGACATACAGGTACAAAATGAACTAGCGTACCTTTTATTTTGTAACAAAATGTGATTTGAATAATGCAAGAGTGGGGAACCTACAACCCGCGTAAATATTTGAAATGGCCCGCATCAGAATTTCCTAAGTTGGTATGTCATAAGAAGCCTCTATCCCAGGTAGTATGATAAAGGTAGGATTGTAGTATAAAATCAATTGTTACTTGCAGCCCGTGGTGGTGAATAGGTTTCCCACCCCTGGAATTATGTAATAAACTGTTAGGACAAGGTGAATTGACATACATCTAATAATTGTAAGTATGCAGTCATGATTTTATGCTAACTACTCTGACTTGTAATATTCTATTTGTTATTGTGACAGGATTATCGCTCGATTGGGGCTCACATCCAAGCGGCGTCTCTTCGCTCAACCGTACGCAATTTTGCAAAACTGTTTTTCAAACGTCAACTCGCTGTCACCTTTTCTTGGTCGGGACTTGGAAAATCAAGAAAACGTAACAAAACGTCACTTAAAGATCATGCCATCTATTCTGTTTTTGTGAGTAAGTGCAATACAATGGTGTAAGTTTCATTTTTTTATTTAGCACCGAACATTTCGTGGACATGCAGCTTCACGCAAGAGCAAGCACTCTGTGACAAGCAAAGCAAGCTGTGCTCGAATGGAAAAACAGCCTACCCCTTTGTTGTTGCATGCTGAAATCGAGTAGTATTGTGCCCAATGGGAATCAGCCCTAAGTTCCAACCACCCCTTTTCATGGGGGCAGAGATATCCGAAACTGGGAGTCTAGATATCCTTGGACAGAAGTGACACGTTCCCCTCAACGTATGAGATGATGTAATCATCGTGTGAAATTATAATAAGCGACATTCATAACACGCGCAATATCACGCAAAGTTCTTCCCCAGCATATTGTTTTAGCAAACAACTTCTACACTAATACGTTGCTCTGATGTGTTGCAGATGTTCTTCAGCACACCTCATTTAATATGACAAAGAAAAACGAGATCAGCAGGGAGGTGCAAGTGGTTTTTTCCTGAGCGTGTGATTGGGAAGGAGGCAGACAACATGGCAAGATGCAAAAAGCACACATTAGCTGTGGTGGTGCATCCAGTGAGAGCTATGATGAAAGTTTCAGCTGTACAGACACATGCGCTGTCTCTGACGAGGATGTTTAGTTACAGTATGCTTGGACTTTTTATCATCTACCCCTCCACTGTCTTTAACTAATCCTACACAGTGGCGTGCAGAGGGGGGAGGGCGATTGCACCGGGCATCCAAGGCAGAAGAGCATCCAAAGAGTGAAATTGCAAAAATTAAAATTTTGAAACTAGATTATTTTTTCTATTGTATGGTTACTGAAACATGCTGCATAAATAAATTTTTCAAAACTAGATTTTTGGCAACACTAGTTTTTACGTATTCAAATGCCAGTAATTTTTGCATTTGTCAGTTCTGTGTTTTTCATTGGTATTGCAATTTTCACAGACAATTGGTTACTTTTTTGCATAGTAATTTTTGCATTATTCAGTTCTGTGTTTTTCATTTATTGCAATTTTTACAGACAATTGGTTACTTTTTTGCATAGTAATTTTTGCATTGTACCTGCTTATTAGCTGAGTCATACGAACAAAGAAATGTCTCTACTCATTGTAATGCTTATTTTTAGCGTTGTGAGGTTTTTGAACTGTGTTGTTGGAAGATATGTGCAAAACTTGGTTGTCTGATCACAGCGATTCCAGTTAACAGTAACACAGTTAAATGATTATCATAAACATGTGTAGTGTTACGACGTACGTATAGTTCTTTTGCATTCTGCTTTTTGTTGCGGTTCGTTGCTATCTTCAGTAATAAACGTCATCTTATTTGCAAATACAATGTGCTGTTGACAAACGTCAAATTAGAGAAGACCGGGATACAAGGTTCATAGGAAAATAAAAAAAAGAGTTGCAGAAAATATCTTACAATATTACTAGGTTTTTCCTTGGGTTTGAAGAAATAACCCACAATGGTACTTGGTTTGTCCTTGTATGGCATGTTTGATTCAACCTCGAAAATCATGTTAGATCGGATGGTGCACTTTCGGGCCTTTTCGGAAAAAAATCAAAGAAAAACCAAACCATTCGTCCTCGATTTAACATTGGGTGCCAGGTATACCCGGGGATAAGCCAAGTTTGATCCTAAGATAATTTTCCGTCTGGGTTGCTGCTTTTGACAATCAACTTCGACACGTATTGAAACTACACTGTGTAGACGTAGCAATTATCAAATATGTTGATGAGTCTGCAAGCGTTAATTACTGTCTCTGTACTGTACTTGTGAGCTGTACAATAATGTATTCCTTCTTGGTAAAATGATACGTATACACATTTGTGGTAGAAAAGGTATGAAGCCCATAATGTACACCAGTTGCTATTTTGGACTACGTTTATCATTATAATGAAATTCAGTATGCCTAAAGGTAGTCATATGGATGCTCGCAGAATTTGTGATTTAGCAGTTGCTCACTTGTTCAAATATCTTTTTAACTTAGGGCCGCGCCGTTATATGCTAAAGGCCCCGCTGTACCTTAATCCGCCACTGAAACCACAGCAAGTATAATATACACCACCTGTTGAGGTTTTTGCCTGAAGCTCTTCACCGCCTCAGTCACGTTCGCCTCAGAATCCAATCCGGACAATGTTGACTTTCCACTCGGCAATGTCGAAGCACAGATGCTTCCCTGCAAACACTGGCATTGTTCCTTCCACAGGGTCTTTACAGTTTTCTACTATTGTTTTCATCGGTATTTTACTGCAAACAGTTACAACTTCAATGTCATTATGCACATCTTTTCATTTACGAATAAATCCCTCTCGGAAAAAGAGTGTGCAAGTTGCGATGGAAGATGTTTGACCGCACCCTGTGTTTGATACAGGTATTCGCCACAAGTGCAAATGCACTGTACACAGAATTCGTGGAAGAAATGTTTGATGCGCTGCAAAGAGGATAACGAATCCTAAATCATTTTGAGAGACTTCAATGCCTATGTTGGAAATACACACATTGGACATATTGGTGAATTTCAGTGCAGAAGTTGGCTCCTTGCTTTTTGGTCAAGTATATGACAGTGCTAGTTTATGAAAGCGTGTGATTGGTTAACATGTTGATACAACTGTAACTAAATCACAACTCTATAATTCTGCGGTAACTGCGCTGTAACAACGCACAGTACATCATAAACACTTTCTTCCAATACAGAGATGTGGACAAGTACGGCTGGTGCAGAGATTCTTCGAGTCAACGCTCACTCAATGCTTTCTGTATAGTTTCAACTGACTTGTTCCGTTTGCTTCTGGATGTTCGTGTAAAAAAGGGTGAAGAACATTCTACCAATCAACACTTGCTGGTCTGCATCGTTCCTTTGGCAAAACTAACTGCCCCTGAGACAAACGATCATGACTAAGTGTTCTTTCGAATCAAGTGGGAGGTCCCTGTGGACAAGGATGTAAGGAAGATCTTTGCAGACAACATGCACTGATGCCCGATACTCTGGCGACAAATCTGATGTTGACTGAGTTCAGTGGGTTGTTGTTTTGTTTTCATATTTCCTCACTTTTGAGGACGAAGAAAGTTAGATTCATGATTTTTAAGTTCCTTTCATCAATCTCTCACCCTACTATGTGTTTTGTTATTGTTTCAAACTAAAGAAGCTCTCTTCGCTGCGATGCGACTAACATCTTACGGAAATTATGAACCACTTCTCCATTTAATGGCGATATTACGCTCTGTTACGGATTCAACGAGGGTAGATCGCGCTTTGTTAGGTTCGTGACCAGAAGCATTTAGTTTATATGAAACTGTAGCGTAAAAATTTGATGCTATGTTATGTTGAAAAAGGTGACAATCTGATGTTAACGAGACTGACCTCAGTGGCAACGTTGATTGATACTAAACAGCAGTCAGCAACCACTAGCTTAGCACGCAAATATTAAAATTTTCGTGACATTTGTGCAATAGGCGTGATGTACGAGTAGAGAGTCACACCCATTTCAAAAAACAATTAGGAAAACGTTACCAGCAAGATCAAATATATTTTCGTTGAACAAAACCGAAAATACTTATAAGCTATTCAGCAGCGATTGCTAAAACTGGCAGGCAGTCAAACTTGAATGTAGAGCAACGGTGCACAACCTGCGGTCTTCAATAATGAAATTTACGGCCGTCCACATGTAATTTAAATTATAAGATTTGGCGGCCGCTCTGGTGTATATCGAAGCAAAACAAAGGCAAGAAAATCAGTCCACACGGTGCGTAACAATCTGGATGGTGATGTCACAAAGAGTTATAGAATGAATACGCAATTTATGTTTGAATGTGTTCTGGGCTGGTTGGCACTTGGCAGTAACCTATTCTTTGATTAAACGCATCTAATAAATATAACTCGAACTCATCAGCGGCCATTCTATTTGAATAAGGTTTGTAGGGTTTTGTTTCTAGTGTGGTAATTGTGTAATTGTGTCAGCTAACCCCCACTCTGTCTAAAACTTTGTGCTATACTGACTTATCTGGATTTAAAGATGGGCAACAACAAAACTGAGAACACCAGAA
>Ga0210059_1004881_pt1 | contig 21594 bp, 12 predicted proteins | sample Ectturendosymbi2_FD_188042 | JGI IMG/M metagenome (GOLD analysis project Ga0210059, IMG submission 188042) | Ecteinascidia turbinata endosymbiont from Florida, USA - Sample 2 (SPAdes) (version 2) | ecosystem: Host-associated > Tunicates > Ascidians > Unclassified | place: Key West, Florida...
GTTCATTCTCTGCCGCACGGCTCGAAGTTTGATTTTCGATCTCTCTTCGCTTTCCACGAGCCTACTCGCGGGCGAGTGCTCGTCCAGCTGTGCGCTGAGCTTGTCGCCTTTCCTGGCCCGATTTCCTACCGAGGACACCTTACTGCATTGATTTCAGCGTTCAACATTCAAGTAGAATCTCCCTCTCAGCACATTCTTCGCTGCAACATAGTCTGAGCCCATGCGACCACTCCCAAATGTCATTCAATTGACTCACTCCTTCGACAGCGTCGCAAGCACGGCTTTTTCCTTGAAAGATCTCAAAGTCAGCGAACGCATTTTCAGGTTTCCTACGCCTAGTGGATGGATCCCACCTGAAACAACTCTGCGTGTGTTTTTACCTGCACAGGGAAGTCACACTCCTCCCTCGTTAACTTCAGCCCGTTTCAACGTCATCGCTATCGCTCTTTTAATCGACACTTGCTGCACTTTCCCGTGTAACCTACACGCCTTGCCTCTGTTTTCGTCTTTTTGCCTTACTTTTCCTCTTCGGAATGACCGTTCCCGAGCCCAACGAATTTCGGCAGCATGGCACTTTCCCTCATTTACAAAACTGCACACCGAAATTACCTCCGCAGTCCGTATCCTGCACCCCCTTGCTTTTTATGTGATAGCTCACCCCTGGTTGCTTTTGCGCCTTCAACTGCTGCATACACTTTTCGTTTCGCTTATCGTACTGTTTTTGCTGTTATCTGTGTCTTTTATTTTGTGCTTGCTCGTACACCGTGTTTTTTTGCGTGTCAGTTCTCGCGAAACTATCCACGCCAATTTTTCCATGGGGGGGGGCATTCTTATATAGTGGATTTACCTTTTCGCATTATGACTTGCCGTTTCCTACTCGCTATTTTATCCCTACGTGAGATCTAGTTTGTATCAACTTGTCATTCGCGTCAAGGGATTTCGTGTGTGCGCGCTCCACTGCGTCCGCGCAATAACCTCGGTTACGCATTGCATTCGGTTTTGTCCATCGGCGTGGACACCACGCTTTCATTGAGTCGAGTTTTGTATCGCTAGCGCACGCACCACGTTGGCTGTTTCTGCTGTCGCGCCATCGTAAAGCTATTCTGCTGCTGCTAATGAGAAGCCCTTTTTGTAAATAAAGATTGTGCACCAGGAAATCTGTGAACGAACTATCAAGTGGTGAGAGCCAAACGCCTTGCTTCGGCTTGGCAACTTAAAATGTCAGGCAGTTTTAGTCGGGAGTTGCCTCGTTGGTAGCGTTTGGGGAAACCAGCATCTCTGTATGCAACGACAGGATTCCTCGCAAGCAACGTCTACGCTGGGCAACACCCCAAACCTCAACATAGCTTCCTACAACAAAGGAAACTCTACATTAGCCTTTCTGCCAACCAAGGGCGGATCCAGCCAGTACGTTTAGATGGGGCGGTTTTAGTAATATTTGGCAGTCAAATCTCGTTACGGATTCACTATTGTAAGAGAGATGAAGTATACTCAACAACATTACTGTAACAACACAATGGACGGCAAAATGGCGTTAGGTCGCGAATGCTGTTTTCCGAATTGTGCAAAATCATGGTTAAAAAATTATATACGTAGGCGGCGATCGCCCCCCTCTGGATCCGTCCCTGCTGCCAACCTCCAGTGGCCGACGTCGCACTGTTCTTGAGCATAGTGAACTCCAGCATGCATCAAATATAATGACAACATATAGCAAACCAAATTAAGTTTTATGGTGTAGTCATTGTAATAAAAATGCAATCATCAAGAAAATCACAGAAATTTTTTAAAGCGCGAAAACTAAATATGGGGCCCCGCCAATGCGCGTAAATTGAAAATGGGGGCCCCATTTTGCACACCCTGCACACTCACTAAGACCACAACTGATTAGAATTTAGGGCCCGAGAAAATTTCTTAGAAAGGGGCCCCAAAACATCGCACAATTCCTTATATTTCATGTGTACAATATGTGGTCTTGAAAAAGGGCCCTGGCCCCTATATTTGTTTACATTATATAAACAGTGGCCCTTATATTTTGCTAATGCTATAAAAAAAATTATTTGCTGAAAGCAAGTCAAATTTTTACATTTTGTCTGGGAATTTGCTTGTGCGTGAAAGTCCACTTCACATTGTGAATTGTTTAAATTAAAGTCATTTAATTTTACATTTTCTTTGCCTACGCACATTAAAATTGTTAAGGGACCGTTTGGCACATTGCACATACGTTTCGCTTTATTTTGAAAAACATATGACTTGCTTCAGAACTTATTAAACATGGCTCTAGAGTGGTTCATCAGCTTTTAAACAAAACTATGCAAAAACTAGGTGTGATACTCTCAAAGAGGGGCCCCACAGCATCTTTGGAAAAAGGGGGGCCAGAGACGACAACCTAGTTCGCCTCTTCTAATATCCACCCATGCAAAAGCAAGATTTGGCTTCATTCTACAGTATAAGACTATTGAGATGATAATTAAAGTACTGTGGAACGTCATTCAAATATTTTTCGATTGTTTCGTCACATCACGCAGTACTTAGTGCATTGGCCTAACAATGAAACACCAGCAACTGAGAAATTCGCAAACGCACACGAAAAGAAACAGCGATAAATTGTATATCGACTTAAGCAAGAACTTTAGTCAATTAATTCGCACAATATTGTATGAATAAACTTATAACAATAAAAACATTGTGCATAATTGCCCGTTTCAATTTTGAACGTCGAGGTTCATGGGCCCCGGGACGGCGTCCCGGCTGCGCTCCCTCTCGTGAGGCCTGCATACACGTGGACATGATCGAACGTCTGTAGGATTGTCAAACTCATCAGGTTGTTATTATAGATTTCTTCTTCGAAATTTTGAATTACAGGCTTGAACAAATTTGATGTTGGAGGTCGCTTCGAATATGCCAATTCCGCAACATTAAAGAGTGAGTTTCAGCTGGTTAAATATGTCACCAGATAGGCTAGTCCAGCAAGCAAAACCAATAGCGCAAAACAAGAGCTTTATGATCTTTTCGTCCATCAAACTACACAAGAATTTACAGAAACAGAAAAATATATTCTTAAATAAATAGCACAAATCCAACTATTAAAACCAAAAAACAAAAGACCAATATAACACCTGTGTTGCAGGCAGTGGCGTAGCAAGGGGTGGGCGCAGGAAGCCCTGGGCCCCGGGCGGCACCTTTTGGGGGCAGCACTTTGTTGATAAAAATATAATTTTGAAAGGAGTTTCAAATTTCTAACTCTTCTTTATTTCTTTTGAATAAACGGTCCGAACTCTTTTCAGTTTTTGTGTTTGGAAGCCATAGACTGGTAGGCTAGCCGAAAAAGACACATGTGGCTGTGGAGCGAGCAAATTGATGAAATGTTTACTCAAAAATCTGGGCAAAATCCAATGTGCTAAAGTACCCCGGTGTTTGTCTTGAATTCAGGGTTTTTTTGATGCACTTACTTGGAGAGCAATTGCGCCCCGGTCCTTACACCTTCCTCTCCAGACAAAGCCGTTTCTCCCACCCTAGTAAAAAGTCCTTAGAATAACGGAAAGAGATGACATTCGACCGCAGATTAGCTAACAATGCTGATCCGGTACTGGTACGCCGAGGTTTGTATTGCCCCTTCTCTGAAAATTTGATGAAAAAAGCCCTGCATGAAATCACGGCAAATAGTCAAGGCTAGCTTAATCCTTTTTCTCCTATCTTTGGTTCCATAGCAACGCCCCAACGGCACACAGGGCTCTTGAGAGGAAAAAATGTGCTGGTATGAGACGTGTTTTGGGCCCCCTTATACGTTATTACTGATTGAGATTTTCATAAGCATATCAGTACCATGACTAAAAAAATTCTTCATTATATTATATTATAACAATTCACCACTGTTATTGGCTAATTTCAAAATGTCTCAGGCTAATCTCAAAAAATGCACATAACACAGCTGCTCTCCAAATTTCACAAATATACATCAAAATCAAAATTGTGTTGATGGCAACTCTGTTGAACAACATCAATGCGGTAAGCAAGCCACAGCAGGATGACAGACTGCGCGCTGTCTTTTGCCAAACAAATACGAAATCCTGCAAATTTCACTGCCATCACAGATAATATATTACACATAATATTGACAAAATACTGCCCTATATCTGCAACATGTTTTTCATTAAACGATTTACTTTAACAATGGGCCCAATAATAATTGTGTTACTTAAACTTATTTAGGCAATATTCGATATTAAAAAGTGGAGGGGCCAGGCACCTCAGAAATAAAAGTCGGGAGCCTAGGCCCATGCCGGTTCAGCCACCTATGGAGACGACCACAAAAATTTGTATCAAAATCTTTTTGAGGATGTAAAATAGGTTTCAGGTTCAAGACCTGGGAAATTAGCATAATAAAGAAAACTGTATTACCCTTGTTTTGCACACCCAGCCCCAGCCAGTGGTGTGCAGAGCTCTGGTGATGCTCAGGGCGCCTGCTTGATTGGATGCCTTCCTACCAAATTCTAGTATTGAACAGTGGCGTATGGTGGTCATTGTTCCAGGATATACGCTGTTTGTGACGCCACAACATGACGCCATATTCACGTTTGCAAACCAACGTTTTGGCGAAGTTTGTTGACACAACATGCATATTCAGGGACGCAGGAGCTGCGGTAGGGAAGTAGTCCCGTCGCCACAAGGGACTTTTGGAGCCTTAGTCACCCCAAAAAAGCTCCAAGACCCATCAAATTCAATTATGAAGCACTATAAATCGGTGGAGTTTTTATCAAATTCCAGGATGTCAAGCCACAGGAACAGACGTAAATCCCCCTATTGAAAACTTTCTGGCGACGGTTCTGTAGGGAAGTGGGAGCAAAAATAGAGTTGAGACAATGGAAACTTATAAAAAAATCGTTACCATTTATGTTTGGTTCTGTTCATCAACAATATTGACCTCAAAAATAATAACAGAAATGACAGAAAATCATTCTGAATTTTCTGAGTTCCGGAATAGTTGCAATAAATTTATTTCAGGTCAATCTTGACAAGCCATGAAATAACCTGTGATACTGTTATGAAAAGCAGTGGTGTTGGAGTTAGGGGTGCAGAGTTTGCAAGCGCAATACAAAAGTTGTGATTGGCTGAAAATCTGGGCAAAAGCCCTGAAAATCCGGACAAAAATAGCTCCAAACGTTGCTTGACTTCAAAAAATGGCGCCCAAAGTTTGCATAAAAACACATGAAGACCTTGTTTGTAGGTCACAACAAAACGAAACGGGAAACTAGTGATGAATCATAAAATCAAATAAGACAGTTATTAGGACAGTTTTCAAATTTGACTCAGAAATTCAATTAAACGTCCATAATTATCTTCAGTGTTGATGCAGTTTGATCCATCCAAAAAAAAACAGTCAATTTTTTAATAAGCCCACTTATAGATAAACAATAAAACCCACCCAAAATCCCACTCTTTATTTTCCTTCAAAGAATGAACTATGAAGTAAAAAATGAAATCAGCATCACACTTGTACAGTTAAATGTACATTTTTTAATGAAACAAAACGAACAGCAACGAAATTTGAAGGACTTGAAAAAAAGACCTGAATAATTCGAACAGTGGGAATAAATTCTATTGGCTATCTTTTCAGCTCTGTAAAATCGGTATAGTTTGATCAAATTTTCTGCCTTCTCTGCATTAAAGCTGTTTCTGATATTGGACCATACCAAACCACATGTTGAAAAAATGCACTAAATAGATTTTGAACTTGCAAGGCATGTACACAAACTTGACATGAAACTGCAAAGTTTGTGTGGGAACGGCTTTTCTCTGTTTGCTCTACGCGTTCTTGCCAAGCGTTGCCAGTTTGGAGTGAGTTGACCAACAACACTTTGCGAAAACAAGGATGGGATGCATTTCTTTACCCTCAAATTTGAATGCAATATTAGGTATAACAAATTATTATTGTGTAATTCTGAAAATGGTGATATTGCAAGGTGCAACAAAAACAATTCAGAATGGGGGTTTTGTGTATTTTTAAGAAAGAACAAAATCCAGTTTCTTTTCAAAAAAACAAAAAAGGCGGATTTAAAAAAAACTGATGGAATGTTTTTTTTTAAACAAACAGGTTTTTCACAACCCTGATTGTCTTTCAATCTTGTTTGTGACTTTCCCTTGATCGCACGATCTGGTAGGGTACAAGTCACGTCACTATCAGTTTGATTGGATGTGCGCCGCACACTTAGAGTGTAGATCCCTGGTAATGAAGAAGCTGAGAATTACTGGCATTTGAATACGTAAAAATTAGTCTTGACCACAAAACAAGTTTCGCAAATTTAAACCCGTGCAGCATGTATTAGTAGGCTTACAACAGACAAAATCATCTAGTTACAGCATTTAAATTTTTGTAATTTCACTCTTTGGATGTCCCCCCTACCTTGGATACCCGGGGCGGGAGCCCCGTATGCTCCCCCCTCTCCACGCCGCTGGCCCCAGACAAGGGATATATCGAGTAGTTAGCTGGAGCTCTTCTCCACTTATTGCAACAATGGAAAAGTTAATCTCAAAAACAGAATTTTAACCGATTTACCCCAGTCTTCTCTAAGTATAGCCAAATTAGCAATGTCACGTCACGTCACACAATTTTCAAACTGTGTAAACGTTTAATTTGCCTGAGCACACAACATCTGCACATTTTGACTCCTCAGCGTAATTCTGTCAGGGGTCTCTAATGGTATTTGCAGAAGTTTGCAGCATTTGACAAATCTCAACTTGTACTTACAGTAGGCCTACATCGAGAAGTTTTGATGATAAATGATTGTGCTTGCTAATCTACCGCTGCAGCTGGTTGTAGGAACCAATGCTGGACGAGTTCTAAACGAGGAACCGGTTCTATAACATCGTTTTGAATGATACACGCACATCGAACACGGATTATAACTTATAACTTGGGTGCGGAAGTGTTCTAGGCGTTTAAAATGCAACTCGTGTACTTGTTTTTCAATTGAGCAAAGCGTTCACACAAAATTTTTCATGAAGTTGTAAGGGCAATTGTTCCGTAATATATGCATTATGACATCATAATTGAGTTGTTATAGCTCGGTCAATGAACATGGCATTAATTTGTTGTAAGTAGAAGAGGAGGATTATTGCGGTTAAAAATAAAGAGTTATTGGAGTTGTAGTAGTGGTCATGTCGCTAGTAAGAAGTCTTTCAAGGATTTCCTACTTGCCTTTCGTAGGCTTTGTAAGCGCTTATGGTGCTTACAATGCGTCAGTGAAAATACTCAATGACGAAAATGCTGCCTGGAATGAGCTTGATGTGGAGCAAGCACTCAAGCAGAATTTCAGATGTTCCTTGTTGGTGGTGATCTTGGAGATGGCAATATTCTTTGCGTTCTTCAGGGCTGGCGTGGTGTATTACGCATGGTGAGTTTCAGTGTTTGCTCGACTGTTAGACAGATCCCATCTTCTGCTGCACTTGTAAAATGAAAGTAATGTTTAAAACTTCTAGTACCGTAGTTAACGAAAAGTTAACATTTCTGGTCTGTTGATAGAGGCATGCACCAGTTGCAACAAAAACTGACCGTAGCTTAACAAGATCTGCGAAGTGGTTGACAGTTTGTTTATTATTCAGGATGTGCCTGAGAGATAACGAAGACATTGAACGTGGCATAAAGGTACGCTGTCAAAAATCTTTCTTTGTCCTTATTATAGCAACGTATTTAAACGGTCTAACAGGTTGCCGTATTTAAATGCAGCCCTGAAAAAACGCGAACAAATATTTCCTTAATTTTTTGATAAGAGTTAAAGCACTTTTAATGCTTAACTTGTATCAGCCCAGTAGTGCATAAAGCCGACTTGACAATAGTTTGTGACAATCACGACTGATCGCGCATGAAGCATTTTGTGCCGCAAAAGGGCACCACAAACAGAAAGCACGTTACAGGTTCAGCCGACGATTCGGATGTTTGAATCACCGTTTGCAAAGTGCTCATAAAACTACGCTATGTCCAAACAAGTAATTCGGAATGTATAATCCATAATTTTCAAACCACATTTCTTCTCGGGAAGGTGGCGATGAAAGCTGCCATAGAAGATCTCAAAATGCCTAATGGTGTTCAACGACACCAGATACTTTGGCAGGCTGTGCACCAAGGCATGACTGTGCAAGCCAGGTCCACGGTGTAATCACGCCCCTTGATACTGTGCCGATCTTTGGTAGTGTTCCGTGTGGATGTAGTGCAAAGGCTAGCTTCGCCCAATTTTCTCCAGGCAATTCAGAATAACTGAATACTTTGAAGTTCTGTGCTGGCCACTTGCTACTCTACATATGTCGATAGTAAGAAAATATTTATTACTTAGGTACAGGTTGTTCTGAGGGCTATTCAATGAAACCTTTTTAAATAGTGCCAGGTCATATCTTCAACGGCATTTCAAGGTCTTATTCATACATAATTGTAATTGCGAGGTGCTACATCTTTAACACTTCTGCTTTTTACGTTGCAACCATTGCAATGGGTTGTCATGTGAGGAGATAGGACAAAAGAATAGGCTGCACATATTTTATGGTGTGTGAGATGCAATCCTGACCATCTGACCTGAAAGCTGATTGTTAACTTGTCACAAAAAAACTGTAAATTGTTTTTACTAGGAACGAAGTTGTAATAGGTTATCATCACAATGCTGTGTAAAAGTTTCAGACCACAATCAATAAACTGATATAGGCTACTGTAAATGGAAATACTTTATCATAAACTGTAAAAACGCAATAATGACGCACTAAGCAGCAACTTTTCAAAGCTAATGCTATTGTTTAAACTTGATATAGCATCATGGAGTCAATGTTGTTTTTTATTGGCACGTAACCAGCTGGTAGATAGTTACTCGCTCCCATACAAATGGGCAAAATACAGGCTATTTAGGCAAAAAAACAAGCTTAGATAAACTTATTAGGTGAAGAATGGTGTACAAAGCGACAAGAATCCTTCGTTTTAGCCGTCATAAAAATTTCTGTACATCAGCCAATAGTTGCATTTTAAAAGTATGGCATTCATACTGATTAGGGTTGCCATATCACTTGAAATTTTTTCAAGGACATTTTTTCCATGAGGTACGGTCAGTCACGTGGAAAGGTCTGGTGATGCCCTGGACGACTGCTTGATTGCATTCCCCCCTAACAAATTCTAGTATTGAAAAGTGGAGTGGCGTATGGTGGCCAATGTAACTGGACATACGCTGTTTGTGACGTCACAACATGACGTCATTTTGACGTTTGGCGAAGTTTGTTGACACAGCGTGCATATTATTCTACACGCACTCTCCTTACTCGTTATTGTAACCTACAATGTGTGACTGTAATACACATAAATCAATCAGCGCTCCAAGTTAGGATACCGGAACAAAACACAGCACTCAACGCTGAGACAGAGCAGTTCATAACTGCAAAAATATCCGGCAACGCGTTAAAACAGGGGAGTAGAACAGATTCAGTGCTACGTCAGAGAAGTTTACAACTGCAAAAGCATAAGGTTGCGCATTCAAAGAGTGCAGTAAAACACACTCAACGATACGGTGGGGCAGTTCACAAACCAAAAAATGGCTGAGCGAACGTCTCGTCAAATAGCAGTCGATCAGGGAAGGTATGCGGTTGGGATGGCGGACACCCAGGATTGACAATTTGAAACTTGCTGAACTAGCCAACACAAGAATTGAAAATGCGCATAAAGTATGCAAGAAAACCTTCGTCTTTATCTATGTGGCTGTTATATGTACAATTACTGGGGGGACAGAACAGATACGCGCTTGTGTGAGCCGTTATGATCAACCCGGGGCTTTATGTTTGTGCAGGCTTGGTATTGAAAATTTGTTAAAGTCTCAACTGATTTATAGTGTTTCATATTTTAATTTGGATGCCTTGGGGCTTTGTCTGAGTGGGCGAAGTCCACCAAAGCACCCCCGTGGCGGCGGGACTGAATCCACTTAAACTGCCAATTAGTGACGAAGCTCGAAATGATGCACATATTGCAAGCGCAGGTGTCAAACTGCATTAGCGTACACCCAGGGTTTCCACATCATAAAACGAAACGGGAAACTAATAATGCATCAAAAAGTCAGCTAAGCCGAGCAAGTTGACATAGGACAGTTTTGAAACTTTGTTCAGAAAATCAAGTAAACGGCCGTAATTATTTTTCAATTCTTTTTGCGATTTTCTCTTGGTGGCTTGATCTGGGCCAAGTCACGTCACTATCAGTTTAACTGGGTGTGCGCCGCACACCTAGAGTGTAGGTCCCTGGTATTGAGGAATGTGAGAATTACTGGCGTTTGTGTACCTGAAAACTAGTGTTGACAAAGAACACAAGTTTCGATAAATTAAATCCATGCAGCATGTGTTAGCAGTCTTACAATAGGAAAAATCATCTTGCTACAGCAATTTAATTTTTTAAGTTTCACTGTTTGGATGCCCTTTGCCCCCGCCTCTGCACTCCACTGGGTACGGTGGGCTACTTCCAGAAACCTTGAATCATGTATGGGCAAGTCAGGCTATGTTAATCATGCACGAAATTGAAAAATAAACAAACGTATTATATACTACACAACTGTTTAAGATGGATCAAATCTATACATTTCTCTGTCCATTTACATTGTTTATTATTGATTCTTGAATGTTAAACGTAATCAATAGTTCTTAAATGAACAATTTTAAAAATATTGATGAATTTTCAAGAACGCAGGAAAATATTCAAGGACAACAAGATGTGTTTCAAGAATCAAGGACATAACGCGTTTTGACAGCAAATTCAAGGACAGTCCTTGGCGCTCAAGGACGTCTGGCAACCTTAATACTGATTGTAAAAGTGGAAGACCCTTGAAAACAGCAGCAGGAATGAACATATTATCTTAACGATTTCAGTGCTGTCTCCATTGATCTCTAGCAAAGAAATCGAAAGGAACTTCTAAAGTCAGGTGTAAATATTAGTCATTCAGCTGCTTTACGTCGATTAAACTTGGCTTTGGCTTGAAAGCATGCAAACCAGTCCAAAAACCTTCGCTTATCCAACTGATATTAAAGAAGTGTCTCAGCCATGTCAAAGTTCACCGTAACTGGACATCATGGGCTGGTGCAAGGTGCTGTTTTCTGACTAATCTTCAGTACAACAGTTTCATGTTCGCATGCAACATGTTTGGCAACCTTGCTGGAAACGGCTCCACAAGAAATACATTGTTCATACAGTGAAACAGCTTGTAATACAGATGGTTTGGGAGGCTATGTCAGCTGCTGGTAATACGGTTGTCCACAATTTGGCGCCTGTAATGACCACAAACAGAGCAAAATGAATCAAATTAAAAAAAAACTACAATTGCGTATATTTGTTGATCGATGCAACATTTTCATGTATGATGGGGCCACCAGTCACAAAAGTAAGGTTGTTAAGAATTTTTTGGCAGACAAAAACATTCGATTGTTGGGATGGTTGGGAAATTGACCATATTAAAATTCCATTGAAAATTTGTTGATATTGTTAAAAAAGTGTCGGGAAAACAGCCAACAAGCCACAAATCACTTGGTGACAGCTATGAAATAATGACAGACTAACGAAATCTTTAAAGAATACTGCATGAAGCTTGTGGACAATATGCCTTAATTGATTAAAGCGCTGTAGAGGAGCTATCGTGAAGACACAAAATACCAATGACTTTGCAAAACTGTTTTTTTTTCTTAGTTCATGATTTCATGATTCATTCTTTCAACTTACATTTAATTTTGCACAGCACTCTAATTGAGATATTTTGGGGGAACTTTCTGTAACAGGAGAAAGGGGTCTTAGACATTTGAACAAAGTTGTGTTCCTAAAACTGGTTTAGGGCATGGGGCGAATAACCGTGTTCGCAAGCTCTAAGATCATTTGTTAAAAAGACAAAATTCCTCTGCAAATCTCGTCATCTTGGCACTCCGCCTTGTTAACCTAAGAGTTTCATATAAATAAAAGCGTGTGCTGTTCAGTTGCAACCTCTTGTCACTTTGAACCAGTGCTTCTCGACCTTTTTTGGCCCATGGACCATTCAAAAAGATAACCGATGGACCACTATGCTATGCTGATACCTTACGAACAACAAGTCGAAACTTTTTCTGGAATGTTTGATCAAGGATTTAAGCAACTCTCTGTGAACCACTGTTTGCTGAAAAGTACTTACCGTTTGGTCAATTCAGCATACGGTAAACTTATTCACAGTCTGTAAATCAGGATGTCCACAACCATGCAGCGATCATTATATATATATCTCTTTTTAGCTACGTTCATCTATGTTTTCTCGGTGTGGTGTTGGTCATACACTTTCTTTGTTTCTAGGCAGGGACGCAGATGAACAGGTCGCCATCAGCAGCGGTGGCTACGCCTGTGTCAACCAAGGATCCTGTTGCAATGGCCTCACCAGCAAGATTTTCAGCTAATGTGCGTGAAACAATGCCTGGGCTTCAAGCAACGAAAGATCCGAACGCTGTGACTGCGATGAAGTCAGTTACGGCGACTGAGAATCCAGGGGCAAAAAAATCCACCGGAGAAGCCTCATCTAAAGTGATTACCAACTCGTCGGAGTTTTCCACAGTGAAAACCCCAACCGGATCTCCTAAAAAAGATCGCGAATCTCCTAGGAACACATCTAAAATGATTAGCAGCTCGTCAGAGTTTTCCACAGTGAAAACCACAAGTGGATCTCCTGAAAAAGATCGGGAATCTCCTATGAACCCAGTTGCACCTGATTTGGTGTCAAAACATTCGAAAAAAGCGTCAAAAAAAGCAGGAAGGAACGAAATTCAAAGTGCTTCATTTAAAACAGAAGCTGCTGCTGTAAATGGTGACGACACGGAAAACTCGCCACGAGTTGACCTATCTTACAAAACAACTGCTGGTCCAGAGGTGCTTAACAAAAAGAAGCCCACTCTCCCCTCTCGCCAACAGTTGATATGCTTTGTGCCACAGCCTTCCGCTCAGAGACCTGCCGGCAACAAAATTGAGCCGGAATTGGAGACGGCGTTGTGCAGCCCAGACAAACAGAAAACTTCCCGTCTGCAGGTCAAGGTCACTTTGTATCCCGAGCGCAAGATAACTTTTGCTGATGCTGGGTCACAAAAAGAGCAAGAACAAATTGAATGGGAAAAAACAGCCTCACCTTCCCGCTCCCGCGTGCGTCCCTCTAGTATCCCACCAAGGGCAAATGACCGATCAAATATGGAAAAATACCGAACACTGCAGAGGTCAGAAAATTTCGCAACCTCAACTACTGAAGAAGTCGCAAGTCATGGTTCACCAACAGCCAGTCAGGTGCTGTCAGCTGCCAATCCCGTCAATGTTTCAAGTCCCCGAAAATCCAAATCTCCACTCGATGTTCCTAGAATGAATGTGGAAAACGTTTATCCCATGAAACAAATAGAAACTTGCAAGCAGGTGGATGAGGCCGCTGATCAAAAGAAAGACTTTCCTGGGGCCAACAAGCTAGGAATTGAGAAAATGCTCGAGGGGACAAAGAAGAATGAAGTATGCAAGCAAGTCGTATTTTCTGACACAAAAGTGGGTTGTGTCCGAAGTCAAAGCAAACTGACAGAGCTGAAAAAACTCATGTTTGAAAAAAAGAACGCCATCAATGTGAAAAGTGTTGCGAAAACAAAAACACAACCCGATGAGACAAGCGTTCTCGTAGATCTTGTTCAGACAATGGATACGCAAGAAGAAATCAAATCGGACGCGGATGAATGGAAAGCTTTTTTATCCAAAGAGACTGATCGTCCAAAAGCTCCAACAGACGTTGGCAAGCAGATGGCCCCGAAAACGTCACCAAAGACGTCATTGAATACGTCACCGAAGATGTCAACAAAGACATCACCGAAGTTATCACCAAAGATGTCGCTGAAGACCTCACCGAAGATGTCACCGTTGGTGTCACCTAAGATATCACTGAAGACACCATTGAATGCATCACCGAAGATATCACTGAAAGCGTCACCGAAGACATCACTGGAGACAACACCGATTGCGTCACCCGAAAACATCACTAATGATGTCATTGAATACGTCACCAAAGACATCACTGAAGTCATCACCGAAGGCGTCACCGAAAATATCACCAAAGGCATCACCGATAATGTCACCGAAGACATCACCGACAACGTCATTGAATGTGCCACCAAAGACACCACTGAAAACGTCACCGATTGCATCACCGAAGATATCACCGCAAACATCACCAAAGACATCATTGATAGCGTCACTGAAAACATCACCGATAGTATCACAAAAGACAGGACCGAAGACCTCACCAATTTTGTCACCGAAGACATCACTGATAGCGTCACCAAAAACATTACAGAAGACATCACTGAAGTCATCACCAAAGGTGTCACCGAAGACGTCAACGACGGCACCATTGAAAACATCACCGATGGCGTCACCAAAGACATTATCGATAACGTCACTGAAGGCATCAACAAAGACATCGTTGAATACATCACCTAAGACATCACCAACGCCGTCACAAAAGACATCACTGAAGACATCACCGATGTTGTCACCGAAGACATCACCAATGGCATCACTGAAGACATCACCGAAAACGTCACCGATGTCGTCACTGAAGTCATCACCAATAGCATCACCAAAGACATCACCGAAGACATCACCAATAGCTTCACCAAAGACATCGCCGAAGACATCACTGGTAGTATCACCAAAAACATCACCAATAGCATCACCGAAAACATCACTGAAGACATCACCGATGACATCACCGAAGACGCCATTGAATACGTCACTGAAGACATCACCGAAGGTGTCACCAAAGACATCACTGAAGTCATTACGAAAGACAACACCGAAGACCTCACCTATTTCGTCACCAAAGACATCACTGAAGTCATCACCAAAGGCGTCACCGGAGACATCACCAAAGATGTCACCGAAAACATCACCGAAAACGTCACTGATAGCATCACCAAAGACCTCACCGATTTCGTCACCAAAGATATCACCGACGACATCACTGATGGCGTCACTGAAATCATCACTGATAGTAGCACCGAAGACCTCTCCGATTTCGTCACCAAATATATCACCGCAGACGTCGCCGAAGACATCACTGATAGCGTCACCGATGGTGTCGCCAAAGACATCATTGAATACCTCGCCGGTGACATCACCGAAACTGTCACCGAAGACATCGCCGAAGACATCACTGAAGTCATCACCGAAGGCGTCACCGAAGACATCACCGATGGCGTCACTGAAGACATCGCCGACAGCATCACCGAAGACATCACCGATAGTGTCACCGAAGACGTCACCACTAGCGTCACCGAAGCCTTCGCCGGGAAGGAGAACTGGAGCACGAAAGAGCGGAATACCGTCTTGTCGATCAATCGGAGCCAGAAAGCGAATGAATGATCAAATCTGTCCAGCACAGCAAGGGGAAATTCCTGGACAGGTTGACGAAAAGAAGGAACACTTTAAATGCAACCAAAAACCTGGAGCTGAACGAATAAGCGACATGGAAAAGAAAAATCCAAAACGAAACTCGCAGTCGCCATCGTCGCTTGGTGCCGACCAATCATGTTGCAGCAGATGTGAGGACAAGGACAGTGAAAAGCAAACGGTTAAGCGCAGGCGGTTGCCTTTGCCGAGCGAAGCCACCCCGCTGAAGTTGTACGGGCCAGTGTTTTGCCTATTGCAGAAACAGATGGCAAAGCGAGACGCTGCTAAAAAGGCGAAATATCGAACGAAACTTGACGCTATCCCGGAAGAACCTGATGAAATCGACACTAAGTGGGATAAGCCGAGAAGAAACTTTGTGCGGGAATGGGAGGAATATTGCAAAGGAGTTTTTGAAAGATTTGCTGAAATGGACCGTTTCTATGAAGAAAGGGAAGCTAAACGGGCTGAGAGAATGGCCAACCTGGTGGCAGAGAGCGAGAACCCTCAGCTTCTCTATGAAATGGGCTTTATTCCTCAAGCCCTATTCCTGGAGACCATTAAGCCTGTGGTTGATAAAGTTGATGAAAAGCCCAAGGAAAGATTTTTGAAACGCAGAGAACGACCTCCAAAGACTGACCCAAAAGTTCTGGAGGAAATCGACAACCTTTGTGCTGAGATGTGCATAGTTCTTTCGACAGAAGGAACATGGTCAACAAATCCTTTTCTTGCTGAAGTTTCGGAAGAAGAAGAAGACGAAATACTGGAATGGTTGGAAAAAGAAATGAACAAAAACAGTCGTCGTTCTTCTTCGTCATTGTACAGCCACTACAACTGGCCCATTTAAAAATAATAACGCTCGTGAAAGCAGCCTGTGAGTGTGACGACACAATGCTTAAAACATTAAACGTTTTCGGCACTAGATTTAGGTGCAATTTTTTCTGTTGACTAGTTTTAATTTGATTAATGGATCTAGTTTGCCGTCCTCCGTGAGGAATGCGATTCACGTGTCCACAAAGATGGTGATGGACAGGATATTGAGCAAATGTTTCACGTGATGATGCTCAAAGCATTCCCGTCGCCACGGGGGACTTTTGGGGGCTAAGCCCACCCAAACAAAGCTCCAAGTCCCCCCAAATTGAAACATGAAACACTGTGAATCAGTTGAGTTTTTGTCAGTTTTTAGAACGTCAAACCCCCCCACACAAACGCAAAGCCCCCTATTGAAAACTTTCTGGCGACGGTTCTGGCTCCAAATAAGAAAAGGACAAAGAACAAGCAGGTCAACCAAACAGGTAACTTTTTCGTGACTCAGCATACAAGTTCATTCGGCTGCACGATGAGGCCTACGTTTAAAACAAAAATAAGATAACTTTTTCGTACACAATGTATTTTGTGTCATTTGTCATCACAGGCTACTTGGCGTCGGGCAAATGCTGCAACCAGGCTACTGAGAAACAGTAATGCTAACGTTGCCACATATTTTTGCTGTCTCGATATTCGTATAATTCGCCGCATTTTGTTTCACATTTTTGCTATTGCTACTTATGCTTCTTCGCATATTTTTGTTCGCAATATATACTGCGCTGCTCGCCACAAACGTCTGTTGAAATGTACTTGGTCAAACCAGAACCGTCGCCAGAAAGTCTTCAATAGGGGGGTTTTACGTTTTTTCAGGGGGGCTTGAAGGTTTGTTCAGGGGGGCTTGAACGCAAAAACTCTATTTATTTATAGTATTTCATATTTCAATTTGGGAGGCTTGGAGCTTTGTTTGGGGGGGCTAAGCCCACCAAAGCCCCCCCGTGGCGACGGGACTGGGTCAAACACTCTTCAAACGCGTCGCCAAACGTTTGTTCGATTTGTCAACAGCCCACCGAAAAGCGCATTCTTGGGAACAAACAAAAGCCTTATGATGAGACTAAAGCAAGGAAATGATGCGAACAATTTTTGGCCAGAACGTTTCAGTTACCGACAGTACTGTAGATTTAACAATTAATCATTTATTTTCATCAGCAAATTGTCCCGCATTAATTTAATTTACTGAAACTTACTATCCAAACCACACTAAAAATGCGAATTGTACAATGGCACACTAAATTTCAACAGATACACTCGGTCTACCACTTCAGGGGCTTCTGCTTTTTCTTAAGGATCTGCGTAAGTGGACCGGAATCTGCTGCGAGAATCTTGTGCCTAGCCTTTGAAAAACAATTTCTTTATATCGGACATATCCGATATAACAGTACATGTGTTATATCTGTCCGATATAGCGCTGTGTGATGCGTCTGATTTAGCAGTTTGTGTGTGTGTCCGATTAACACAAAATTAATTTATTTGCAAAAGGCGCCCATAGAAACTACGGTGTTGTATATTCTACTTTAGGCAACGTACATTGCATGTCTGCTTGATTGCGAAAAGCGCTAAAACCGTCGACTTTGTTAAAAGTATAGTTTAAGTGGGTTCAGACAATTGAGTATCAGCATGACATTTGCCCGAGTGCAACGCATCACCTGCTCTGTAATTTACCTCCAATTGTTGGCAACACTATACCCTCGAATGATCGAACTGCCCAAACGTAGTGAATTTCAAAATGCAAAAGCGCATAGCCATAGCTAAAGGAAAACCATCACAAGGAAGAACTTATGCTAAACACCATCCTAACTAATCCTAATGAATACTAAACACCATCCTAACTAATCCTAATGAATACTAAACACATCCTAACTAATTCCATTCACAGTAAGGAAGGAAGCTAACTCAGCGGGACATCTATCTGACCAAATCAGTTTCGCAACCAGCTGCTGGGAGGGGGGAAATGATTTCTTCGGGGAGGGGGGAAATGATTGCACCTATTGCAACTTATGCAGTACTTTGCAACTTGTTCAACTAAACAGCTTTTGTCACTTGTGCAAGTCCAGGCCCGTAATCAGCTTAGGATACCAGGGAGGAGAAAAGTTTTCTGGAGAGGGGACCAAATTTTTAAATCATGTCCAACACAATCTCCCAGGAGGGGCAAATCTTCCTTTCGATGTCCTTAGTTGCGGACCTGATGTGCAAGTCCCTCCTTTCACATTCTACTGCTCTTAGAAGGGTAAAATGAAATGTTTTGTCGATATTCGTATATGCCGCCCCATGCGCACAGGATAAATACGAGTATTGACATTCCGGTAAAAAATAACGAAAATTGGAAAACATAACATTGTAAAGTTGAAAAAAACAAATATGTATGCATTAGCGTCAGAGTTCTTTAAACTAGGGTGTATCAAAGTTTCGCAAGTGTGAGCGAGTATATCGTAGTAAAGCAGGATAACAGCAAGTAAATTGTTATGCTCTCTGTGTTTGATTTTGAGGTTAGGTGAGGCGCGAGCATCAGGGCTGGATTTGTTTATAGACTTAGCAGGCTTAAGCCTTGTGCCTCAAGATTTAAGGGGCCTCCAGGAAACTGCGGTACGCATAAAGTCAATTGTTGGTGCAAGATGACTTCGATAAAAATATTCGTCAACAATTTATGTCTTAACTATTCGTGAAATGTAGTTATATTCACCTAACCAGATGTCGTGTTGATAACGCCCGCCAAGGTTTTCAACGGGTTTGCATTAATGCCAAATATGATCAACTGGTGAAGCCGCATGTAGACAATAGTGTCGTTGTACTCACAGCTCTGTTGGCTGTATTTACTGAATCGTACCGATTGTTACGTGTGAATGAGTCGAAAGAACTTGTGAATGTTCGCAGTGGCGGTTTGAGACAGGGTGGAAAAGCTTGGCTGAAGTGGGCCGAGGTTCTAGCGTATGAGGCCCATTAGCCAATACTCTCAGAAAAAAAGTTGAGAAATGAGAAAGCTTGGCTGAAGTGGGCCGAGGTGCTACCGTACGAGGCCCAATAGCCAACACTCGGAAAAAGAGTTGAGAAATGATTATGAACAGGCCCGTAACCAGCTTGGGATACCAGGAAGGGCGAATAGTTTTCTGAGAGGGGCCCAAATTTTTTGAACTGCGTCCAATAGTTTTAAACTATGTCCAACACATTTTTCCAGGGGGGCGAAAAATTTTCTAGGGGGGCTTCACTCCCCCTGGTTACGGCCTGATTATGAATCCGGATGTGCTGGATGTTCATGCTGAAACCCGAAATCACAGGTAAACACTCCGAAAAACGCAAAAGACAAGTTACTGAAAAACAAAATAATTTTTAATACTGAAAATAAGCTAAGTAGGATCCCGGCAGGGCCGGATTTAGCTGATGCGAGACCCCTAGGCTAATCTCTTTGTAAGGCCCCATCTCATAGGTGGATCCAGGATTTTTTTAGGGGGGCTCAAGGACGAGTTCATCTGGATGTGTACTGACTGCATAGCAGTGAAGACCCAACTGCTCAGGTAACTTTTTTTAACAAACACGGTTGATAACCATACACATTTTGGCTAAATTGCATTCTTACAATCACGCAGGCTTTCTGGGACGTTTACGGAGCAGACGCGGCCTCCAAAACAATTCAGAAATTATTCTCAAACTTATCTAACCTTTAAAAAGTAACTTGTTGAATGTTCGAAAAGTTTTATTATTAGAAAAACAAGCACAGGTCCACGCCGAAAAAACGCGTTGGGCAGGCATAGAAGTGACACAAAACTACACGAAGAAACCTGAAATGCCGCCACTCACCTTTGTTGGCAGTCTGTGCAAGATCCATCATTTATTGTTTTCGAAAACTGCAGATGTTCATGATGTTCGGAATTGAAAACTTCTTTCCTTTTGGAAAATTTTTGCGATTTTTATTGCATAACACCAGTGACGTAACGAGGGGGGCAAGGAGCACAATTCCCCGGGAGCGGAATCATTGCGGCTGCGGGGAGCCAAAAAGTCCCAGGTCATAAACACTTTTTTTTCAAAACAGTACATTTGCTTCCGAAAGACCTCAGGTTCGAACATGGGGGCGGCAAACTTGTTCCTTGCCCCACGCGCCGTCTAATCTCGTTTCGTCTCTGCACAATGCACATCACGATTGTCTAGCCAAAATGGCAAAATTTGTTTACAAAAATACCTGCCCATCAATTGCAAACTATCAATCACAAATTTTTTAAAACAAAATGCTGTTGAATGTTGAAGTCGCTTGACCATAGAAATTACCTTGAAGGTCGAAAAAAATATATATTATTTCGAAAACAAGCATAATTCCCCCCCAAAAAAAAATGCTTGGGGTACGCGTTGAGACAAACATACCAATAATTATGCTGGCACTTTGCCCTGGAAAGTGTTTATTGCATCACAAGGGCATTGAAAATGATCAGACAATATTTTTCCACGTCACAGCGGGAAACGTGAAGTTTGCAGTGAGTCAATGATCAAATTCTCATCCATTCAATTTTTTGTACAAAACACGACTATATCGCGGTAACGCAATTTTAGAAATACTGAACAGCAAGTTGAAAACAAATTATTAGAGACAGCAGAATACAGAATATTGGGAACGCCGTGCCCACACCAAACATAAAGGAAGATTGATTCGCCTACAAGAATTTCCACACTGGATCTTCTTGTTTCACTTTCCTGCTACGGTGCTATACACGAGATAATTTGTCATTTATTCGTTTATGCTGCTGCAGGCACTACACGTAGAAACTGAAATGAAAAATCTACATCTTCAAGTAACGTTACTTGTGCAAAAAGCTGTGGGAACGTCGTTTCCACAACATCCCTGCTGGCAGGTCTGATGCTAATCAGTATTCATCTTTAGCACAGTGTACAGCTAACCTAGCGCGCTTCATTTTAAGCCTACCTGACATGTAGGCTACGTTTTACGCTTAGATTTGCTGTTTTGAAATTGACGCTGTCACTGAGCGCTCTAATCTAACCTGTAGTTAACTGTATTATAAGTTCGTTGTAGCGTAATTTTAATGCCATCGCTTAACTACAGTAATAACATGAGCTGCACTCATTCATAAAAGCTTGTAGGAAACAATAATATGATCTGCAGCTTATTCAACTTTTGTCCACAGTCTGCTCAGTCCCGTCGCCACGGAAGACTTTGGTGGGCTTAATTCTCCAAACAAAGCTTGAATGTATAAACACAGTACATGTTTAACGTGACAAATTTCAACCGTTTTCTTCTGGTGGCTTTCCTTGCCTGCAACGCATTTTACTTCAATTTACCGTATAACCGTTTTACACATATTACACTT
>Ga0210059_1004882_pt1 | contig 21593 bp, 10 predicted proteins | sample Ectturendosymbi2_FD_188042 | JGI IMG/M metagenome (GOLD analysis project Ga0210059, IMG submission 188042) | Ecteinascidia turbinata endosymbiont from Florida, USA - Sample 2 (SPAdes) (version 2) | ecosystem: Host-associated > Tunicates > Ascidians > Unclassified | place: Key West, Florida...
AGAAGTGTTTGCAGGCCCGTAGCCACGGGGGAAATTCGGGAGAAGTGCCCTCAGAAATTTTGTTGTGCCCAGAAAGAATTGTTTTAAACATACAATTAAAAGAAAAATCTTGCCCCCGTAAAAATGCATTTCCCCCAAAACCATAAAACCTGGCTACGGACCTGAGTGTTTGCGTTTGCATAAGTTAATTGACTCACATGCTCTTTCACGTCACCTACGAGCATACGCGGATCAGGGGCTAAATGGGTTCAAGCCCGCCTGAGTTACCAGTTGCTTTCTTGATCGATGATTTCCAGCGCACAAATGTGTATTGAGGTAACTTTTTTTGGGAGCTTCTAAACAAATAGCTTCGTGCGCAGGAGGAAGGGATGAAAATATTGATGAATAGCGCATTTTATCGAATTTGGACAATGTGAATGTGTATATTTCACTGGAAATAAAACTTACATCCAATATGTAATTAAAAAATACCGTTCCATTGTCACATAAAGAATACGTAAGTATTTAAATTCTCGTTTTATTTCGGTAAGATTGGGCTGCTCATTAATTGAACAAACGTTAAATAAGCAGAAAGATCGTGTCTTAAGTTAACGTAGAGTGCTCTAATTTTCCCAAAAGCTTTTGTGAGTGTGGTAGCGCATTTCATTTGTCAAAGGAAGACAGGAAAATACGTTAATAAAAACTCACAAAAGATATAATTACAGACTAGGCTGCTGGTCTAGAGCGATCAGTAACAGCATAAATGTCAAAACAGCAAATCTTACCGTGAAAATGAGCCTAAAGTCGTGTAGGCTAAAATGAATTGCGCTGAATTAGCTGCAGACTGAAAACGGATACTGATCAGCATCACATGAGTCACCAACAATTTTTGGACAGAAGTTCAGTACGAAATCAGTTTCTTTTTCATGGACACATGTTCCGCTAGCTCTATGCTTTTCAAAATATTTCTAAAATTGCGTTACCGCGACATAGTCTCGCGTCGCGTGATTGAATAAAACAAGGAAAACATAAAAACGTTCTTTGCGGGGAATTCGATTCCAGTTATTGCATCAGCTTCATTTTAGAAGTTCCAAATGATATCGACGATGACTGCAGTTGACATCCAATATACTGCATGAATATAACTTCTGCATAAATTGGCCATAGCTTAGCCCTCGCGCAGGGTTGTAAATGGACCTCATTTTGAAGGCCGATTTAGCCCGAAAGCCAAATTTACCGAGTGAGTCAAGATACGCGCAACAGCGGGGTATCAAAAAACGCAGTGTACGTGTGTAGATGCAGGTACTTGATTTTATCAGACCCAAAATAGCAATCACTTTGACCAAAACATTAACTTAAGCACAAACTCAGCTTGTTAGTCAATGCTAATACTGCGGAACGTAATGTTTCTCAACATTAAAACCAACTATCATGAAACTATCCACAATGGCTCTATGGGCATAAAAAGGAACCCAACGCAGTATATTTCATGCAAATGTCAATTTCGGACTTGTGGGGATTAATTGCTCTTGTTTTACTGATTAAGTTTTTTAGAATAGCATTTCCACAAAAATGCCCCACCAGACATGCATCAGAATAACCCAAATCGAGTCTCTTTTCGAAAACTTTATGGAAAAGAACCTTCCAGACCCTCTTCCATGTCTTGGGACTTTAACGGCCCTTCATCGCTACACATTTAGGAAAAACCCGGATCGACTCGACCCTGAGCCCCCTACAAATCCTCGATCCCCCTCCGGAGAACAATTGCGAATTTTTTCGGGAATGTTCCGCAGCACTGCAACACACACGCGAGAGATATTTTAAATATTTTTTGAAAATGAAGCGAATGGGCAGCCGTCAATCACTGAGAGCTGCAAATAGCTAATATGCTTAAGAAAGGCAATGCCAACCGAGGTTTGACCTCAGTTTGCAAAACTTTGGCAGGATAGTGGGAGCAAGTGAAAATAATGAATCGAAGCGAAAAGAAAAAGCTGCAGCATAACAATATTAAAAGTTGCTTAGTAAGAACTGCATTGCCTACACACAGAGCAAAAATCATCACAGAAGATAAATGATATACCGAAAGTCTCTTATGCACAACCCGGAGCCTTAAGCAAATTCCACAGCGAGCATGGAAAGCAATAGTCAGTGGTTAGAGGTGTTGCGGTTAAGATACTTTTCGGTCATTTTTTATTACAATTTCCAGAAAAACTGACCAAGTGCTTTTTTGTTGTTTGCATGATTGTAGAAGAAAACGGTTTGAATCCCGCGTTCTTTTCTGCAGCAAAAATGAAATCCTACGATTTTTCGGTGTTTTCGGAAAATGGAAAACATTTTAAGTGCTTTGACTGTAATTTTGCAAAAATTTTATCACCAATTTAATCCAAAGCCAACTACACCCATGAATTGTTCAGAAAAAGGAAACTATTTAAAAAAAGCACGACATTGCTTATTTTCTCCTTTGTTCAGAATTATTTTTTTAACATTGAAATACTTCAAATGTTACCTGCGGCTGAGAGAAAAAGTGTAGGTCTTATGCAGTTTGGAGGACATTTTGCAAACTTTTGAGGAGATCTTACAAAGAATTTCATAAATAATTTAAAACATCACTAAAAAAATTTGCACAGATTATGTTTTTGTTCCGTGGAGACTGTAGCATAAAAATATGTGGGAACGAGTAAATTGGTTTTGGGCCAGTCAAATACAGATTAATGTTTACTACAACGAGTATTTGTCTTTGTTAAGCAAGTTTTCAGTAACTAAAGTTGCAATCGCCCAATGTATCAATCGACAAAGCTCTGACTTGAATTTAAGCTAGAATTTTTCTACCTGGACAGACTCCAAAATCTCTGAATTTGAAACACCGCAATGTGGTTCCAACCTTACAAATTCTGTCCACAGACTAAACATACAGCTTCTTGTTCACTTTGCTAACGAACGTTTTCAAAAAACCCTGATGAAAGTACTGTGGTATTTTTCAAACAGACGTTTTAAAGAGAAAATGAAGGTTAGGCAACCAGTGGCAGTACGTCACCACCTAATGTACCCTAAATTATCGGGGATCAGTCGCTGGGAAATGTATCCTGCTAAATTTGGCGCAGGCTAAGCCATCACTTAACTGCACAGGCAGTTGAACGTTTTGGCCTAAATCTGTGTTCATATGCGGAAAACATTTACGAAAGCCATCGCTGCGAAGCGAGTAGACATTTTTGTATTTCGTGCGTTCTGCTACTAACCAATGTGATATGGACCTCGAATCTGAGATAAAAAATAAAACATTAAGCAGATGAAACACCCACAAGAGGTAACCACGGCCCATTACAGAATTGCATCAGCGAAAAGGAATCAGTTGCGACTGCGAAACAGGAGTACATCTTGAACTAGAGATGCTATGCACGTAAAGCAATCGTGAATGCTCACATCAAAATAGCACGTTTTTTAGATTCAGCTTTGTGGCTCAAGCGTTGATTTAAAAATTGCTTCACTCAATTGATATATCAAATGGGGTGCCACAGGGTCAGTTTCAGATCGCTTTCCTTTACCGTGTACATTAGTGATTCACCTAAATCTTCTGCACTTGATGCTATATCATTTGCTGATGGTACTTTTTTTGTTTATCTCCATAAAGCTTGTCCAGTTGCGGTATAAGGTGAATACGAAACTGATTAATGTCGACAGTTGGTTGTGGTTAAATAATAATCTGTCTTTATGTTACTCTAAATCAGTATTTATGCTCGCAAAATCTTTGAATAATAGCACTAAATTGCCTGAAACGTCTTAGTTTCAAATAAAAATTATTGGCATGTACTTTCAAAGAATGTCTTGTGTAAATATATTCAGGCTTTATAGTATTAGACAGTACGTTAGATTGATCTTCTCAAGTGCAAAAAATCAAAACCAGTTAGAGCATCTAATGTGTCATATAAAATCAAAATTTCTTATCATTAGTTGTCTCAAAAATGCTATATTTAGTCTTGTCCACTGTCATTCAAAATACTGCTTTGTACCGTGGGGTACAGCTAGTAATTCCTTTCTTCAATCGATGGAAGAAATGCACACTATCATAATAAGAACTGCAAATTTAAAAAATTTTGATGCCATATTTCGTTTTTGTAGAAATCTCATTTCATTTTATGAAAATGTACATTGTCGTTATTAGGTATATTCTTATATTTCATTACGATACGCTTCTGTTCAGTTGTGTGGCTTATTGCGTGGTACTTATTTACATGTAATTGGTCTGTATTAAGTTATCTGGGTTGTATTGTATATATTTGTACCATGTCGTCACTATGGGACCCAGCTAGGGCTATGTCCATAAAGTGATTAATGGACACACGTCCACTGTAATTTATAAAATTGAGCTTAAATCATTTGTTATTCAAATACAACTTAGCTGAAGCTTGATAAATGGTGAGAGATTTGTAAATTAATTAATCAACCCCTTCAAAAGTTGGATTTCGTTATAAACCTCAACAGCTCAGTTATTAAAAAAAAAACAAGAGCAAATCTTGCTGTTGTCAAACGTTTAAGATGAACTAGAAACAATATCTCTACTTTTTTTAATTGATACACTAAAATATTAGTAAGCTATCCGTTTACTGAGATTTTCAGGATTTTGTAACGAAGAGAATCAATAATCTTATACATGTACTTTTTAAAATTATAATTTATCAGTATTACTTGAAATTAATTTTTGGACTTGGAATCTTATTTGAAGGTTCTTGAAGAACCTTTCTGGAGTTGTTATAATTCGAAGAGCATTATTGCATTATTTATCACACAACAAAGTTATTTTTTGAAATTAATTTTTATCATGCTGTCTAAAAAAAATACCTCTGTGCACTACCTGATAAAGATTTAATTGAAAGATTACGAGTTGAATACAGGTAACTGCTTTGCTATTTGTGTGTTTTTGTGAAGCCTTCTGATAGCGATGGTATATGCACTGCACTTCCAGCTTGTTCATCAACATACGTCAATTACGTGGTCGTAAATACGCAAACGCATATGAGGGCGCTTCCGCATCTTCTAGACAAGAGTATGGGCGTCAGGAGGGAGGCGGGGGGCCAATGCCCCCCTGGATTTTGAAATTTGACATTTTGTTATTACATTTTTATCAATAGAGGTTTTTCTTAGTTTCGAGTGGGTAAGTCGAAATTCCACCATCTTTGCCTCCCTGGGAAAACCCTTGGCTACCCCTGAAAAAAACACTGTTGGCCCTCCCCTGGAAAAAATCATTCCGACGCCCGTGGACAAGAGTCTGTACAGAACCGCTCCGAACCTAGCGACACAACTTGAGAAAGGTGAGACAGCCTAGTGAGACAACATGAAAGAAAAAATAATTTCCACCACTAAAGGAACACAAACCAACCGGTTTCCTGCTTGTCATGGCCCACGCGAATTTCGAGCTTGAGCTTTTGTGATCTCAAGATCAAAAACCGTGCGCCACACTTCAATAATGGCTTAGTCTCACCGACCGCATGAAAACAAGCTTTGGTTGTTTCGTAACTAACTGCGTTAGCTGTGGTGCCGGGAAGCGTTATGACCATAATTGTTAGCTTACTTTATTGTGTTTGTGTATCATATTTATATATTTTACGCTTTTTATCGAGTTTGTTTTCCAGAATTTTTGATACCACGCATAGTAAAAATGGGGAATAGAAGTTCTGTGGGATTCCAGGATGAAATGCATGTGGTGATTGTTGGAGGAGGGTACACTGGATCGTATCTGGCTGTGAATCTTCTCAAAGACAAGCTTTGCAAAGTGACACTAATAGATCCTAAGGATGCGATGATTCACCACATTGGAGCTTTGCGAACTGTTGTAGATGAAAGTAGGTTTTGAACTCTACTTTGAAAGTATTTTTGTTTCTTCATGTTGACCGGTCAGCTCTCGCATATGGCACTCAAGAGAGTAATTTTTTTAAGTAACTGCGATCGGTGTAATTCTTATTTAGGACTTTCCCAATGTCAAAACCCTTAATATCGTGAAACCCATGCAAAGATTTTGCAAAAGGAGACAAATCAAGTATGACTAATGCAGTAGCAAAATATTTACAGGTGTAATTTGGTTCTGCATGAGGTACATCTAAGGTTATGTAGGTCTAAATTGTTGATACCACTTGTTAAAATTAACTTCTATATTCTGTATTGGAAATAATCCGACCAAAAAATGGTAATAAGCTTTATTTGCTTTGGGGAATTTTTTATTACCATATTCCAGTCTGTGGAACAGAGTTCCATATGCAGCATGATAATGTCTGTGGTTGCAACCATGAGACTGATCAGTGGAACGTGTTCATGTGTTTATCCTTCCATGAAAAATGGCAATTTGCAATAGCCTCATCAAAACAAAGAAGTAACTGTCACTAAAACTCTCTTTGTTGCTTAGTGATGGCTCATAATTTACCAAATACATTTTTTTGGAAACACGCATCTGGAATTAAAAAAACGTACATCAGTGACGATCATCACGGAAGCAGGAAGGTTTTAAGAAGACTTTTTATAGATTTTCGTGCCCCTTGGTTGGCAACCACATGCAAAACTTCTGGTGTGCTTATTCGATTTTTGACTTCCACATTTTGATTGCCCCAAAATTATCCTTCCACGTTTTGTACGTTAAAATAGCATCTGTACATCATCACGGCAACGAAGAGTCATTTGGCTGATTTCACTACAGGCCAAAAAAATCGAAGTTTACGTTACCCTATCGCTAAATGCGAGTGGTTTTGATTTACAGACCCGAGTAAAATGACCCTAAATAATACCCTCTGGGGTGTCTGTGAATGAGAAAATATTTCAAGTACTTGACATTTGGCCAAGTCATGACAGTTAAGCTGGAGCAAATTGGGTTATTCAACTTAGCGAGAGAATACCCGATGAACAAAGTTAACAATCAAGCTCTAGCTATAAATATTTGGAGATTCTAAGGAATTTCTCATGTAAAATGCAGAACATATGAGAATAAATATTTTGATAGCTTGATAAAACTAAACTGTTTGCTTAATCGTGCAATAAGAGCTCTGCAGCTGTGGCTATTAATGCTTGGAAAATAAAACATCCGAATTGTTTCTAGAATCGGCTGTAATATTTTTTAAGATTGTTGTTACGCCGAAGCTTTATTGACAGGTTACACCAAAAAGTTATTCTTGCCATACACCGAAATGGTAGGTGAGAGCTTTCGCAGAGGGAAAGCCGTTGCGTTGAACATCGTCAGCAAAGAGGTTGAACTGGAAAATGGAGAAAAGGCGAGTGAATTTGGGTCAATATGTTTACAGTCGATGGAAAAGGTTAAACATCGTGTTTATCCCTGTTCATCTTAGAGACATCAGCGTGCCAAGTTTGATGTAACAAAGGTCACTTTAACAAGTGTAACTTAAATATTCAAAAAGTTATTTTTCTTCCGTGGTACAAAGCGATTTATAAAAATAAAGCAGACTAAAGCTCTTTTCCAAAGTGCGGTGGCTTCTATAATTTGTTGACTTTTGCTTCTGGTAGACAAAAATTTCTAGCACCATATTCAACTGTAATGGACCTGTTACAAACAAATGCTGATTTTGTTTAATTTTAGTGAGCTAACAGCAAGTTGAAAAAAAGTTTTTTTTAATGCAAAACTGTATCAGCAAATGCAAAGTTAGACTGAATGCTAGCTTTGCTGCCATCATTTTCTTTAAAACAAAAAATATCATCAAGGAAAATTTAGTTGTACAAATGAAAAGTTACCTCAATATCTTATGACAAGCTTAATTGTTGTGAAAAGCTTGTATTGAAGACAAAATCTTCAGCATTACTTTTGCAATGAAACTTCCAGCGATATGAAATGCGAACCAAGTATGACAATTCCTAAAGCGTGATTGGAAGGTGACATTTCTTGACTTTAAATGTAGTTGGCTGGATTTGATCTTCAGGGTTGGTTGACCAGATGACCGCTGTGGTCCCTCACCAATCCTATATGACACAGTGCCCCTCTTTATTTACATTGATCAACCATTGCGTCATTGCATTTTCATTTGCTCTAATGTTTACTATTGTGGTTGGTTTGCTCAGTGCAATGGCTTCTTGTAGTGCTCCTGTTTGTTAGCTGAGTCATATGAAACAATAAACCATTCATTCATTCATTCATTCATATGAAGTACTGCACACTAAAAACAGCTGAAACGAGGCTGTAGACATTTATTTTAGGGAAAATAGCAGTAGTTAAGAAATGAATTTCAAAAACTGTATTAGACTATCTCAAGCCGATTTGAGGAAAAATCCAACAAGAAATTCTGTTTCGAAACAGAAAATGTCGACCGTGCAGAGCTGGGGTGTGGTTACGTTCTACGACTGGAATAAGAGCACATACTGTAACTTTACATATCGGCTTTTGATAAGGGCGCATGAAGGCAGCATATACTCCACATTATTGCCCGGAGGTCTTTGCTGAGATTACCTGGTCGGGGCAATTTAAAGAGATGCAAAGAATGTAACAACTCACTGTTTAAGACAGTTGGCTAGAACCTATATGCCTTGAAGTCAGTGTGTTATCTCTGAAAAGCCAATAAAACTACAAGAAACCTTAAAAGGTGACACGATGCACAAGCGGTAAATGGGAAACAAAAAAGGTTTAGCCAGTAGAAGAAACGAATGTTTGCGTTTCTACGTTGTATTGAGGTCATTGGTGTGGGAGGCGTGGGTGCAGGGGTGAAAATCCGGGCAAAATCCTGTAAAATCAGAGCAAAATTTCTAAAAGTCTTCACGAACTCCCTGAAACTATGAGCAAACTCCCTGAAAATATTAGCAAAATGGCGCCCAAAATGACATGGAGCTTTTTTTTATATTTGGAGGTCACATTTTTGGAATTTTTTCGGCCAAGTTTGGAAGAATTCGGTCAAAAATCCTTCGCACCCTAAAAAATTGCCTGCTCCTACATCTATGATTGAGGTCATGTTTGTGTGAAATTCACGGTGGAAACGAATATTAGGTTTCCAGCATAGATAAATCATCATAAACTGCAAGCAAAAGGTGTTGGAAAAAATAATACAGAAGTGTTTCAGTTAGGCGAAGTCGAAAAAGAATTTGAGATATACATCATGCAAAAAATAGTTGAGATATGTAACCCACACTGTAAAATGTAATTGAAATATATTTGCCATGCTCGTTTGTCACACATCCGTTAAAAACTTCAATTTACTTTTTTGGCGATTGATATTAGAAACGCTTTGCAAGCAAGCGAAGTGTGATATTTTGAAGACAAATGCGAAATGTTATCAATTAAATGTACCACTGTGTGCAATATAAACTTTCAAGTACTTTGGCTATAGCAAAGACTGTCGTCTTTTTCAGAGCGTTCCTCCTGATTGTTTTTACTGACACTATACCTTTGTATACCAGAAATAGCTTGTCAGCAAATGTTACTATACACTTGGAAACCATCAGAACATCGACGAAACTCTTAGGAATCTTGACTTAAGCAGTCTTGAAACTTGGCCAACAACAGTAGTGTAGCCAGCCCAAAATATTGGGAGGGACCAAGCAACAGCATTTTGTTTGGGACAACGCCTCCCAAAGCACAAAATGACAAGATATGCTAGAAATTTGGGGGGCCATGGCCCCTTGCCCCCTGGCTACGCCTATGGCCAACGATACAGATGAAAGTATTTGAAATAAAAAATTATTTTCATTTCAGGTTGCTTACACTCACCTGGTGATTGCTACAGGAAGCAGTGCACCGTTTCCCGGCAAGGTTACTGAGATGAAACCTTTTGTCACTGCTGAGGAAGCATCTAAGATATACGATGATTATAGGAAAGAGGTTTGTTACTTTTTCTCGTCAACTCCGTTAATGCCACGTAACCAAAGATATGCTTGGTTTTCGAGTATGCTGCTACAGATGCCTAAATATTCAAGTCCTGCAACTGAAAATGTGTTATAGAATTATAACAATATGGCATCACGTTGCCTCCAGCTTCTTCGAAACTAAAAGCTTGGACCCAGTTTCGGATAAGTGAATCAAATATTTAGTTTTTAAGTGAATCGAAGCCTACAGGGTGTCAAAACAAAATGTGAACAGGTTGTTGGTTTGCTTTTCCACACTGCATTTCTTCCTTCTGAAAAAAATGCCGTTTTCTAAAAGATTGTTTTGTGATATCAAGGGCGATTTTTATTGCAAAACTACTTCGTACAAAAATCTAATATTTTTGTACATTCTTCCAAAAACATAGTTAAGCAGTACACGACGTCAGCAGCCTACCCAAGTTTAACTTGCATTAATCTATGAAAAAATATTGTATTTCATAATCTCAGAACGTTTGTTTCCGACCTAGGTTCTTGCTTCCAAACACGTTTTGCTGGTTGGTGGTGGAGCTGTAGGTGTTGAGCTGGCTGGAGAAATCAAAACGGATTATCAAGACAAGGAGGTAAACTGTTCAGGGTCTTCTGAAAAATAACTTTTTTGTCCGTAGCTGGTATATAACTTTTCCATTTATGTGACTCTGTTTAACAACCGTTTTAATGAAATTGACTCCACTTGACTGTTGGTAACAAGAAACGTTGCAGCTGTTTAATATTATTTTGGACCAGGGGTCTCGTCTCGATTTGTGCGGCCCACGATGCTTTCAGGGAATTTTGAAATAATCAACATGAGTTTATTCACCGAAGTTTAAACGTGCTCGGCCAGTCAGTGAACACGTTCCTTTCGAACGAATGTAGAGACCGCTAGAAATAATGTGCCTAGAACTCATGATCCTTTCGCAGGAAATAAGATGCAGAACTGTTTCTAGTAAGGTTCAGGTACAGCCATTGTTGCACCAGCGTCAAAATGCTGCCCTCGTATAGTCACAACGCGGCCCTCGGGTTACTTTATAAGTTCTTATTTGGCCCTCGGAGCAATTTGAGTTTGAGACCCCCGTTTTAGACAACAGGTTTACTCAAATAGTGTTTGTTGTCATATCTTTTTGTACACGAAGGTTACAATTGTCAACGAGGCCAACTATCTATGCACCAACAGAGGGCCAAGCAAGTTCCAAAGCTCGCTAAAGGACATGTTGCAAAGGAAGGGAATAAATGTTATCTCTGGTAAATTGTTTTTTCCTAAAAAAATGAAAACAGGAAGATTTCATCAAATAAAAAATGTGACGAGCTTGATTAAAAAATTCAAAATATTTATAAACTTGGTTTGTTGTGTGTGCTTTTGGGGATGAACAGGCATAAGTGCTTCTGAAGATTTCTGTTTTAGCGATGGAATTTGCTCATTAGCTGTTTATCTTGTAGTTATTGGAGTTCGGTGCAAATCATCACCTCCAAGATGACCATGTAAGAAAAATCAATAAATCTTATTAACGCCTACAAAAAGACTGACATGAGTGTTGTTTCAACTGTTCATAAAAGCATGCTTGTTTCACAACTTGTCTCAGAAATAGATAACGACCGATGTTTTTGTTTAAGTTTGCCTATTACCTCTTGGAAACTATTTTCGTAACTTCAAAGTATGTGAAATCCATTATTGACGCTTAGGAACATCTTGTGGAAAGGGCACAGAATACGTGGAGCGTGATAACAGTTATAATTTCAAAATACGCTTCTTTCACAACAAAGACAGTCTTCAAAATATATCCTCAATATCTGAAAAACAAGTATGGATCTAAAATATTTTTGCAGTCAAATTTCGCATCACATGCCTTTGTACTTGAAAACGGTCACCTCCACGGCAGTTTTTCTTTTCAGGTCACTCCTTGTTAATAACCGTGTGCTTTCATTTGTTTGTTTTGATATAAGCGGTAGTCAGTGTCTTTTTTATTCAGGTGAGAAAGTGATAAATTTGTCGGATTTGAATTTAAACAAGCACCAGGAAGGGCAAGTTGTCAAAACAGATGCAGGGAAAGAAATTAACGCGGACATCGTCATCCCTTGTACTGGGACAAAGCCCAACAATGCTTTCTACAAAGAAGCCTTGGGTGAGTTTTTATGGCTTCCAAAGAAGCCTAAGCTTAAAAACTTTGTCGCTATTTTTCAGTTTTACTTTGGAGTTTAAAGTATCTATGTATGAAGATCTACAGATTCAAACTAGTTTGTTTTTGATAGGTCTTACTAATAATCTGTAGCTGTTCTTTACTATGAAGACACATGAGTTTGTAGAATTCCCTTCATGCAACAGCACCAGCTACAACAGCAATATGCCTAATTCAACTGACGTTGCTAAATCAGTAGCGAAATTTTACGGCTAAATAAACAAACACGTTTTTCGAAAATAAAACGAAGTATATAGAATTTTGAATTTTCGTCTTACCGAATGAAAGATGCACCAAATATATTTTAATGTATTTTTACTTTTAAAACTCTTGTTTTGAGTCTTATGTGCTTTTTGAAGAAGAAATGTAAGATAAAATGAAGGTTAGGTCATTCCAATTTAAAACAGAACAGAACTACATGACCTGAAGTGTAATCCTCACAGACAGCTAAAACAAGAGTTTTAACTGCAAAAACGTTAAAATTCTGTATCTGTTACAACAACTGTTAAAACAAGAGTTTTAACAGAAAAAATGTTGAAACATATTTGGGTCGCATGGATCCCGGCTCGAATTTATACGAGATCAGTTTTTACTGATACTCTTGAATATTCGGGATGTCCGTTGCACATTAAAAACCGCGCTTGTTGAATGTTGTTTCCAACTGTGAATGTACAACTTTAGAGTTGTGAATGCACATCTATACGTGCAAGTTGCTGAAAAATCATGATTGCCATTGCAACACGTGCAGCTTTTCGTTATGCAGTGAATGTGCAGCGGGCTTATTGTCTTATTGTCTGATGAGATAATACCTTATCCATTGTACCTCAGTTGCAATTTCTGATTACTCAAAAGTGTCGGGTTTGAAGTAAGTGCGAGCAGGATGCGTGGATTTGATGCACTGCGTCGGCACAACTTCATGAAAGTTGAGTCAAACTGACCTAAAGCACTGGCAAACGCGAAAGCGCTGAAAAAATCCTCAACTAGTGCGCGAATCCACACAGACATTCAGTTTTGTTTACAATAAAAACTAATATGAAATTTTGACCAATGCAAGCTGAAGTTTTACTTCTTACTGCGTGATAAAGTGTGGTGACTAAAAGGAGAAACCTCTGTTGCCAACGTTTTCCTAAATGAAGTAAGTGTTTGTGATGCAACATGTGTAGACGAATAAACACCCATGGTACTGGTATTCAAAGACAAAAGAGGATTTGTCCTCCGAAAACAGTCGTACAATCCAGAAGAATAATAATTAAGGTCCTTGTTGAGTAAAAATGATATTTGTGGTTCTACCGCGGCACTGCCACAGGTGGTTAAATACATTTACCATGTATTGGTACGTTTTTACATTAATGCGAGCGTTTCGGTTTTGTTTCTAGCTGGTTGCATGACTGAAGGTGGCCTCCTCAAGGTTGACAAGTATCTAAGAGTGATTGGTCAAGAAATCTTATACGCCGTTGGGGATGTAAATGACGTAGACGAGGAGAAGATGGCCTACACCGGAAAGCTGCAGGTCGACGTGCTTCTATACAATTTAAAAGCGATGGCTTCAAACAGTTCACCCAAGGCATATAAACCAGGTATGTTTGTGATGGGACAAAATAGAGCAGTGATGGGCAAAGTAAGAATCTTTGCAAGTCACTTTGGCTGACGATTTTTACTCTTTTCGTGCACTCTGCTGAGCGAAAACTTTGCTTCTCCCGCTTTGTTCGACTTAATCACATGTGTGGCAACGAACAACTAAAAGTATGTTCAATTTGTCAGCGAAGTGTAACGAAAGCCAAGCGCTTTGTCTATTGTTTTTATGCTGCGTGGTTAGTGCTAGTCTTTTCCGTGCTTTGTACCACACCAACCTTTTCGGTGCAAGAAGGCCGTTGCTTTTGGCTTCGCGTTACAATGTAAAGAAAACTTCGTCGGCCTCTCTTTTGACCGAATTGGCCGTGGCATATGTTTTAGTGGGCTACAGACAGTCTCAGGACCACGTTTTGCCCATCACTGATGTGGAACCACTGGAACTAGTGCCACTGTGTCCAACCCGCGGCCCACGGGCCGCATGTGACCCAGTCGAAGGTTTTGCGCGGCCCAGTTTAGGTTTTCGCTGTAGTAAAAGAAGCCTATATATTGACAACCTGTCGTTTTATTTTAATAATCGTGAATTTGACATTTTTGATGCAGTTAGCCTTCAGTACCACTTTATTACATCTGTTACCGTTTCAGTTAAGATTCGAACGCTTTCAGTACATTAGCTTAAGCTAAATTAATTTGCTAAGATTAAAGTAAGCCATTTAATGTGGAACCCTCATTAATTTGTCACTCAATCTGCGGCCCTGGTTAAGACAGTGACATAATTTTTGGCTCAGTAAGCCATTTGGGTTGGACATAGCTGAACTAGTGCCACGAATCTTAACCAACACTTAGTCTGACTCCACCAACAACAGCGCCACTCCAAAAAGCGGAAACTCCCTTCATTATGATGGTGCAGGCCGTGGTAACCGCATATGATGCGTGCACTCATAAGACCTCTTTACTTCCATGCACATACGGAGCACTGGCATATGTTAGTTTAACTCTTTTTACACACGAGTTGACGTTATCTACTTTGTTTATCTGAGGTGAATAGAGTTTAAAGTGCTTTGAATCTCACTATTGGCATGGTGGAAGTAAGGCAAAAAGAATATTTATAATGTTGACAATTGTGAAAACTTATGCCTTGTTTTGTCAAAATTATTTGTGAAATATGTTTTTTTCACTTATATTTCATGTGTCAAAACAACATTTTCGTTGTCCCTAACATACTTGATTTATACAAACTGTTAGTAAACTTAACACATTGCAGAAAATATGTGGCTTTACTATAGCACGCACAGCTCGCAATAGCTATAAGTTTAGTATTACGTGGTGTCCAGCTCTTGAGTTCAAAACATTTGTGGTGGTGGAAAAAGTCGGAAAAAAACAAAAGGATAAGAAAGGGAAAGTCGTATTAGCTAGAAATTAGCTTCATATGTGATGCCAATCAGGCGGAAGCAATAGCGACCCATAACCTCACTCATCAGATAGGACACTGGTTGTTATTTACTATTCAGTATTTTAGCCATTAGCTTCTGCCAAAATAATTTTTCCTAAAGTGTCTGCTGGGAATTCCAGTGCAGCATTATCACCTTATTTGTTGCTGCTCACCACAAAAAAGATAAAAATAAATTTGAACAATTTTGCATAAACTTCAGGAACGAATGCTCTCTGAAATCAGGATAAGAGTGACTTCACAAACTTTCAGTGTTCCTTAGTAGAATGATTTTACGATCTTCGATATTCGCAAAACAACGAAAACAACGTAATCGATTTTTCTACAAATGGCTTAGATTTTGGTGTGGCACTACTCGCCTAATTGTATACCATTGATCTAAAGCTCAATTTGCGAATACCTCAGATAAAAAGCCAAATTCTTGAGGCACAAATAAACAGAATGAGAATGTCAAAACTGAATAAATTGTCCTTTATGAAGCATTTCCTCTCAAAGGGTTTAAAATGTTGTCTCTACACTTTTTCTTAAACGTTACAAGACGTACCGGTACCCAAGGAAATTAAATAAAAAAGTCATTAGTTACTGTTGGTTTCATAACTAAGATTGAGGAATCCAAGTATCTGTAACAATGTACTGTGACATGGATTCTGATCGACTAAACAGCAATGGACACTAACTAACATGTTTGCATAAAAGAAAAATGACCTTTGATTTCTTTCAACCAAAACAGTGTGAGAATGTCCTTATATCGAACATCTATATTTAAAATTAGCCTAATTATAGATTTCAGTCTCTTTGGATTCAAAAGGAAATATTTTTTGTTTGCGCGTGAGTCAAAATCGAAAGGCATTTGAAACAAATGTTGCGAAATGCGGTTGTCGTACGATACGAAATAATCACCTCTGCCAAAACTACTGCATAGCAAAATTCTGGTAGCATTCTCCACGCACAAGACTTATACCACGAGATGCGAGCGCAGTCAAAAAAAGAAAGTCAAAAGAAGTAATTTGAACTGCTACAAAAAGAAGTAATTTTGAAACAAAACCCCAAATTTACCATTAGCTTGTTTAGAAGAACATTTATGAGATGGTCAGGAAAATACACATGAGAGCTTTCATGAATGCTGATGATATTAGCCACCATGTCTTCCAAAGTCATTGGTAGTAAAGTTTAAAATGACGCGGTCTTCCTTTCCGGGGATAACGCTAGTTATTGCACGTACCATGTTTATTTTCATTTGTGCCCAATTCTGATTTAATTCGAACACACCTCAAGTTCCATAAAAACATTTTTGGTTGCAGGACATATGTCACGAAGTGTCGGCCAGACTACTGCATGGTATACACTTGCAAGTGATCACCGAAAATTAGTTTATATTTCCTTTCTCGGTTCATCGCTTGTTAAAGCCTACCTGTAGTTTACCTGCTTGCTCCTTGAGGCAGTTATGGTAAACAGTGTTTTAAATTCAAAGTTGCATTTCGGTGCAGTGTTCAGCTGTGCAAAGCGCATTTTCCTCCCTTGAGCTATTATAAAGTGACAATTACCTTTTCTCAGAACATGAACAATATTTTTCAGTTTCTTTGAGGCATTAATGCAGTTGCACACGGCAACGATTGTCATTATTGTTTCGCCCACAAAACACACGGGTCATAAACATAATACATGTAAAGAAGCGCGAAGAAAAATAGATTGACAAGAACTGCTTCGAATTGACTTTCAGGGCACCATACTTGAAAGCATACCCACCGAATAAAAATAGAATTTGGTTTAACACAGCCATAAAGCGTAACAAATTGCTTGCTGCATTGCCTGTTTCTAAATGTTTTTTCGTTTAGATCAGCTACGTCCAAGCAAATGGTTTACTGAGCCAAAGATTACGTCACTATCTTAACCAGGGCAGCACATTGAATGACACATGAGGGCCGTGCGTTCAATGGCTTACTTTGATCTTAGCAAATTAGATTTAGCTTAAGCTAATTTACTGAAAGCGTTCAAATCCTAATTGCAATGGCAACAGACGTGATTGGACCACCTGCATCAAAAATGTAAAAATCAAGATTATCAAAACAAGGACAGGTTGTCAGTAGGTGGGCTACTTTTACTACAGCGAAAACTTAAACTGGACCGCACAAAACCTTCGACTGGGCCGCCGTTTGGACATTGCTGGTTTAGAGCCTTTGAGTAGTTTTTTGAGACATTTCAGTAAAAGATCTTTTAAAAAAAAGGATGCTCAAACGGTTTACAAAGAGGGCCAAATGTGATCATGTGAAGGTGCCTGCGCGTCAGTTTTTCCTTCCGACATGGTTTACGGTATGGTGCAGGTTAGCATAGTTGCATAATCCGTGCATTTCATTTAGGGTTTGAAGCAGAATCACTCCATTGCAACGGTTTCATGCTCATATTTACTCCCAGCACAGCACATACAGCGCAACGGGAAACGTCTTAAGTAGCGAGAAGCCGCCGTCCCCCGACGCAGAACAATAAAATCCAGACTCCGGTTGGGCATGTACAACACAATCCAAAGTCAAATCCGCTGGTCACGTGAAACATGGCTGCGGGCCACATTTGGTCGCTCCTGTTTTAAAGTTTGGACATCGTAATCAGTGAATATGCGATTTGAAGTCTCTACGCAACCTGATACTTTTCCTACTGTAGGTAATAATTATTCAAACCTCTGTTGATACTTCAGCTGATCTTCGCATGCTTGTTCCTATTGGAAGAGAAGGAGGAACCGGGGTGGAGTACGTCGGTGTGTTGCCAATTCTGATCTCCAGTTCGAAAGTCAAGTCGGAAAAATGCGATGACCTGTACGCTGAAAAGGTGTGGACAGACTGTGGTATGGAAGTGCCAAAAGCATCCACGTAAATGAACTGAACTTTGATGAACGAGGGTGTTTCTGTTCCAAAAAGTTATTGTTTCACACCATTGACAGCCACACCATTACTCGCCTTCAGGCGAACATATTGATTTTCTTGCTGATTAGACCTGCCAGTTAGTTTCGTGTGCTATTGTAAGAGAAATTATTTCAGTTTCTGAAATTGGTTGATAATTACATAATTGCGGTGATTATTAATGCGTTGTACAGTGTATTATGCTTGATTGTGTTGTGGGAATTGGTAGGATGGAAAATAAATGATCTACCTTGCGTTGAGGCTTGTGTTTCTTGGTTATTTGAGGTGCGCAAAAGTTTTATAAATTGTTGGTACTTTGGTCAAACTGTAAACGATGTATAGTATCGAAACAAGCGCTTGCTGGAAAAAAGTGGCAGAATAAAACTTTTTTTGTTGTGAACAGCATGGCCACAAACATTGAAAACATTGAGTTTCATTCAACGTTTCGACTTTGTCATAAGTTATATTTAGGAAAAAATGGAGCTCATAATGCCTACCTAGTAGGCGAAATACATCATTAAAATCATAGTGTCTGGTTCTAGCTGTGAAAAGACTCCTTCCGATAAACAATAAAGATTTCTCATGTCTACGTTTACGTGAAGATAGCCTTGGACAAAGTCGAAACGTCGAATAAATTATTGTGTTTCCTATACGTGTGGCCATACTTTTCAGAATAAGAATTTGCGACCACTCCGTGCATTGTTACCCAAAATGCCTTTTTTAATAAAACCTTTCTTCCACAACTTCTTTGCTCATGATATGCAATTCAAGTCACGGTGTTTGGAAACTGAATATTCAAATAATTTCAAAGAAAAGATACTGAAGGATCACAATGCTTTTACATGAGGTTAATTTCACTGAAGTTCATAAAGTTTCAAACAAATTGCTTATAGTGTTTGCACTCCGGTTCATGGGACACTTTTTCTGTCCCATCGCAACCCATGAAAGTGTGTGGTATCCCATATCCCACGGGGTCAGGGCTCAACCAGCTGATATTCTCGGTTGGGGGTTAAATGATTGTAATTTGTTGCTGTATCTAATAAGTAAACATGTTTTTGATAATTTCGGGGAAGTATTTACCCGGTTGCCCGCAGAGCTATGCAAGCGGGTACGTTTTGAGCTTGGTGCGGCATTGTTCGGTAGAGGGATAAGAAATACTTTGGGTAAGTGACTGAATGTTGATCCAATGCATGTGAAAGTGACATGAGAAAGAAATTCAGCTTTTTTTTGCACGCAGCACAAATAATTGTCAGTCTTGTTTTTGTTATTGATATTACAGATCGATCCAAGGGTTCATTGTACTGTAAATGCATTTTTGTCCAAGTTTTTACTTTTTATTGCTGGATCCGTCAATGGAGCTAGCTCTCTTTCACAACCTGCCGACTGGGATGCCATTTTCTCGAGGCCCTGGGTGTGTAAAATTTTGTTAGGTCCGAGTTTCTCCTTATTTTTCGGAAAGAAGAAATGGTGTCTCTGTTGTGTCGTGCAGAAAGGTCTTGCTCCATTATAATTAAAGCTTGCCAGCGAAACTTTTGCGTATTTCTCTTCAGTGCACTGTTGATAACAGTTGTTATCGAAACGTTTGCAAGATGTCAGTTGTATCGTTTGCTTTGGCCGTAGTATTTATTATAAGGCTATTTAGCACTTCCGCTTTTCGTGTACAACAGCTGGAAATCATGAATTTCATGGACTGGATTTCAATACCTTTGATATGAAGCGGAAATATAACTTTAACTTCCTAGTTTGTATAATTTGGGGAGACTTTGACTGCAAAGAGTTTCAAAGTTCTTCAAAGTTCACCCACAAACTCTAATAAAATTTAGCACGAATCAGTCAGGCGAACCGTTTTTTTGGTAATGCTACAGCAGTGAACAGATTTAAAACTTCCCAAGCGCGTTGTCTCCAACTCTTCAACCAAAACATCAGGAACAGTGCGGTGCATCGCAAAGCAACATGAGGAGACTCATGCAAGTTGTTTGTTGTGTTACCAGCGCGACAGTGCATATTTTCAATTCTTCAAGGAGAAAAATTTAGAAGGAACAACAAGGAAAGAAGGAATGTTTTGTGTAATTCTACGTTTTCCACTTGGCAATCATGCAGCTTTTGAAATCGTCATAAACATTCAGTTTAAACAACGTGTTGCAGCTCTGTTTCTGTATTCGCGACAAATCCTAAGGGCACCGGTGTGGAAATTACTCTGAGCATATCCACAGGCGTAGCCCCTGGGGACAAAAGGGCCATGGCCCCCGGAGATTTTTAGAAAATATAGTCATTTTGTGCTGTGAGAGGCGTTTTTCCAAACAAAAGAGTGTTATTCGCCTAAAATCAAACATTTTGTCCCCCCATAAAAAATTCCCCCCCCTCAATTTTTGGGCTGGCTACGCCACTGAACATATCTGCTCTTTTGCCAAACGCGAAGTGGTAAGCGCTACATGCTCGACTACTGCTGGTGATAGACATACCCATTATCGACTCACTCAATTTAACAGTTACATCGTTAGACACAGCTCAGCTTTGTTTTGTTAAACTTTGGACGCAAATTATTGCATAAAAATAATAATTAATAATATTTCAGGTATCTTAACACGAGTTAAATAAAAAAGAGAAGGGAAAAGTTTACCAGAGTCACTCAAAATAGGACAGAATTTCGTTCTGGTAGGTTTTTAGAACACGGGGAAATTTGGCAGCATGTCGGTTAACAGAATCGGTTCGGCAAAATTTGTTGGGCAATTTTGAGCTTCGCCAAAACCTTCAGTTTTAATTTTTAAACTAGAGGGGAAAACTGGGCCATTACGGGAATCTCTTTTCTACTAGTCGCCGAACTAGAGAGGGGAAAGCTCTGCCCAGATCTTCTTTCTGACCACCGGATGAATAAATTCAGGTGGAGATTTCAAGGTTATTATAATTTTATCACGCATTTTCCTTGGTCTAGCTAGAATTTACCACAGCGATGTAATAGAATAAGTCAGGAACACTTGAAAAACAACTGTTTTTATTGTCAGCGGAAATTCATTGTATGAATCTGTGTCATCATGTGTCACATCGCGTGTCGAGGGATCACAATTAATGGTTGCCACGGTATTGTTTGTTCTTAATGATTGTCATTTAATTGACGGCAATTATTTGGAAATATCGTAATGAAATGTAAATGTTAACAAAATTTGCAAGAAACTATAATCATGACCATCGTTCATGTATGAAAACACTGATGCTGAAAAAACAAGTCTGAGGGCGGTCAAAGCAGTACACCACGATGAAGATGTTCGTTAATTAGAACAAATTGATAAAATGTACCAAGAGCTTAAGTGTTTTTTGCTTAAAAAGAATGCGTATCGGGTTTTTAGGTGGCCGAAATACGATAAACCTCTCTGATGTCTAAACTTGTCAAACTCCTGGTGCATGGCACATGTTCAGATGAATACCATTTTGTATCTGAAATAGGCTATAAATGTTAACAAGTATAGAATAGGACCTACTTGGACGCAACGGTATGAAGACAACTGCCAACCAGGGTCGTAATAAGGGAAGGGTACGAGGGCACAATTTCCCGGGCGTCGAATCACTGCGGGGATCGACGTATGACTGCGTGGGGTTCCAAAAAGTCCCAACAATGTCACAAGTACTTTAATTTACTGCAGTACATTTGTTCCCGAAAAACCTTAGTTTCAAACATGGAGGCGCCAAACTTGCTCCTTGCAACGGGCGCCATCTACC
>Ga0210059_1004883_pt1 | contig 21592 bp, 5 predicted proteins | sample Ectturendosymbi2_FD_188042 | JGI IMG/M metagenome (GOLD analysis project Ga0210059, IMG submission 188042) | Ecteinascidia turbinata endosymbiont from Florida, USA - Sample 2 (SPAdes) (version 2) | ecosystem: Host-associated > Tunicates > Ascidians > Unclassified | place: Key West, Florida...
CTTCTGCTTCCCCCGCTTCCGTTTCCAACAGAGCCTGGACTCTATCAGAGCCTGGACTCTAACAGAGCCTGGACTCTATCTCATCTATGAACTTGCTGACAAACATGACTATCAAAACCAGCAGCTAACGATTTACAAGGCCACATTACAAGAAAATAATCGCAAAGGTTAGTATCTGTCAGCACCGTACTGCTACTCTGCTCTTACAAAAAACACAACCTAGAAAACTGTCATCAACACATATCAATACAGCACTTACAACAACCTGACCTTAGCCCTGTGGTTCTTAACCTTTCTACCCACTCTGACCTCCTGAGCTTTCGTTAAACTTTCTCGTACCCCTTGTCTGAAAACAAATAGTAATTGATACTAACAGAATTTCATTCCAACGATATAACAATACAATGAAATTACAGTAAAGTACACCAACAATCAAACATGGCTCTTTTGTTGTTTTTTTCAATGATCATGCTGCAGTGAGGCTCTTTGTTTGAGGTCGCCACTCGCATGTCTTCATCGGGCTCTGAAAGATTCCTGGCCTTACTTTTGTGGTGTAAGAGAGTTGAGAAACTGCTTTAACATAAGTTATTTGTTGCAAATGACACAAGCACTTTCAAAGCTGCCTTTGATAACTACGGGGAAGCATTAAATTGCATGCACCAGAAAGCATCTAACTGCATGGAAATTCATCTAAATTTTTCTACCGCTTTCATTTCAACTGGATGTTCCATCATTCCACCATTGTCATCCGTAGAATTTAGGTTAAAAATAAATGGGCCGTGCATTAAAACCGTGTGAAACAGAAATCCTGGCTGCAAGTATCTGTGGAAGGACTGCCATATAACACCTGCAAATGCTTTTATATTTTAATGACAAAGGGCTAGGATATTTTTTCATTGACAACTACGTCAAGTTATAGAAAATTAGCATAGTTGCCTAATCAAATGAAACAAATACAGCTTGAAAATTTATTAGTGAAGGCAGTGATCTTTTCCCTAGCTTTGGTTATGTTCATTGCAATTCCCTGGATGGAGGTGTTAAGTCGTTGAGGTGGCTGAATATACCTGAAAGGTATATGCCAGAGACATAATGAACTCATTTTCAAGGTGCTCTCCTATGCCACTACCTCCGTGTCTCAAAAACTGCTCGATTTCTTTGCGAAGCTCACGAACACGAATAAGCACTCGAACACAGGATAGCAACGGCACTTTCGTGTTGTAAAGAACATTGTGTTGAGCTTAAATTTCGTTACAAAAAAAAAGTCTGAACAGACCGTGATTCAAGGTTTGACCTCTGACAAAGTTTACTGCACTCACAGCAATCCACTACACATCTTTAAAATTTTCAGGGCGTGTATGCCTAAAAATGTTGGTGCTTCGCACCCCTTGTTTCGGTGTTTGGTACCCCCCGATTAAGAACCACTGCCATTGCCTGACGAATATCAAGCTAAATTCCATAGCGTACCGTTTAAGGTTTCTTCAAAGCGTTTTGATTGTCATACAATTTTACGTCATAATAATGCTTTGAGCAAAATTGTAAAACGCAAGGTTTTGGACAAACTTTTTACATCTTTAATAAAATGTTAAAAGCATTTTGGACTGAGTTGGCAAGCACATATGTACAGTAATATATAAGTTAAGTTCGCACCCGTTTAAGTTCGCATCCAGGTAAGTTCGCATAAAGCTATGTCAAAATCTGGATTCAACTTTTCAGCAATTTATATTGGCATTTATAGCAAATCAAACGTGACAACTGGTCATAAAAATGTTAAACATGAAACATTATGTTGCTAAAGTTCACGATTTCATATAATTGTTCAGCAAGTTCGTTTGCTTTTAAAATGTTTAGTGAGGGTGGAAGGGGCAGTTTGCTCGATGCATGTTATCCATCCAAAGAAATACCTTGCTATCCAGCTCTGTTAATCTGCGAACAGGCGCACTAACTTTTTTTGTGTGTGTGTGTCTTCAGACATTAGGGCAAATAACGTTTGCACATAAATTCCCGCTTCGCACAGACTTCCCTACAACAGCCTAACTCCGCACTGTCGTGTGATGTTTCGTTACCTTGGATCAGTTGGATGATTTGACTCAATTAAACGCTTGGCCTTGCCCAATATTGCTTGTGAAGTGAATAGCATAATGTAAGTGAATACTAAATGCCTTGCTGAAAAGAGTAGTTAGCTGCAGTCAAAGCTCAATCAGTCTCCAAACATTAGTCCTAATGATCAGTATCTGTTTGAAGTTGCGAACATAACCGGGAGATTGCTGTACTTTCAAACTGTTACGATTTTAGTACACAGCAGCCAGGTTTGAAAAGTCAGCTTCCGACAAAATCGGTAAGCTGCACGATGACTTGCCTTTCTATTAAGAACGCCATGGATGCTAGTTATGCTTTATCTCGTTCTCTCGTGCTACTGATATCGCACGTTCATTTAGACTTATAGTGCAACTTCACTGTTTAATCCACATTGGGAAATGGACAAAATTTTTTCGCCAAGTTACTCTTCAAGTCAAATACTCTATGTGGAAGCGGTAGGATTTTCGCGCTTCCGCTTCCACAGAAAAAGGACTGCGTCCACATCCCTGGTTTTAAGACATCTGATGGTGCTGAAACTGCGCTCACTTGTAGCAGTTGATACAGGAAGAGTGCCTAAAATGGTGAGCAATATGTAGACATTCGGATAAATGTCAGCATGGCAAGCACAGAGTGCCTCGATTGCACTCGAAGGAACAGTGCTAACATCTTCCTTCTTCCACTTATTTACTCAACGCTGCACTTCTGGAACAACCGCTGCTCTGGGACCAATATCTTCCTGATATATATCCAGCAACCTTTCTAAATCTTGAGCAGTGTTTGGTGAAGTATCGCAATACTTAAGTATCAAGCCCCAAAGACTTCGGCACTTCAGCTTTTGATCGAAGAATCTATCCTCCATTTCCACTATTAAATGATCTAAATACGGTACAAATACGGCTTCCCGAAAAAAATGCTCAGGGTCATCAGAAGGATAATTATCTCTGAAAATTTGACTTTTGCATCTTCTGGGAATCAATAGTGGAGCATCATATTTTTCACATTCATTTGTAGTTGCTCGTTTGCTTATCAGAATAAAGTTTCGGGATTACTTTTTTGATGAGTGATGTGTAAATTAAAAGTTTTTGGTAAGATGTCAGATACCCATGACAAGCTTCAGGACGGGAATAACAATGACCACTGAAAAATATTGGACTTGTTCTTGGACCTCAATTATTTTTCTTTTTCTAACTAACCAAAACTTAACCCGACACATTTACCTAAGCTCCAAACCCTAAGCCGTAATCATCAGTTCTCTCAGTGTATTTAATATATAGAATGCTACTGTGTGCATTAGCACAGGGCGTGAATTCAGAAATTTCGCTTGACTTGACACAGGAACAACCGCCAGCCTGCACTTCCGCGGTTATTTTTGTGGATCCGTTTTACTCACTGCAGGCTGGCCAACTGCGGATCACGCAAGTTTGGTCCAGGGATGTAGTATCAAAAAAGAAAGTGCTGCAATGCACCCACAAGTCCAGCAACTTTCAATGACAATTGAAACTAATTTAAAATCAGTTTTTAATGAAATACTCACTTTCAGTAAGGTAAAAATGAAAAAAGTGGGGAATAATATTCCCACCCCTGATTTTGCGCAGACTTGGATTTCGTTAACAACAATTAAGGCAAAGGCAGTGTCTTTTCATGAGATGACAATTAGAGGTGAAGCAAAAAAATTGACGTGTTTTTGTATGCCACATTGCCATTATCACTTAAGATTAGAAGCGCAAGGTGGTGGTGAATTCATTTTGCTTGCATTTGAATTCATATAGGCGCTTGTAAGTTGTATTTGTTCGCACCTTGATGAAACTAGACTTGTGTTAACCGGTGATTCTTGCAAAGACAGATTTTGCCATCACTTATGGTAGTATGATAACTAAGGTTGCAGTCATGCCATTGATCACTATGTGTAAAATCTGGACATAATTATTTTGACAAAGCGATTTAGTGCAGCTTGAATTTAACTTGTTGCAATTCAGTGATTTTAGCCTTTTTCACTTACAGTTATTGTTTAGCTTTCATTTGGACTGTGCTGAATCACAACTCCCTGTGTGTGTTGTTCACAGTTGATGCAACTAGAATGCGAGCCCACTAGGTCACAAATAATTGCAAATTCTAGATTGTTAAGTTTCAAGTTGCTGATGTTGCTCCACCTGGCAAGCCCCATGATTTTGATCATTGTGTGAATAAAATAGCAGTTTATATCACAACTAATTCTCTTGTGTTTTCAAAGTCCTATTTTTTTCAAGGAAACCGATCCTGTTCTTCACAGGTATTTAAGATTTTTTGTTGGTCTGCTTCTCGTACAAGGCAGTATGGCACAAGTGATAGATGCTGGCCAATTGGATGTTGGAAAGTTTATGTTCAAATGTTCTGTGAAACTTTGCTTGCATGATGCTACAACTGCTAGTGCATGTGTACTGTATCATCGATTTTTCCAGCAATGTTCTTTACAGGAGTATGATTCATATACAGTTGCAGCTACAGCATTGTATTTGGCAACCAAAGTAGAGGAACAACACACTCGTCTTCGTGACATTGTTAATGTGTGTCATCACACAAGACATCCTGACTTAAAACATCTGGAGTTAAATCGTCATTTTTGGGATTTAAGGGATACAATTGCATCATGTGAACTACTAATGCTACGAGTCCTGCAGTTTGATGTTACTTATATTCACCCACACAAGTATATGCTTCATTATTTAATGTCACTATCTCAGTTGTTCAGCCGAAGAGTTTGGGAAACACATCCAGTGGCTGATGTTGCATGGGCTATCCTGAAGGACAGCTATCTTAGCAGTAACTGTCTTGATCCATCTCCTCAAGTGTATGCATTGGCTGTTATTGACTTGGCGTTGCAATGCTGCAGGCTTGAAGTTCCTATGTCTCGGAAAGCAGAAAATGCATGGTGGAAAGCACTTTATGATCAGTGCACACACAATGACTTAGTTGAAGTTCAAAACAACTTGGTGGCAGTCTATAAAATGAACACTACAATTTCAGGTAAATAAAAATATGAAAAGTATGACTTTGCTTGTGCTTCAAGCGTTCTTGCAGGCACTTAAATGTGGTGAAATATTACTTGTCGAAAGTAGTAAATCAATTCCAAAATTGCACACGTGACAAACTTAGCATTTGATCATGTGGTAATATTCTTATTCGCAACATCAAGAACTGTGAAAATGCATTTCCTTCCATCAATTTCACTTAATAATGTGAGAGATGCCCAAAGTTTGTTCACTGCATTGGGTAGGATTTGAATTGTTCCAGTGTGAGTTGAATTGTTGTATTCCACAAGGGTTGGCTCTTGACCTACACCAGTCTAAAAATAAATGAAGTCAGAGGCTATGCAAGTTATTTTGTTACCTATGTAAACCAAAACTCACCATGCCGTGCAATGCAAGCATAGACCCAAAGATGGCTTTTTCCACATCAGTGTCATCCAAGCTCATTTTTTCATCATGCAATGTGCTGCAACAAAAATTATATGAAGAGCAGACAACAGTATGGGAGTTTTATAGGCATGTCATACATGTGCAAAGTAGAAAACCAAAAACAATTTTATTTTTTGTGTAGGCCAACACATCTGTGATTGCAAATGTTTTTAGTTTAATAAGATTTAGTGTAAAGACCACACCAAGTGCATCTACCTACTACAGTGGTTCTCAAACTGTGGTACGCGTACCACTAGTGGTACGCAAGGGCTTTTCAGGTGGTACGCGAACAGATTTCCTGTCATATTGAAAAGCTTTGTTAATTCGTTTCTGTGTTATAATTCGTTCGTGTCTAATGCTAATGTTATCTTAAGTATATTTTGAGCAAATTCGTTCTTATGAAACTAGGGGTGTACACTCGAACATTAAAGAAACATCAGGTGGTACGCGATCTCAAAAAGTTTGAGAACCACTGACCTACTAGATGCAGAAAAATGAGACTGAAGTACTGCCACATCAGTAATTGACATAAGATAAACTCTTTATTTCAAGTGCATGCAACACGTGTGATTAATTACATACATTTTAGCCTGATACTATTAAGATCAAGCTTGAAATAAGTTTTTCCTCATTTTGTTTTAGTCGGTCTACATAGTTCCCTATTAGTTTGATTTTTTTAAACAATTGGCAGTTTATGGGGAAACATTTTTTTTACAATTTTAGAAAATTTAACAATAAACTCTGAGTCTTAGGTACTTCACTGCTGTCCAATTTGATAGCACACCTGCAAAGATAACATAATGTTGAGCTAGATTCACAGGTTTACCAAATGTCAGAATAATTGCTTTTTTCCAGATAATGCTAATGGGATGGCATTTACTTTATTTGTGCTAACTGAATGTGGTTATCAACTTTCCTCAGCAGAAATGCATACATCTACCTAGCATTTCATACAAGTTTCATAATCCTGGCAAATTAAATGATTAGTAAGTAATTCTAACTGATGTTGCTGATGCATCCCATCCATGCTCCAATAGTGCTTGAAACATGAGCAAAGCTTGAACAAAATCTTTAGGTGCAAACTTGCAAAATATTTCTGTGGTCTCACAAAACTTAATTGTGGCAGATTCAGTAACTTCTCAGGTCTGTGATGAAACTAAGGTGCAAGTTAATGACCTTTAGCTATACAAAACATTCTATGAAAAATTTTAACTGAAAACTTTCAACTGGTTTTATTATTGGAAACTAAAATTGGCAAAAATGCCAGAAAATCACTACAAGTATTGCTCTGGCAGTGTTCTCTCTACAACGTTTTCTAGCCTAGTTTTTAGGACTTTGTGAAGTCAAAATTTAAAATATGAAAAATGATGGGTCCAAATCCAAACTGCATTTACTGTTCAGATATTTAGTTGTCTAAACAAAACTGCATTTACTGTTTGCGTATCAAGTTGTCTAAACAATGTGATGTTTGAGAATTAGGGTGTGCTGAGTTGCATATCATTGCCTATGCCTGATATGCTCGATGCCCACAAAACAGCTTAATACAAATTTCAGGTATACTGTACTTCCTGATAGCTGTGACATTATAATTTTCATTGCTAAACTCAGCAAAATGTATTGACAAAAATCCTCATGTCAAACAATAAGCCTGAGCAACTAATGATGGGCACAGATAGCCTTGTTGTTTCTGTTTCACTGCAATTTCCACATTGAGGTATGGTACATTCATGCATTTTATGACTTAAATCACTAAATAGCACAATGACAGGTAGAAAAAACAATGACATCAGAGAGCAGAAATCAATTGCATGCTGATGAAAGTATAAAAACATCAAAAACTTCATGTTTAATAAATGGTTGTGAACTAACGTATTTGAATCGCAAAAGACCTTATGGGTCAACTGCATGAGCACAAATCAATTTTTATTGATGATATTTCACTTGTTATAAAATAAAAGTAACAAAATGAATCAAACCAGCATCAGACAAAACAAATAAGCAACAACAAAACAGGGGGAAAGCATGCCTGTGTACAGGGGAATATTTTTTAAAGCAACAACACAAAAAGTGCATTTTTATTGGAAATAATTGAAATCTGCTTGTTGTGTTGGGGTTTCCAGTAAAACTTTTCAAGTTTTACTTTCAGCATTGGAAAATAAGATTTTACGTACATGTGAAACTGCACATGGCATGTCACTCCATTTTTCTTCTTGGATGGAAGAAATGTAGGCAAGTTGCTGCTGTAAAGCTTTTTCATTGATTTTGAGGTAACCTCTGTCTCTTGAAACTATATACAGCCGCTTTTGGAAAAGGAGGTGCAGCAACACAAATATTAAGCTAACTAACCTGCAACACAGCAAAACAACACAACTGATATACCAAACTGCATAGCGCATTACTTGTAAGTTGCTATACATCCTGGGCAATGGCCTGTCCCATAACGTTTCTCACATGTGCGACTTCTAGTAAGTTACTACAGCATTTGTATATGACATTCAGCTGTTTCATGGGATGCTGGAAGAGCATAGGCTGGCAGTTTTATATCACTACGGATATATTCTATAGTTTCAACTCTGAATCTAGGAATCCGATGATAATTTTCTCTGGGAACCCGATGATAATTTTCTCTGATTCTAGGGTCCCTAAAGCGCCTGCATATAGCTAGCAACTTGCATTGGGTGCTAACTGATATGGCTTGAACTTAGTTAAAGGCCACAAAGATGGCGGCAAGTAAATCAGTCACAGTTTATTGACGAGGAAACTAGTTTTGCGTTTTCCAACGCATCATCAGTCCTGTAAACGTAAGACAAATCTTACATGCGAAATGTTGGCACTTGAAAACAAGTAAATAAAAACACACAAACTGTGGCTAGTTACATTGACATTACTAAAAATTTTTTGAAGCTAAAAGGCTGATCTTTCCAGAGCCTCATAAACCAGTCACTGCTAAGAAAATCTGTGTTTGGCAGCGGTCTAACAAAGACACTTTTCCTCTGGATATAACACACGTGCGCGATGACGGCCTGAACTTAATAGGGAACATTGAGGGAAGGTGAACAATTAGTAGCAAAGGACAGATATTAACCATTAAATAACACTCTGATTTTCATTTGCAGTCATCAGTGGCATATGGTTGTTGTTACTAGGTTTGCTCTGTTTGTGATGTCACAACATGGCATGGTATTCATGTTGTTTTGGCAAGGTTTGTTGATAAAATATGCATATTCTACACACATTCTCCTTATTCATTGTTGTACGATTGTATGTGTCATTACATCGACTATGAACTATCAATGCTCAAATTTACAAGACTGTAGCAAAATACACTCAATGCTATGACAGAGCAGTTCACAACTGCAAAAACATTAGGCTGGGCAAATGTCTCATTGAATACAAGTGATCGAGAACAAGTGTGCAGCTGAAATGGCACACACCCAAGGTTGCCAGATCGAAACTTGCTAAACTACACAAGAATTGAGAATGCGCATGAAGTGCACAAGAAAACTTTCTTTTTTTGTTATATACACAAATGCTGGAGGGATAGAAGAGATACAGGTTTGTTTGAGTCAGTAATCTAGCTGAACTGCCAATTAATGATGAAGCTCAAATGTGTTCTGGTATATATGCCGATGCTCAAATTACAGGCACAGGTGTGTGCCTGTTTTAAGCCACACCCAGGTTTGCCATGTAAGAAAAAACAGGAACTGCATGAAAAAGTCAGCTAAACCAAGCAATTTGAAATGGGAGTTTTGAAATTTGGCTCAGAAAATCAACAAGATGTCTATAATTATGTTTGAAGCCTTTTTTGTGTTTTTCTCTTAATCCTAAGATCTGGAATAGTCATGTCACAATGAGTTTGATATGGTGTGCACCACACACTCAGACATCACACGTAAGATTTTTAAAGAAATTCGCAGTGATATGCACAAAGTTTTAAATACTTCCAGCACAAAATGTTGTGTTACAATCAGGGGGGAAAGGGGGGCACAATTCCCCAGGTGCGGAAACACTGCAGGGGGTTGAATAGTCCCAAAAATGTCGCAAGTACTTTCTTCAATACAATAAATTTGCTTCTGAAAGAGGTCAGGTTGAAACATGGGGCACCAAACTTGCTTCTAGCCTCGGCCACCATGTAACCTCATTACGCCCTGGTTACAAGTTTCAGTTATGATGTGTCAGCCATTGATCCAATGCCTCAAGAAACGTTCTGGAGTCAAGTTCTTGCTATGTGCACATGCCAACTGAAGACCTGGCATGATTTCCTCCCTGACAACACATGGGAGGAAGATAGGCACAAGAAATACTGATCACTGGGTAGGTTGAAGTTGAGTGCAAACAGCACCAACTCTTGTGCTTGAAGTTCTGTAAATTTTACATTCAGTGAAAAGCTTAAACACCATGAGTATTATCGTGATGCGTAGGAATGTAACTTTTGGGAAATAAGCTTCTGGCATTTTACATTAGCTTTACCTTGACCAAATAATTGTAATGTTATCAGCAATTTTATTCATCTGGGCTAAACAATACAATATTTTACCTGCCATGCTACTGCATGCTGAATCCTAGAAACAGAGCTGCTAACTTTGTCAGAGGTTTATTTTACTGTAGTGGTCATCTTAATAGTAATTACTAAAGTGGGTTATTCAAAAATAATGAATGGCAACTGGTGCTACAAACAGCAAGAGCATTTTGACAATCAATTATCCAGAAGTAACATATAGGTGGAACAAAGAAGCAAACCCACACTTGATTCTGTTTACACAGAAGCATGATTGGTAATTAGAATACAATTTATTGACCATCATATCTTTTCTGTAATTAGCCTGTCAACCATGTGAAAATTTTTTTCAATGGAACAGAAACTACCACTTGTAATTTTTAAAAAGTTTTGCTGGACATTATTTTGCCAAGTCAAGAAATGTGTCTTATTTCAATTGTATGAAGACATTATAAAGTACATTGCTGAGTGTGATGCCATGATCCTAGCAAAACATGATCTCTGTAATATATATATATTTAAAATCCTTCGTAATATTGCCGAATGTGTAGTTGAAATATATCCAGGGCTACCCTACCTCAGCGTCCTTATTTTGAAGTACAGTACTACTGTTAAGACATAGGGTAATCGTAATCAATTACAATTGATTGCAGGTTTTTTAGCAACCGTAATCAATTGAACTGACTAAAGATGACATGCAAATTCAATCGTAATCGATTTGATTCGATTAATCGTGCCAATATTCATTCTACATCACTATCCGATGAACCGCAGTTTTGGTGGCTGGGTTCCCTCCGTTTATCTTCATTTGTTATGGTTGTTTCAGGGAAGGTCAATACCCGTCTGTGCGCATTAAATCCAAATAGCCCAGCGTTTGTAGCAAATTCTCTTCGTTCCAGCTAGCCTTCCTGTTGGCCACCAGAAGTCACGTAGTGCGTCCTACTAGTGAGACGTAGCAACAAAAGTACGAGCTTTTCTTAAAAACGGGTTGACAATTCGGCAGCAGAAATGACGTACATTACGAGGAGAGGTGGTGGTTTTATTTAAACATATTCAGGTTGGACGTTTAAGTGCTGCATTGTGCTATGTATGTCATTATTGCAATAGTTTTTATAAAATAACTTTTTTCGGAGGAATAAGGTAATTGAAATTCTTATTTGCCACAGTAAACACACTCACTTCCATTAGTTCCATATATGTAATGGCAGCAAAGTCAATTGTATGTGACCATTTGGATGCTGACACAAGCGAGCTCACATTTCCCAGATTTGGTACGAAGCAGTACGCAGTAAATGATCCACACCGGATTCGATTTGTCAACCCTGCAACCTTTTTTGCGGCCGGTACACACTACAGCAGTTTCATTTCTGTTGTTGAGGCAAAGGAATTTAAGGACATATGACAATGACATGCCGTTGATGTGAGGGTTATCATCCAAAGACGAAAGCACCTTTCCACAATGCTGATGTAACTGACATGTCAACGGAGATACACCACATTTTCGCAATTAACAGTGAGCTTTCGTTGACCGTTGAGATTTGGCCTGGCCTAAACAGCTATATTGCCGTACACGAGTAGATGCGCAGCTATACTGGCATCACTTTTAATTTCACTTCCAATCGAAAGCTGCACAACGCTATGCTGGCTTGCAGACGATAAAAAGGCCATCACACATATACTTACATCAAACCATGCAAATGGATTTTTGTTTTCATTCTGAGGATGTTTCAAGACAAATGTAATGGCGATTGCAAATCGTGATTACTTGTGATTTTGCTTATTCGTAATCGATTACATTTGTGATGCAATCGCCCCATGTCTGCTACTGTTGCAACCTCTCGATTGGCGTTGCGTTAAATGTGCGGTTCACCACTAAGGTGATGTGCTTGAAGAATAACACCCATACATACGTGGCGCGAACAAGCGCTGAGTAATCGCAGCGTGTGATCTCTATTGTTGCTTGCTGCCAGTCAGTGTGATGCTTTGCACACTTGCCGCTCGGGCTTTCCGATCGCGACACTGCGTCTCAGAACAGTAATACATTTGCTAAGAAATGTCCGTATTATTTTGTGAATTGCTTCCTTATTTTTTCTTATTTTCTATAACGAACAATCTTAAATAATAATCAACATTTAAAAGACATACAGACCATTTCCATCTCATCGTAAACATTTTGTAATCAAGGTTTTGTGAAGTAATCTTGCAGCACAGAGACATAACGCACTATCAAGCATTGTTAGCACTATAAGCTGTTTATTCTGGTCAGGTTTTGTAGGAAAGCAAAGGTTTAGCATTTGATGCTACTCTGGTAAGGTTTCTTAGGACAGCGAAGTTATAGCATTTATTATATAATTCAAGAAATAAACAAGTGAATAAAACGTTTTCTGTGGCGACTACACGAACGAAGTCGAGAATTAGACGTTGCTGAAGCAAATGGTTCCTGGAGATAAATAGACAAACTTATCTGATGTTAGTTGTGCAAACAGAAACAATTGTTTCATTTTAGGTAATAAAATCAAATTTTCCTCAGCCATCCTTATTTTTGGGTCTAGATCAGCTGTGTCCAACCCAAATGGCTTACTGAGCCAAAAATTGTCACTATCTTAACCAGGGCTGCACAATAAATGACACATTATTGAGGGCCGCTCATTCTGATCTTAGCAAACTAAATTTAGCTTAAGCTAATATACTAAAAGTGTTCAAATCCTAATTGCAATGGTAACAGATGTGATAAAGTGGCACTCAGGACCACCTACATCAAAAATGTCCAATTCAAGATTATCAAAATAAGGACAGTAGGCTACTTTTACTGTAGCGAATACCTAAAACGGGACACACAAAACCATGTGGCCAGATCGATGGTAGCGCTGAACATATCCATGTTACAGATCAATGAATTGCATTAGGCAATATCAAATATTTCTGCTGATTATGGCATAATTCAAGATAAAAACAAGTAGTATAATCACCATTTCATAGCAAGAAGCTTCGACAGAAATACAAATGCATCAAACTAAAATTCCACGTTAGAGTAGTTGCAGTGTGAAACAACAATAACAAGCAAAGATTTTTGGGATATTCTTGGATTCCTAGCCCACAAAAAGACAGGTGGAAAAAGGAAATCCAGGAGCAACACATTTTGGTATTGGCATACTTCAGAACTCTGGATTTAATCAACTAAATACAATATAATCCTCACCTTCAACTATGTTTAAAGAGTCTAAATTCTGTTCAAAAGCACCATTAGTCATGCCCAGTTTTACACATAAAACAAAAGGCTTTTGTGCATTAGAAAAATGCACAATAGGAATTTTTGGCTTTGGAGTCTGTGGTGACAGCTCATAGGTATACATACCAAGCTTAATCTTCCTGTGATCTACATCACAAAAACCTGCAACTTTGGCCTTATTTTCATCACATAAATCTCTGTAAAACTTTCGTCCTTGTTTTCCCGCATTCCATATGGTAAACCTACTCCATTTACAAAGCACATTTTTTTCTAAGGCTTCTACTCTCAGCTTCCAAATTGTGTTTTCGGACACTGAAAATGTAGTCGCACTTGGATGATGTCTATATGTCAACATAATTTTGTCCACCCGATGTAACCATCCTCCCAGTTCAAGAAATCTCAGAAAAAAAATGTAATCCTCAGGAACACCATGCCCTCCTTCATTAAAACCTCCAACAATGTCAAACACTTTGCGATGACAAAACCATGTGGGCATGACGATGGTGGGACCATTGGAAGTATAAACCTGTGTGTACAGTTGCTTTGAATCAAGATTATTAATCCAGTTGGTGTATCTGATAGTTGAACTTGGAGGTTCCCTTTTTACCTGTCATGAAAAAAAGGCAAATTAAACCCATGAAAACTTGCAATATTTGCTTTTCACAAGCATACTACTTACACATCTCATCAGGTTTTTAACTTGCCTGACATCCAATTAAAGTAGTATTTGGAAGAGACTGAGCAGCTAGAAGTTGTGCTTCAATTCGATCTTTGTCCATCACATCATCAGCATCAAAGAAGCACAGGAAATCACCAGAGCTGGACTCCACTGCTCTGTTTTTAGCAAATCCACAACCTGTCTTGAATATACATATATGTTCAATCAAGTAATTTGTAGTTATGCAATTTTTTTTAAAACTATGTGATGCTATTCAGATCAAAGTTTGTAAGCCATTTCGGAGATTTCTACTTCATGTGCTGTTTGTGTTGATTTGATTGATCAATTGATTTATTGTTTCATTTGACTCGGCTAATAAATAGAAACAATATTGAGAGCCATTGTGCAATGAAGAAACCAACTGTCAGTGGACATTGAATAAATGAAAACACAACTTGGCTAAATAACTGATAAATGTAAACAAACAGTGTCACATAGGATTGGTGAAGGACCACAACAGTCATCTAGTCCAGGGTTTCTCAAACTGTGGGTCACAACCCCAAATGGCTTGAAAAATCAGATATATAAGTTTTTGTAAACTTTACAAGAAAATAAAAAGTAGGCCTGTAGTGAATCTATTTATGTTGCATTTTTGGGGGGAATACTGTGTTTCATGCTGACAGTTCTTTACAAGGATGTCTGCCTGAACTATCAAATAATAATATCAACCAAGCACAACAAGTTATGCATTGTTATGTCACAACTGTTTTAACGTACTGACCAATATTGACTTTGTTGCATTCATTCTGACATGAAGACACACTTGTGTCTAGAACTAGGCTGACTGCCTTGAGAGAACACACCGAGTAGTTTTAAACTGAAGTTAAAAGCTTCATATACAGTTTCAGAAGTACTGTGGAATTTGATTCAGAAAAAGTTGGGTCTGCAAACCATACATAATTGAAATTTCAGGAGACTGCACACCTGCCATGCCCAGGATAAGTTTGTGTAGTTATTAAACGACAGAAGTTTGCAATTGGAATTTTCAAAACAGAGTTTGTGGCTTTTGGATAAGAACAAGAAATGAATACCCAGTCATTTCTGATCTAGCTGTTCAAAAACTCACATGTTTGTGTGAAGACGCATTTGCAAAATTGATAATCATCAAGTCTAAAACTGATCCTTTTTGAAAAATGTTGAGAATATCTTTTATCTTGCATTGTTTTGTATCAATCTACAAATGGATGATTTATGTAAGAACCATCAAGTGATCCATCCCATTAGTTGTGCTTGATAAAGTTACTGTTTCCATTGAGTGGTTGTTCGATAAGTACGAAGTTACTTTTCACAAATTGTGTGCATTTGTATGATTTCACCATTGGTAAAAATGCCTCTTGATTTTTGTAATGGGACGTTCACACACATCATTAACATCTAGTCTATCCTTGAAGGAGGTTGCTTAGAATAAACTTTTTCAAAATGGGGTTGCAGAACAAAGAAGTTTGAGAAGCCCTCATCTAGTCAACCAACACCGTTTATCAAAAACAACAGTTGGAAATCAAATACGTACAGTTAGAAAAACAAACATACGCAGAACATGGTGAAGTAAATTTACAGGTCAAGGGAGCATGCCTCTGTACACAAATGTGTGGTTCAAATTTGTTTGAGGAAATTTGGTGTGGTCAAAAAGGTGTTTGAAACCAAGTGTAAAAAAGTAAGAAAAAAACTCAATGAGGTACATAAGCAAAACAGAACAAAAAGCAATGGATTATAATTACATGTCGTGAACATGTTTAATGTTAATTTGTGTATTTTATGTGCATATTTCATTAATTATCATTTGACTTAATTTCAAAACTTTCCACAGATTGATATGGGGGACAAATGGACTTTCTTCCTTGCTTTAATCATAGCTCAGCCTCATCATACAAGCAACAAACCTACAACTGAACGAATTCTAAAATTGAATTAGTAGACATAACATGCAAAACTAGGGCTGGGTTCAAGTAAGTAATTACTTACTTAAAAACCTGACTTATTACTTGATTAAGTATTTTGGCCATTACTTGACATTTCAAGTAATTTGCTTTCAAAAAAAGTTAGACTTTAGTAGCCAAGTTTATTGCTGTAAACGCAATACAGTATTATACATGGCATGCATCACCACACATAAAATAAGCCATTGAGGCAAAAAGATTTCTTGCCTGTCCATTGTTGATTGTCATCGTGATTATGATTTGGAGCTAGATTCCAGATGCTCGTTCCTCAGGAATTAACTTGGCTCACATAGAAAATGGCATTTTATGATGAAACTAAATAATGCCCTACAGTGCTCAGAAATTGAAATTCAGCCTTGCTTTTATTCAATCTTCAGTGAAATTTCAAAAGATGCTTTAATGCTGCTGGACTGTTCATATCAAAACTTAGATCTTCAATGAGTGATGAGATGATTGATAGTTTGTATCTTGTGCGAAGTTGTTTAGAAAGTGAATGGCTATTCCCCACTGTGATTTAAAAATTTTGATTTGCTTGCATGTTCTTAAGTTTAAATATCGATTTTTCTGATTTGCTTGAATTACTTCAGCTACGTAAGTAATCTTTCAGAATCAGAAATTACTTGTTACTTCAACAATAAATGTTTGTATACTTGAACCCAGCCCTATTCAGAACTGACTGAAAGATAGTTTGATCTCACTTATATCCCTTAATTGGTACCAAAGATTTCACCAACTTGGTAATTATCAGACCACGCTCCCTGAACTGAAAAGCAATTTGCTCTTGACACTTCCTTGAAAATACCCTCCACTTGCTAACACCTGGGCCAAGAAGTCAATGACTTTTGTATGCAAAACAAGCTCCAAAGGAAAATGGCAACAGTGTGCCCTGAATCAACTAGCAGGAAAATAGTTGGGAATAATGTTAATATTTCGAGAAATCTGTCTAAAAATTAGGCAATGACTTTGTACTTGTTTAAATCTAAACCTAAATAGTTCAGAAAATATGAAGTACATTAGTTTGCACACTAAGAACAAAAATAGCCTGTGTCTCATAAGTGGTTCACAAATATGACTTTGCCCATTAGTGTACCACCTCATTAACCAGTTAAATTTCAAAGAAATTTTTTGGCTGGCTTAACCACAATTCTCACTACAATCTTCAAAGCAAAGTGCATCACATTGAAGAACTGATAAATTTTCTTGAATAATTTTAATAGGTTTTTCAGCCCATTATTTTGCTGCGATGTAATTAAAGTAAATAGAATAATGCAGTATTATGGCAAGGTAAATGCCACAAAAGATTAGTTGACTTTGTCATACAATTGTAAATGAACAAAATTTCTACATTTGTAGTTGCAGATGACCACAACCAGATTTGGTGTAAAAATAAAAATTGCATCTATATTTTTTCAATACAAAGTAAAAATTTGTTTTCATAGTATTAGGCATCAAAGTGTTCATAACCACTTTTTGTTCAGAAATTCACAAGCCTTACATCAAATTCAAATGAAGCAAACTAGAAAAAAGTATATATAAATGTTGTGTAATGAAAGAAGTTTTCTTACATAGGGGTTTTCAGGATCAAGCTGTCTTCTGGTGAGATAGCAGTTGAAAAGTAAACTTAACATAAATCTATACAAGTTAAGAATTTGCAGAAGTTTTTTGTGTATTGTAAGTTTTTTGTGTATATTTATATCCTTCCAAAATTTTTCAAAAAGTTGTTAAGGAAATCATAACCAATACACAAAATCAATAAGTGAAATTTGGTGCCGGGGTGTTACGTTGATATCTTTTTGATGTTCACAGAAATATGAGAATTTCAAAAAAATCGTAACATTCTATGCTTCATAAATACAAATTACCTTGAGGCAATGAGCTTTGCCCATGCAATAAAACTACTTTAATGCCACGCTCAGTTAGTCCACTCATCATAAATTTTACAATATCCATTGATTTGTCAGTGCTTGCATCATCATAAATGCACAATTCCATAGGACCGGCATAGGTTTGTTGGGTGATGGAACTGAGGCATTCTTTCAACCATAGTTCAGCATTATGAACAGGTGTAATAATAGAAACCTTGGGTTGCAACATGATAGCTGCTTAACTGCAAAATCAAATCAAACAACAAGCAATCTTCTGGATGAATTTTACTCAAACAATCAGCCTACCTCAGTACAACCAAATCTTGCACAGATCAGTTCTGATCAGAGATGAGCAGAGTTACATTTTTAAGACTCTGACTCTGCTCCTGCTTCTGTCTTTCAGACTCCTGCTCCGACTCCAAAAAATTTTGAAACATCAACTCCAACTACTGTTAACACTCTGAAAACTTCCAAGTAAATCATATCAAAAGTTGCTGCCTACTTTGCCTAAAGAGGGAAAATATATGCTGTGGTTATTTTGCCTTTGATTAAACACAAATGCTTGAAGTGGTCACATGACAAGCACAGTAGAGTACTGAGAGACAACATGTTGAGTTTTTAAGTTATGGCTAAGCCTAAGGGTTTATGCAACATAGACAAAAAGCTACTAAAACCTTGCCTGCACTTAAATTAAATGTTACAGTCAGCTATATGTAGGTCATGCATTGCAAACTTTTCATGTGACGTGTTGTGAAGTTGTCATGTGATCACTTATTCAAACAATTGTGCATAGCTACTGACAAAATTATTTTGCTTTGAAAATAACTTCAGAACAGTTTGCTTAATGAGGCAAAATAAACACTGCATATGAAATATACATTGTGAAAACTACAGGTTCTAGTTAATTTAAGTCATAAAATGTTAACCGTTTGAACCAGCTATGTCCAAGCGAAATTGCTTACTCTGGCCAAAAATTCTGCCACTATTTTAACGCGGGCCACACATTGAAACACTTGCTTTGACTGGGAAACACTAGCCTATATAAGCCAATGTACTGAAAGCGTTCGAATCCTAACTGCAAACGCCACGACTGTTTCAAACAGTCAGTGTTTAGCACCTTTAACCATTTAACCAAGCCAAACAATGTTTGGCACCTTTAACCATTCCGTAAGTGTGATTTTATACGCAAGTTTGGTCAATTGGTGCCAATCAAACAAGGGCAGAAATCAGAAAGCTCGCTAACAGCTTTGAACGAAGGTGTCTGTGCACACATGGAAGTCTCCCAGCACGCAGTAGACTTCTCACTGAAGGAAGGATGATTGTGATATTCAGAGATAAATGAAATCGGTGTATTGTGCAGCAAACAAGTGAAGCGTGTGTTAACTCAGCAAAGAATTTAAGAAATGAAGCGAGTGTTAACTTTCCCGATGTTAACTCCGCGCCAGACGAATCGGCTGAAGAGAGCTCATACTTCCATGTGCATGGAAGTCACTTGTAAGTGTCGCTTGCTTGGTGTTTCCCTTCTACCTTGCTTTGGCCGACTGTGCTCACATGTAGCCGTTGCGCTAGCTTGACTGCTACACAAGCTCCGAGGCACATTCAATCAATGCTCTCCTGCAGTAAACAAACACTTCATTTCGTGCCTATTGCATGCCAATGTATGTTTGCCAACTGTGGAGCAAACACACACAGGCTAGCAAGGATAAGCGGATTGTAAAATGTTTCAGTCCGAGTCCAGACTGATCTGACAAAATTGAATCCGATCCAATCCTGCTCCACAAAATTTCTGAAAATCATCAATTCGATTAAAACTGAATCATTCTTACGGAAATCATTTATTTGTTGTAAAAACTTGAAAATAGGTTGTTTCAAGTGTGTTATTTTCACTTGTGAAGAAAAATCTCGAAAAATTCATACCCTTACCCCAATTTCGGGGTAAATAAATTGGATAGTCATAAAAATCACTCATGCGTGACGTAAAATCTGAACGCTGATAACTCGACGACAACACTTGCTATTGGCATGTGCAATACATAATCTGAAAGCACTCACTGAGGAGAATTTAGTCTCAAAATATCCTCATTGCTTATTCAATTAATTATTGCTGAAAGGGATTTCTGGGAATTTCCCTAATTTTATTGCATTTCCTTGGCCATAATTTTCGAGCCAATAACGCTAGAAAATTAGTCGAACCCTCCAAAGACAAGTATTACGGAAAGTTCTGATAACATTATTTAAATATCAGAGATGGCCGGAGTCACTTTTTCAGACTCCGACCCCGCTCCTGTTCCAAAATTTTTGTATCCGGGCCCGGATCCGGCAATTCTTCAAATTTGAGAATCCGACTCCTGTTCAGATTCTGGCTACAATCATTGATCCAACCAAAATTTACCCATGTTTTCACTTAAGAAATGACAACACGGACTCCTGTTACTGCTGAAATGGAAAAGTGACTCCGGTTCCGGGTCCGTTTTTTAACCAATTTTTGACTCCGGGTCCGAAAGAAAAACCCAGAATCCTGTCGAAGTGGACTCCGGTTATCCGGATCCGGTCCCACCTCTGCTAAATATGCACGAACTTATTCCCATCATGTTTCATCATTAAAAAATCCAGAGCTTCCTAATTATTTTTAAACTGAAACTACAAGACTTTCCGCATCTTCAGAGTATTTGAACAGCTCTCTAACTCAATCGGCTGATGAGTTGTTGTGTTCAGCCAAATTGGCGAAGGTTGCCTTTTGTGGGAATTGATTTTTTACCAAAATTTGGGTTTTTAAGCCATAATTTTGGATCCAGAAATGCTATAAAGCCGAATAAAGGCTCTAAAGACTTGAATTATAGCCTAATTTCCAATAAAATGTTGAGTCAGAAAATTGGCTCATTGTGTTGGCGCCCAGGCCAGAAAACCTCGACCAACATAGGTAAACCTACCCCATTATGACGTCACCCACTAAAACCCAAACTTTTCAAAATTTTAAAAAGACATAAACTTCAAGACTTCCTGCATCTTTAGAGGGTTTCAACAACTTTCTAGTGTAATCGACTGGCGGGTTACGGTTGTGCAAATTCAGCAGGAAAAGTGGTGCATGCGGCAGAGATGATCGGATAGTGGATTTTTAATATCCGATCATATCCTGCTTTTGAAAAATGATATCCGTATCCGATCCGAATCCTGTTTTGGTTGAAATCATACTATCTGTATCCGAAAACTATCTGAAAGTGTATGGTGCTGCACAACATACATTTTTGTGCTGTGTCTATTTTGCCTTTAGCTGAACACGATTGGTTGAAGCAGTCACATGACAAGTTTGGAACGCATGTCCTGCTTAGTTGACCATGACATCTGTAACAGCTCAGTCCCATGCATTGATTATGGTTGTTATGGTTTCAGGGCTGGCAAACAGTTAGCAGCTTCTTGAGTTGATTTGATTAGGCGATAATTAATATTCAGCTAGAAAAAACACAAATCAGTGCAAGGACGCCAGGGCATTGAAGGAACTGGAAGGTTGTTGAGTCGATGCCCGTCAGCAGTTAAATTAACTTTGTTACTGTCCAGTTTCAACTCGTGGTGGTGCATAGCCTATATGTGGGAAGGAGGTGCTAAATGATCAACACAGTTGTGCAGGAGGTGCTGGGTCGCAACCGGTCTCTCTCGGTGGATGGGTTGCTCAGATCCGCAAGGACCTGGGCGTGGCAGAGAAAGTATAAACCCAGCTAAAATGAAACTCTGCCCGGGTTGTCATAACCCTTTCGCATCTAGCAAGCTCTACAAATTGTTTGCAGTGTTTTTTTGCATTTGGATGATGGTTGATTTGGTACTCTTGGGATCCAATCTG
>Ga0210059_1004884_pt1 | contig 21589 bp, 16 predicted proteins | sample Ectturendosymbi2_FD_188042 | JGI IMG/M metagenome (GOLD analysis project Ga0210059, IMG submission 188042) | Ecteinascidia turbinata endosymbiont from Florida, USA - Sample 2 (SPAdes) (version 2) | ecosystem: Host-associated > Tunicates > Ascidians > Unclassified | place: Key West, Florida...
CGAATTGCTTTGCAAATAATGCTGACGATGGCAGTTATATGTATTGCAAGCTGCGAACGATCTTTCAGTAAACTGAAACTGGTCCTTCGTACCTCCGGGCCTCATTAATTAGCAATAAGTCAGGGCAAGTTGTGTAACCAAGCTCTGATGAGAATAAAAAGAGAATAAACAGCGAAAGCTTACTTTGGTGAAATAATAAACAACTTTACTTCGATCAAAACACGTAAAGTGTTGTTTTGATTGCCTTTTTTGTGTAATTTAACTGGAAAAGGCTGGATACATTTGTTTCATTGGAATTGTGTTTTACGAACACAAGTGATATATGACTTGCATTAAATAATTTATTTTATAATTCTAATTAAATGTGTTCCATTTAAAAATATGTCGTTTGCAGTTGCAATATGCTTGTTACAGGCAAGTTTGCCTGTAACAACTTATTGCTGAACAGAAAACAAACTTGCTGAAATATCCTCAAGTCTGAGACAGTCAGAACTAATCAAAAAAAGATTACAGCCAATCAAAAGTGATCATTAAGTCAGCTGACTCGACTGGAAATGGCTATCCCAGGACGACTACTTCAAGTCACCTTAATGACAACGTCATTAAAACGTCAGCAAAGTCACAAGACGAGCAGCAGAAATCACATGATGCTAATCACGATCAGGTGAAACCCCGAGTACCAACGGATACCTGAAGGAACCGGAAGCATTTGAAATCAGCCAATCATCAGACGACTCAGTGAACAATAACCAATTAGAACACCTGAAGAAAAGGGGCGTTCACAAGTCACGAGACGATTTATGGGTATAAATACCGTCTCATTTGGACTGAAAGGGAGACTTTTCTCTTTCCGCCTTTAGGGATGTGTCCGAGGTAAAGTCATTGTCGGATATTGGGCCTTGAGCTCACTTCGGATAATGATCAGGAATAAAAACTGGCTTGGTCGAGTTGATCTCTGTCAGACCAGGTGGTAACCCGCGGCTTGTCCAGGTTAATCCCTGCCAGTTTAGACTACAGCAAGTGGCTTGTCCGGGTTAATCCCTGTCAGTTTGAACTGTAGAAAATGGCCTGTCCGAACGAAGCTCTGTCAGACTATTTTATGAAATTTAGATCACGAGAATGAAGTTTTGCCAGTTTGTTTTGTGAGAGCTAGATTATGAAAAATGAAGTCCTGTCAGTTTAAATTACAAATACTGTATTGTGCTATTGTGCTTTGTCAGGCAAATCATTCAGGGTTAAATTGTGTTTATGATTAAATTATATTTGTTTTACTAAGTTGCTATGTGAGTCCGAGTTCTGTCAATTGGTTTACTTTCTTCAGCCGTTGAAGGTTTTGCCTTCTTCCGCTTACCGCCTCGGGTGGCCGTATGGAAGGTGAGCAATGCTCCTTTTTGTACCGCAGTGGACATTTCCACACTTGGGCGCGAGTCACATGAAACTTCTCAACACGCGTGTACACCTTGGTGTATACACGTTCCTGCTCGGCATGTCGGTTACATCCCTTTGTAGCCCGCTTGGATCAAATCCAGCTTGGCAGTGGTCATTAAAAATCTCTTTGGTCCTTCTTCGGATCAGCCCTTTTTTAAATAGAAAATCTTATTTATATAGAAGTGAGTCGTGTTTATATAGAACATTTGCTTGAATAGGGGAACCGATCTGAATAGATTGTTGATCTCCTAATCGCAAATTACTAAGATGCAGAATTAAAATATGAGAGTTATGTGAGCGTTGTGACATGTCGAGAAGTGCTTGAATATTATGATACATTGAATATTGGTGAGTACCAGTTTGTGTTATTTTGAACGTATTTATTGTGATGAATAAAAGCTATAAAACCAAAAATTATATGCTTCACTGGTGTATATACATTTTATAGTGTGAAGGTATTTTTATAGTGTGAATCATTGTATTTTATAGTGTGAATCATTGAGAAATAATTAAGATTCGGGCAATCATTGGGAGCTGTTAACCAGACATAGCTTCTGCGAGAACGGTCCTTGATTCAGTAATGAGAACCCATGCATAAATGATATCTATTGGATCAAAAGCACCCTACGATGCCTCCCTATAGGGAACGCATCTGGTGTTACATGCTGTTTGATTTTTTTGTAAGATATACAATTTTGTCAGGCAACATTATGTAGATCTATCAGCTACGATAACGTTATTATTTAAATGTTTTGATATTTAATATAACAAGAATATATGAGTATAGAAGCATGTTGTAGACATTATGGATTATTTGTATTTTATTTGCTGAAAATTTTAAAGCAAAAATAAACGCAAAAATTTACTGTTTAAAAAAATTGTTTTCTTCATGTTTTATCTTTCGTAAAAACTGTGCCTACATTTATATTTAAATAATTAGAAAGGGCGCACATTTAAATTTTGCCATGGGCGCCAGTTTGCATGGATACGTCAGGGGTTGATCTACTTTCAGTTGAAAGGGTACGAACTGAAAAAATAGATTTAGATGATTTCGTTGATGAGTTTGACAGTCGACATGAAAATCGAAGGATTAAGTTACACTGAGTTGATAATGATATAAAATTCTAATGTGGCTTATGCAGGGATCTGTGTGAGAATTATGTTGCTCACTGTCTATTTGTCTGAATCTTTTTTGGTTGAGAGCTAGTGCGCGTTTTGCGTATGAGAAGACAGTCATAAATCAACGCAGGGTTGAAAAGTCAGCTTTTGAGGATCAGTCAGAGGAAAATTCAGTGTGAAGAATGAAATGAATGACACTGGTGGGAACATTCTGCAAAATAAGTTTTACGCCTACTGTTACATCTTGCTATCACGTACGCGCCGATGCACACCTATCTGCGGCGCTGGTATGCTACTTAGATGCAACTGGTGCCGAAACCTCGATGCTGTTAAACTGCATACTGCAGGAGTGGGCAATTATTTTTGCTGCTCTGGGGCCACTTTGAGAAGGCCGCATTTAGCAGAGGGCCGTGCCGTCCAATGAGAGTAGAAGCAAGTCTCGGTCTATAGCCTCAGCGCTAATATTTACTACGAGAAGTTGGAGGAACTTTCAGATTTGAAGATTTTCCTGAATGCTTCTGTGGGCCACTGGAAACGCCGTGTCGGGCCAGATTTGGCCCGCGGACCGCTATATGCCCACCCCTGGCATACTGGATTGAATAGTCCTCACCCTATCCACGCTGCACACTCGTAATAGTAGTTGCATAACATTGTTATGGCTACACCACAATCACAAAATGTCCATAAGCTTCCACAAAAACGGATTAGTCAGTAGTCACCAAACCGTTGGAAGATGTTTTATTTTTATGTGCTTTGTAATAAGAATATTTTGATGAAACTAGTTGGCTATCAACAGCCTATATGTCTCTGTGTCATGATGGAATTCGTGGTTGGAATCATTTCGCTTTCATGTGAATTGTGTTCACTTTCTAAAGCTGCTTTCGTCCATGTGAGGCTGGCACAATTGTGTACGGAAAACGGTATTTGATTTATATGTGTAGTGCTGTGGAAGTTGCATAGTTAGCAAAGAATTTTCGACATAGCAGTACACTTGCGTGATTGCATCGACAGTGGCGTTTAGGTGTCTCTAGTGATTAATAACGCTAGTTCATCTTTTTAATGATGTTGACAAGCCTATGTTGGGTTTGGTAGGGTTAATCATAGCAACTTAATTTTCAAAACAATGAAAAATCACCATGCAAGATAGATATGTATGTTGCCCTCTATTTTTTCCTTGGCCCCGCAGTGGCCCTCCACTTTTTTAATTCTAGAATCGCCACTGCTGCAATCCAGTGGTGTACAGAATTCGGAATTTGGAGTGCAATCCTGCTGCATTATCGGAATATTTTGGATTGGATATCGTTTCCCTTTCAACCGGATCTGGATTATACAAATGAAACAAATTGTGGCCATGCAAAAAAAGCTTGATGTCGAATAATAGTTGTATGAGGAAAATTTGGAATTTTTTGAAGTTATACAAGCAAAAATCAATTTTTATAATTTTTCTCGGTAAAATGTAATGTTCCCTGCTGGTTGGGATCCTAACTTTCATACGGAAGGATTCATCTCAAGTAACATGTTGGACGAACTGTGTGAAGATGAGCATGATTCTGTTGTTTTATTGTGACGCAGGCCGTCGTTATCCAGATGAAACATGCTTCACTTTTGAAATATTTTTATTAGTGGAGAGTGAAATGTTGCTCTGTATCAAGGCATCACCATTTTTCAGCGTTGAACTAAGTGCACCAGTTTCTGTCTCAACAGCGTAGCTCACTAGTCTACCTAAAAGTGGCCTAAACTAAAAACTCATAGTAATAAACATGATGAAGACGTGACATTTTGACCACGTTGTTGTAGGTTCAAATGCCTCTAAACTGAGAATAGAACCTTGTAAAGTGTAGGAGTTAATAAAAAGCGGTAAGGTTGTTTGTTCTAAGCCTAGCATTGCTAGAAGTTCAGTTTGAAAAGAATTTCAGAAGAAAAGGGATTTAGGTGTACATTCCCTGCAGTGTTATAAGAAATTATTTCATTGGACATAACATTGTGGTGCTCGCTTTGTCACTGTTGAATTAGTGTACAAGAGTTGTTGGCATTGCTTGGAGTACAGCAGATAGCCTAACCAATATAGGCTAGTTTTATCATTTGATTTAAACATTACCATTAGTGCATGTGAGATTTGTGTACAACTATATCATCTGCTGCCATAAAGAAAAAGAATTGTGCATTTCTTGTCAATCTCTATCATCAACTCATTGTGTTGGGCAGCTGTAGCCATGGCATTCAAGACAAAATAGTTTGGCAAAGTCTATTTTGTCTCATGGTGAAGAGGCACTGCTGAAGGTATTTTGCTCTTAGCCGAACATGATTGGTTGAAATAGTCACACGACAAGTTCAGAACACATGACCTGCTTTGTTCAAGACAACGTTTGTAAAGGCTCAGAGATGAATGGGTGTAGGTTTTTCAAATCCAAAGCCACTCCGACAATTTCATTTCAAAATCCAATCCAAATTCAAATCCGACAAACTCACAGCTACAAAATCAAATTATTTCTAAATCCAAAATTCTATCAATCATGTTCTGCTAAAGGCAAAATAGCCCCAAAACAGTGTTTGCCTCATCAGGCAAAATAGACTATGCCAAAAATATCTTGGAAACTAACTCAACTTAACTTATACTCTATATTCGGCTCATAACACTATAATAGTGGGCATTTTGAAGACTTCAAGGCAGACATTATTAGCATCAAAGGCAATGAAAAGCTTAGTTATACTGTAAAGAGTAAGACAGCAAATCTGAAAAACAAATTACCAGGTACAAATTACAGCAGAAGCAAATAGTTAGCACTAGGCGACACACACTACAGCCGACTATAAGGATTATGACAGAGGAAAAGGGACGGAATCGATGAAAGTCATACAAATTCCTTAATTTTGACAGTGATAGCGTGACTAGTGTCAATGACTCGACTAGAGTCACGATATTTGGTGACTCAGACTCGAGTCACGCTGAGAACGATGGTGACTCGACTCGAGTCACGTTTTTCAAAGAATGACTCGACTCGTGTCACAATCAATAACTCGAGTCAGAGTCATTTTTACTAAATCTCTGAGCCTCTGATTGACAAACCCACTTTGTTTGCACACAAAGAAATGAGCATTTTTTGCTTCAGTAAAAATAAAAATTGGTGCAAATTTTCTGTTTTGATTTTCTAGTCGTGTCATGCTACACTAGGATCAAGTGTTCCCTACTTGCATAGAGGTAGACCTGAGACTTTGCTTTAAGGTCATAATATAGGCCTATCGACACTTTATCATGTTTTAATGTAGTATTTGCATATCGTGATCATGGCAGTTGACCTCATCCTGTAACTTTGAGTCTTTTCCAGATAAAGCGATTTAAGTTTTTTGAATCCAAATCCAGTGCAAAAATTATATTCCAAATATAATGCAAATCCGAAAACAAAATCTTGTTTAAATCCAAATTCTTGTCACTGTTATTACCCTAAGCCCATGTGGCGACGTGATTACGTCACATACAACGTTGAGTTCGCAGCAGCAACAAAGGAGTGAACCTAGTCCAATCTCAACTGCTATTATGATGAGGTCGTCGGTTCGACTCTCGCTTTGGTTGGCTCAGGGCGATGCACAATTGTGGCTGCAACACTCATATCAATCCAGCTCAAAGATTCAAGGACAAATAAATACTTTGGAAAGTAAATCAAGTTAACGTATGCTCTACCATTGGCTCACAACATCATAAAAGTTTCCACTACATAGACTTCAAAAATATTCACTGTTAGCAGCAATACAATGAGAAGCTCTGTTAAGCTCAGCAATAGCATGTAAGATATCAGCCCAGAAGACTAACAAGCAAAGGCGTAGCCAGGTGGGGCCAAAGGGACCATGGCCCCGCCCAAATTTTTAGAAAATATAGTCTTTTGTGCTTTGAGAGGCGTTTTGCTAAGCAAATTAAAGTTATTCGCCTAAAATCAAATATTTTGGACCCCCCAAATTTTTCGGCTGGCTACGCCACTGCTAACAAGTATGCAACACCAATGACTCATTATAACTGGGCTACACGTTGATGGAATTCGAACGCTTCGCAAGAACCGGTTCCTGGACTTATAGCCACTAACCGACTTGGTCACGAAGTTACAGCCTTTTTTGTTATACGCACGCAGGTGGTGACGCGGTTTGAATTCGAATAAAACGTTGAGTTTGTCACTCTAACAGCACCGTCATGGTAGTAATGGAGATACGTTTACGTCTACTATGCAAACGGTTTTCGTTTCAGCTCACACCATGATCAGACACATTTCATTTTGGTAATAGCCTGTTGGTTGCAGTTTTCATGGGACCCGTATTGCATTTAATTTTTTCAAAAGTTTCCAAAGTTTGGTGTTCAGATTTACAGGTCAGGGTTTACCTTTATGGTTTAGGTTTGCTGTTGAGGTTTAGGGGTAAGGCTTATGATTAAGGGTTAGATTTAGGAGTGACATTTAGGTTTAGAGGTGACGTTTAAGTTTAGGGTTTAGGTTCATGGGTTAGGTTAAGTTTAGGTTTTTATTTAAGGTTTGGGGGTGAGTGTCACATTATAGGCGATGGACAAATAAGTTTTCAGAGGTGAAGGTCCACTGACGGACCTATAGCCAAAAGTGTGAATTTCATTTGACTCGACATTGACTCGAGCTTGCAAACCAGTGACTCGACAGTTCTTGTTACTCGACTCTGACTCGACTCGACCAAGTCATGACTCGACTCTGACTCGACTCGAACAAATTTTACATGACTCTGGCTCTACTCTGACTCGTAAAGCTTGTGACTCTGACTCGACAAAAATGACTCGGGCACATCACTGAATTTTGATAACATGAAACATAAGAGAGAAGGTTTGTGCCTTGTATCACATGATAGTATATGGTCTAAATATAAACAAGATGTACAATTTCGACGGGTGTGAGAAACTCCACTAAAGCAAACTTCAGTGATGTACCCGAGTCATCTTTGTCGAGTCAGAGTCACAAGCCCTTCAAGTCAGAGTTATCCAAAAAATTTTTCGAGTCGAGGCATAGTCGAGTCACAAGAACTGTCGAGGTCACTTCGAGTCATTGGTTTGCAGGGTCGAGTCATTGTCGAGTCACATGAAATTCCATATATTTCTGTCTTTTTTTGCTATGAAATGGTGCCCAACATGCTATGAAATGGCGCCTGATAAATTAGAAAGTGATGCCGAACAAACTAAACAATGGTGCCTGATAAGTTAGGAAATGATGCCCAATGTCGTTTTAGCAAGTTTGATTGGATGTTAGGTTATTTATACCTAAGTTTTTTGTGTGAAAGCAGTTGACGTTTTAGTTGTCTATTTCACTCTCAGTCATTTCCACAAGACTAGCCCAACCTTGCTGCAAGTGTTTCAACCTCTTTGGTTGGGGTTGCGTTGAATATGCGATTCACCACGAAAAGAATGTGCGTGAAGAACAACATCCGCATAAACATGGCGAGAGCAAGCAATGATAGAGTCAGCAGCGTTTGTTCTCTATTGTTGCGTGCTGTCACAGTGTGAAGCTTTGCACACTAGCCACTCGGGCTTTCTGATCGCCTCAATGTGGTGCTGTGACCATGGATGCAGTGGTGTACGAAGTCTAAAATTTTTGACTCCGACTCCACTCCTGCTTTGGCTGATTTTGTTAGCCTTCTGGTTTGATATCTTACACGCTATTGCTGAGCTTAACAGAGCTTCTCACTGCATAGCTACTGACAGTGAATACTTTGAAATCTCTATACTGTCAGTTGTTATGATGTAGTGAGCTAATGGTAGAGCATAGGTTAACATGATTTACTTTTCAAACCATTTATTTGTTTGTCTTGAGTTGGACTACATATGGGCATGGGTGTTGGAAGGAATTTTTACAGGGGGGGGCACTAGGGGATTTTTCCAAAAATTTTCCAGGGGGGCCAAAAGTGATGAAATTTGTTTTTTACCCCTCGAAATTGAAAAAATAATCATTTTTTGCTGGTATTTTTAAAATAGGCCCCCCTTTCCGAAGCCCATGCATGTGAGCGTTGCAGCCACAATTATTGGCCTGAGCCAACCAAAGAGAGAGAGTCGAACGGACGACCCTCGGCATAACAACAATAGAGATTCCCCATTGGACCAGTTCACATTTCTATAAGCCAGCTGCTATGAATTCATCGTTAGGCCTATATTTGGCATAATCACGTCGCCACATTACTATTTCACAAACTTAAGGCGGCGACCATCAACAGTGGATTGCAGCCACCGACACGTTTGGACCCATTTTATGCAGCCATAATGCTGCGTCGCCCTGAGCCAACCAAAGGAAGAGTCAAACCGAGAATTCTCAGCATAATAGCAATTGAGAGTATGCATTTGACTATATTCACACTTCTACTGCTGCTACAAATTCAACGTTATATGTGGCGTAATCACGTCGACACATGGGCTTAGGCTAATAGAGGTGAAAGAAATTTGGATTTAAAAACAAAGTTTGTGTTTCGTATTTGCATTATATTATGCAATATAATTTTTGGATTGGATTTGAATTTGAAAAATTTAAGTCATTTTACTGCTATCTGGAAAAGACTCAAAGTAACTATATACTGTGTCACTGTATAGGGCCACTGACATGATCATGAAATGCAAATACTACATTAAACTATGATAAGGTCAATATATTGTGCCCTGCTGGCCCATCAGTGGAAAGCAAAATCTCAGGTCTACCTCTGTGCAGTTTGGGAACTGTAGCAGTCACGCTAGCATGACCGCTACATGTGAGCAAAATCGGTCAAAGCAAGGAGAAGAGAAAGACCAAGCAAGCGACACTTATTGGTGACTTCCATGCACATGGAAGTAAGAGCTCTTTTTGGCCGATTCGTCTGGCGCGGAGTTAACATCGATGATGTCACAATCCATCCTTCCCGAGGTTCGAGGATCAATCCCATACTGAAGTAGGACTCAACAATTGGGGAGTTCCACTTCAATGGCTCCCGATAACGGACACCTCCTTGAGGAGCTGGGATGGATAATGTGCGTCGCATGGAAAAAGCAACAAAAAGAAGATGAGAAGAGATAAAGAAGACAAAGGCTCTACGCACCGAAGCCCAATCAAGCATGACACGCACGTCATCGGACCTGGCTAGACTCTTGATATCAATTGGCAAGATAGTTCAAATTGAAGACAGTGGGCAATCCAAAGACTTCGAGGAAGGAATATGACGCAGCAGTCACACTAATGCAACTGCTACATGTGAGCAAAGTCGGCCAAAGCAAGGAGAAGGGAAAGACCAAGCAAGCGACACTTAGTAGTGACTTCCATGCAGATGGAAGTAAGAGCTCTCTTTGGCCGATTCGTCTGGCGCGGAGTTTACATCGATGACGTCACAATCCATCCTTCCCGAGGTTCGAGGATCAATCCCACACTGAAGCAGGACTCAACAACCGGATAGTTCCTCTTCAGAACACTTGATCCTTTAAAAGGTAGCATAGCACGACTAGACAGTCAAAACAGCAAATTTGCACCAATCTTGAACATTACTGAAGCAAAAAATGCTCATTTCTTTGTGTGCAAGCAAACCGACTCTGACTCGAGTCATTGATTGCGACTCGTGTCGAGATCTTTTTCAACGTGACTCGAGTCGAGTCACCAAAAATCGTGACTCGAGTCATTGACTCGAATCACGCTATCACTGACAAACAAGTCCGCAGAATTGGTAAAAGCCAAATCCATCACAAAGCTGAAAATGCGCCGAACTTAAATCTTGATCTACATCCATGTTCATCTCTGTAAAGCAGGAGTTCTCAACTTTTTTCTCCCGTTTACCTCTTGTCAGCTTCCTAACATAAAATTTAGCTCCTGTTTTTTTGTTTACTCATTACCGCTGTAGAAAAATGTACATCATCATTAAAGTTACCCCAGGATTGGTGAAATTTACCCTGGTTGAGAACCCCTGCTGCAAAGGCTTAGTCCGATGGAGTAGTGTTGTCATGGTTTCAGTGCTGGCAAGCTGTTAGTGGATTCTTGTCTGTTTTGCGTGAACTGTAGGCTCAACCCTAACCTAAACCGAAGCCCTTGTCGTTTTGTGTGTGGTACTTTTGATGTGACCCATTCACTAAACCGTCTCTGACTAAACGCAAAGTATCCACAGCTTTTGCCTCATGAGGCAAAGTAGACGCTACCTAATATGTTGGCTAATGTGCAATTGAGTGAGTAGTTTCGGATTTGATTGAACATCGGAGTACAAAATATCAAGTTTTTCGGATATGTGGCAGCACTGCTGTTGAACGCAAATATCGTGGCAGGTAATGCAGCAAGACAGTGACTGGCTGGTGATGCGGTAAGCCACGTATTTTTATGCTGTGTGAAAAGAAGCACAAGTGAATCTGTAGCCATGGGCGTCCGCAACGAGGGAAAAACGGGCGTTTGTCTTCCTAGAAATTTGGTCTAAGAACCAAAAATTTTTCGAAATCTGAAGACAGCAGTCCAGTTTCGATTAATTAGTTTAATTCTTACAATAGCAGTTCATTTGCCTGGATTCACACACTGCACAAGAGCTAGGCTCGCTGTTCTGGTGCCATGCAGTGGTGAGCTTGCAGTTCACTCATGTCCGCTACTTCGCCTGCAGATGCAGAGGCATGTTGCAAAGCTTGTGAGCGGATTGTTCGATCGTTAGTCTTTATTGCGTAACAATAACATGGCAACAAATCAGCAGAAGTTCACTTCAAGTTACAGTCGTAGGTGTTTTGCCGCATGTGACTGTAGAACGCAAACATCTTGGGCAGAAAACGCTGCGAGACAGTGACTGCTGATAGCGGTAAGCTTCGCAATTTTGTACTGTGCAGTGTGAAAAGAAGCATTGCTGCGCCTAGCCGCCAACGAAGCGCGATTTTTGTGACTCTTGCCGTAGCAGGGGGCATTTTCGTTATGGTGTAGAAAGGGCAAAGCGTTTTGTGAACGTGCATTTGCACTGCATCGTCAGCAACATGGAAAGGATAAGCTAAATGTCGAGTTTGTTCCCCCTGGAAAAATTTCTGCGGACGCCCACGGTTCCCACGCTTCTTTTTTCAGCACCACACTCTGTGCCACCCGGACAACAGCCACCTAGGATATTGCGTTTTACGAATCACATACAATCCATCAAATTCAGTTTGGTATATCGCGTTGCGGCACGTAAAGGACTTCTCGCGGCAGAGCGCTTTGAGAACCTCTGGTTGTTGCGATAATATTGCTTCAACATGCTTCAGGAAAAGTGGGTTGAAATGTTGGTGCCGAATGATTTTTCCACGAGGGGGGCAATAGTGGATTTTTCCAGTGTAACCAAAAGGATTTCTCAATGGGGGCCAAAAGTGGTGAAATTTCATTTCATCCACTCGAAACTAGGAAAACAAGTTTTTTTTTGCTGAAAATTTAATAGGCACATGTCAAATTTCAAAATCCAGGGGAAGCCTTGGCCCTCCCCTTGCGATCTCATTCTCTCAGATGATCACGCCAGCATGCTCACAACATCCTTCAAATACGCCCGGGAAATTTGAAACTTTGTATTTCCCAGTAGGCAAGAAACGCGATAGCTGTAGCCTTAAACTGAACGTAATGGCAAAACGTGCACAAAATAAAGAGAACTAATATCAGCTGCTATGAGTTCGCTTGTGCTTCAAAATCTCGATAGCAGACATCATGAAGTCTTCGTCGCATACGTCACAGTGGAACGGCTTCTGCAGCTGCGTCACGCTTGGGTGGGTCGGTTTGCGTTCGTCTGGCTGTTCCTGAAAAGCCAGGAAATCGAAATCGGTGACTTCTCGATGATAACAGCTTTGTTTCGCAAAAATTTGACGCTGAATCGCTTCATAGCCGAATTAATCGCATTTGCAATATAATTTTTCGTCAAGTGCAGCGCGTTTCAAAACTCGCTACGAACGACAATTTTGTGCGTCCAGAAGTGATCATGTAGTCAGAACCGTCGCTAGAAAGTCGTCAATAGGGGGCTTTACGTTTGTGCAAGGGGGCTTGACATTCAAATTTGACAAAAATGCCACTGATTTATAGTGTTCCATATTTTAATTTGGGGGTGCTTGGAGCTCTGTTTGGGGGGACTAAGCCCACCAAAACTCCCCCGTGGCGACGGGACTGGATGTAGTCGAGACCATAACTTCCGAGACATTATCAAGAAGTCTGGGACAGCGATCTCCACGTTCTAGTTAGGCCGAGACTCGAACATATTTGAGTTGGATAAAATTTTTCATAAATTTATCAAAAAAAGCTATGCGCACTTCCAAACCTCAATTTCGTCTCTGCCAACTTTCTTTTACTTTTTCTTCACCACGGACCAGATTAACAGCAAACAGGTTGAACTGCTGGAGCTATTTAAAGACCCAAGGCACTCGAATTCTCGAGACCGAGACCCACAAAATTGGGTCTTGGGGCCCCAACACCGATACGCAAAGTTTGTAAAAGTTCAGAATTCGCGGGACTAACGATCGAGGTTTCGTATCCGTTTGCGAAAGTAAGGAAACCACCATTTCGTTGCATTGACATTGCGAACATCTCACCAACAGAAACGACAGAAGTTATGTGGAGCAAAAAATGCACCATCCAATTGCAAGATTAGCACGACTGAGTCAGCAGGAAGCACTTGAGCTGCAGGTTGCACTGCTCCGCTGAATGTTCAAAAAGTTTCAAAAACCATTGTCCTGAAAGCTTTATTTACCGAAGAACCATGCGCAAAAATACAAGCCAGCAGAGACGTACGCAAAATGTACCGGGATGGCAACTGACCGCTGTTGTGAAAGTCGTGCTGCAATCTCCGGACTTTCATGGTGCAGCGCATAAGAAAAATATTAACGTACTTACCACTGAAGTTGCGTAAATTCAACTGGTTGGAACACTGCTTAACGCTGCAGTTCACATGAAGCGAGTTCAACCGTGACCAGTGCCGTAACTGAGGGGAAAATAGGGGCGAGTCGCCCTCCCCCTGTGGCAAGCTAAATGTAAGAACCGGACCCCGCTTAGCTTATATTTCGGTTTTAATATTCCTTTGGTTGTCAGTAGGTTGTTTTTTTTTGCGTTTTTCGGAGTATTTTCCGGTGATTCAGGGTTTCAACACAGCCATGCACATCCGGATCCACCATTGTTTCTCATGATTTTTTGAGTGTTAGCTAGTGGGTCCCTTTCAGCTTTACCCCCATAACCAAAACCTTCAAACCTCTAGTTACGACAGTGACCATGACGCCAAAATGACGCCGGTGGCCAACAATTCACCCCAACGGTTTGCAGGCCGTCGGCCATGTTTTTATCTCAATAAACACGGAAATGTGTTGAACTTACTGCGTCCTCAGCAATCTCACGAGGTGATCCAGCCTCGCATGCAGTCTGGTGCCTTATCCGTTCAGCAACAGTCAGCGGGAGCTTCATCTGGCAGCTCGGGCAAGTCCAGAACGTGCGGAGATAATCGGAACCCGCGGTCGAATCACTCGTTTCTCGTAGACAGTTGTAGGTGAGGAAAGATGCGAGTGCGGTTCCCCCTTTTACGGGGTTCGGTTTCGCTTCAGACAATGGAATGCCGAAACTTCCTGTTGTCGTGACAATTAGTTCATGTAAGACACGGAAAAGCGACTAGAAGCGCCAATACATGCAGCAAATGATGAGCAGATAATTGAAGCATGATCAAAGAACTAATGATCTGACAAAACTGTCTTCGATTTGAACGGATTGAATCGCGACTACGGAAAAGATGAAAGGTCAAAACACACGCAGCTGCATGCCTGGAAATAAACGATAATCCCGGTGAGCAAACCAAACACAATGCAGCGAGAAACAACCTTTTCTCGCCAAGTGATGCTACAAATCCTGGGTTCTTAAATTGGGTGGCGTGAAATGTTCGCAAGGGAGGACGCGAGCATGACAGCGACATATTGTTGAAAAGCAGGATAATAGCAAATACATTGGGCGTTGTTCTGTTTCTTTTGTGTTTGATTTTGAGGTTGGGGGGACGCGAGTGTCAAAGACTAACGACAAAAGGCTGAAAAAGTTTATGAACCTCTTATAGATCACACAGTAATGTCGTAATTGATAATATCCAAATGTAACTTACGAAAACCAATTAAAATCTTCTAGTAACCACCAGGACGCAATGACAACGTGATCGGATCAGGCACCTCGACCCTTATTCAGCATACCACAACATTCTGGCCACTGAGAAAATCAACATTTTTTCTGATTTAATCGTACACTTCAAACAAACGGATCCCGCTTGTTACAAGGCTAATTGCGCAGCCACACAATCATTACCTTCCGCGACAACCTCGTAACTGGCATCAGGCCCAACATACAAGTTCTGCTTTTGCAACGCAGTGAAACGTCTCATGCGATAATCCACCTTGCTGTCCAAAAACTCGGCCAACTTGTCGCTTAGGAATCGTTGCAGTTTCAAGGTCTTTTTACCTTTGACGCGATCTGCACCCGTGTGGAAGTTTAGTGAGAAGCAAAACCTCGATGCAAGAAAAGTATTCAACTGATTTTCCGCGACACAGTCGTGTCTTTCTGGCAAAATATATTCAACTAAAAGGTGTTGTTACCTTGAACGTGATTCAGTCGTAATGTCACGTGGCTCAGTTTAGACTGCGCCAACCAGGAATACATGTTCTACACCGCAGACAAGGACTGGTCCTTGCAGATTTACTTATTTTTAGCAACCGTTGCCTATATTACATGGAGTAATGAAGTGTAACTGCGTTTGCGTCTCCAACCTAACAACATTTTATTTTTATCGATGGGGCGTTTGCACATTATTTTTGAAAACTATTTACAAATTTACACAGACATAATATTTTTAAACCAGAGACAACACAATGTTCATCATCAAATCAACTTTCTGCCAAAACGTCAGGCGTTTAACCGACAAAAGAACGAAACAAAATAAAAAAAAAAAACTGTTTCAGCGATTTCTTAAATGCTAAATAAACACCTCTCTATTTGAGCGAACAGATTAAACATTATTTATCACGTAATGTCTGAAACATTTTCTATTAACATCGAGCAACAAACCTGGCACATGGAACGTTATTTGGCCATCATGCAGAATACAAGCAAATAATTTAATCGAAAATCACTTCAAAAAAGGCAAAAAAGTAGTGCAGCCACGACATATCATTTCAAGCAAACCTTCTCCGTCTTTACGACTTAGAGCTAATCGCATGCGCAACAACTCCTCCCATGCATTACGCAGTTGCAGAGTTGACGTCACGAGCGATTGCGCCATCTCCGGCTCCGTCAAATTGATCTCGATCCATTCGTCAGCCACGATGCGCTGGCAGTTGGTGTCCGTATCGAGGGACTGAGCGAAGAGCAGGAGAGTTTGGAGCGCCGGAACCTGGTCGGCGAAAATCGGAACCGGTGTCGGTGACTGCAAGCGCTGGACTTGAGTAAAGCAGACACTGACTGGCGAACTCGCAAAACCATGAAACTTTTTCAGATCAAGCCATTTCTTTATCTCCCCCCCCAAATACTCTGTTCAGAACTGAAAGTGGCCCAAGACTCTCCTTGAACATATAAATGAAATGTATACAAGTACAATATATATATATATATGTATGTATGTATGGGTAAGTTTCAAAAATGTTGCCATGGAACCTACGTAACACACGTATGTCACGTGGTTTGGTGTGCAGCTGCGGCGTGACGTCACGGGGTCAAGTCTGGGGCACACGAGCGTACATACTTCAAGCTTACGCGTTAAAACCCAAGGGGGATGGGGTTTATTACACATGCCATTAATTTAAAGGTGGGGATGATGCGGGTTTTCATATCCCCTTTAAAACAAAACCGGCGATACGATATCATTGCTAAGGAAGAACATACTTTTAAGTTTGTTTTAAAACTTGAAACACGGACAAGTTCGAAGAATGGCTGGTAATTGTTTGGTTAAGGTGAGATGATATCCTCTATTCGAAAAGAAAAAATTCCTTCCTGGCTACAAATAGACCTGGGAGTTACGCGAGGCCCGTAGCCAGGTTTTAAGGTTTGAGGGGGAAACATTGATAAGGGAAAATGGTTTTTATTTTTATTATGTTCAAAACAAATTTTTCTGGGCACAACAAAGTTGGGGGTGCACAAAAAATTTGGAGGCATTTCTCCCGATCGCCACCCCGTGGCTACGGGTCTGAGTTATATACACAGTAGGACTGAGTTGTATGCCTTGGCTTAGTAAAGAATGTAAACCAATCCAACAGTTTACCAAAATTGACGATTACTTATTCAATAAGTTTTTACGAAAACAGATTGTAAAAAACGATTTTACGACAAAGCGATACGTACGCGCATGGTATTGACGAGATAAGGCTTGGTCGTTTCCAGCAGAGATACATATGTGAGCAGCTGATGCCGGTGACTGAGGAGTCCGCGGTGTCCGGATTGTCCGACACTCAGCAGGGACGGATCTTCCTTCCCCGTCGGTTCCAGTTCATGGGGGTGATGAGCAAAGTAGCTGTTCGGGTGCAGCACCGTGAAAAGCTTGCTTTTTGTGTGGAAGATCTGAACGCAAAAGGTTTTATATGGCCATTGATAAGATCTTGATTTGCTGAACGTAAAGTAATCAAAATATTGCCAGCAATGCTCTGACATACATTTTTCAACTTCCAAAGGATGATCTTGACGGAACTGAAGGTTTGTTATTGGAAACACCTTAAGGCACAACTACAAGTAAACAAAACTGCACACTATTTTCAATCTTGCAATCGATAGACATCATCTCATCCAGGCCCGTAGCCAGTTTTTTTTGGGGAAATACATTTTTAGGGGGGAAAGATTTTTGTTTGTATTATATGTTTAAAACAAATTTTTCTGGGCACAACAAAATTTGAGGAGGTACAAAATAATTGAGGGGTCTTCCCCGAATGCCGTACCACCGCTACGGGCTTGGTTTCATTCCTTGATCAAAACTTTTCCTGACATGACGAGGTATCGGTGCTGATTAAACCAGTGCTTATCATGATAGCAATATCCGGAAAGCAAAATAATGCGACGTCGAAATTGAGCCGAAAAGTCGGTTTCGTCGCATATACAACGTGAGAGCAAAAATATAACATTCGCTTATGCCGGTACCTGATCGGAATCAGAGGAATAAGAATTGCAGTCGTCAGGGAAGGCAAGGTGAGGATAGAGACCCGAACACAGGATGATCTTTAGCATTATGATCTCTCGCAGAGTGAAGCTGCGCCGCTCGCTCGTGGCGCGATAGAGCTTGTCCAGGTTGTGTCGTAGTTTGAACTCGAGATCTTTGACGTTGGCGGCCAGGGCGTAGCTTGAGCCCGGGTCGGGGGTGGTCTCGTCGTCCGAGTTGTCGACCTCGTACTTTCCTTCTTCGAGCCGCAGCACTTTGCGCTTTCGCGATTCGTGTCTGTGAAGAAAGGGCGCGAATAGAAAATTGCGTGATTTCGGGACGTTCTCAGGGAAACTGGCATTAACCATACACCTGACGTTTCACAGCATGAATCGTCATTGTTAGTGAATTTTTGTTTCCATCAAGCAATGCTTCCACAAACACACGACAGGTGGCATTGTCAAGCAAACAGGGCCACAAACAGGGGGGAAACGGGGCAATTTAACCTCCGAAATTTTGAAAAACATGTTGAGCTGTTAGGTACAAGCTGCAATTATTTCCCCCCCCCCCTAAAATATCAGCTGGTTGCGGCCCTCCTTGCAAATACGCGTGAAAAGCTGCAACAGGAACACTTTTCAAAATATTAATGCCGTTGTGAAAATACAGCAGAACCGAAAAAAAAAATAACACTATCTAGTCAGTACTCTTCACTGCAGCTAGAAGTTCGTGGTTGAGCGGCCAGCTCGTCATTTCAAACATCTTCGACCCACCTCTGCTCGTCTTTAAGCTCGCGAAGTCGCTTTTTGTCGACGTGACGTCGTTTCCGTTCGTAGCTCGTCTCGTGCTCGCGTTGATTGTCGACTTGGGATAACAGTGCGTTACCCTGAACGAGAAACCAACTCAATTAAAGAAAAAACATTTTGTGTTCGATTTGCATCGCAGTTACGCGCATAGGCGTAGCCGGGGGGGGGCAAAGGGGCCATGCCCCCCAAAAAATGTTTATGCTTTGAGAGGCGTTTTTTCAAACAAAAAAGTGTTATTCGCCTAAAATCAAACATTTTGGCACCCCCCAAATTTCTGGGCTGGCTACGCCACTGGTTACGCGACTGTTTTTTCATTCGTGTGAATAAAAACAACTGCGTTTCATGGATTTAAATAACTTTCATATTCAATAAAATACTTTAACTGCAACTTTTACAAAACATTTTCACACCACGTTTCTAGCGAATTACCCCAACCGTATAAAAAGCGGGAACAGATAAAAACTAACCTGAGATCTATACAGAAGGGGACAATGAACAAATCTGCGATGTGAAAGCCTCGATCGTTAGATTCTCTGAAATGTCTGCCTTGAAATAATCTCGAAAAGCTTTTTACACTGTGCCCCGTGTCAACCCGTCCATCATCAATGGCGTTTTGATAGCATAAGCAAGGGTATGACTTAACTGTAACAGTTAAATGTGCCCTACAAAACCATGGAAAGATGTAGGAGGATTGCTTGAGTAATTAACCTAGGACTTCCATCGTCCCTTTGAGTCTCAAATATGTAATTCGCACCAATTTGCAAGATTCCTTGAGTTTTCAATCGCTTTTTCTACTGATGATTTTTATTAACATAGAATTAATTATTCTGCCCTTTGCTATTTTGCTCTTTCTATTACATTTCTTCCTGTTATTTTGTGGTTTGAGTGACAAAACTGCATGAATAAACCCCCTCCCTCCCACGTCAAGTGCCGGACTCACCTGCAACAGCTGCTCGAACTGACGTTTGACATTCGCCATCTCATAAAATCGTTGCTCCTCCAAGCACCGACGCTTGCACCACTTGCGACTGGGCGTTTTGCCTTCGCGTTTCACCTGAAGCCAAAGCTACACGTCTGAGCTCGGTCAAGTATGGACAAGTTGTTTCTTTGATAAGCAAAATAGTGCAAAACCAGTGAACTATAATTGCAAGACGTGTGGATGGGGGCAGTTCAACGGTTTTCCAGCAAGGATTTTAGTTCCTTAGATCTATTCCGACATGCGTGCGTGAAAGTGATCGTGGTTCGTGCAGCAGTGTCTTCGCTTCGACGAGAAAAGCCGGTTGAAAGCGACTTGTTACACTCCGCTGGTGTTGCGATGCGAAACTGGAAGGTTACTAGATGGTTTTGCGACACAACGCACCAGTCAACTCACTACTCAACGCACCGGTCAACTCACTAATCAACAAACCACTCAACTCATTTCTCAATGCACACTCAACTCACTGCTCAACGTACCACTCAACTCACTAATCAACGCACCACTCAGCTCACCTGGATCCACTCATCAAACAAATTCAGAAGGGTGATCGGATCACCGTGGTCGGATTCCAGTGGCCGGCGTCTGGTGCACGCCTCCGCGTTGTTGTAAGCTGACCTGGTGTAGGGTGACTGCACGCTGAGGACCGACGCAATGGCGAGCACTGGTTCAGTGACGTCGAAAAGACTCCCCATGATCAACATCTTGCCTGCCCGGGTAGAAAATATTCGATAAGCTGAACGGGCGTTTTAAAAGCATAGAAAGATGTGCCCTATAATCACGCACCGTGAAACATCGTCACGGTTGACGTGATATGTCAGCGCTTTTTGAACATTTTAACGCTACGCAGGTTGACATTGAACCTTGTCTTTCCCTTCATCGCATCCTTTATCTTTCATGCACATCGAGGACTGTTGTGACAGAAAAAGAACACTGCTTTAAGCGCCATTCGTGAAAGCCAAACTTCAGCGAGTGTTTGCAACGCAAATTTGCTTGCGACGGACGCTGCAATTTCCTGGTTGAAAACTTGAGCTTGTACCAACTGTTTAGTACGACAAGTTGATCGCGCGTCACTAAACCTGAAAGAGGGGTTCGATTCCCGGTCGGACCATACCGAAAACCTGAAAAACGCTCCTTGCGATTTGTCCAGGCTTTTTCTCAGCGTTGATGGCTGCAAGGAAACGGTTCGCGCGCGGTACCGTCATACGAAACCGCAGACCACTCATGAAACCCGAAAGGGAGTGCAAAGGCGAGTACACTGAAACCGAACTTAAAGCTTGTACTATCACGCGGAAGCTGCGTATCCTCGATAGAAAAGCTGCATACGAACGAAACCTCAGTCAGCACCACCTGTACCGAGCTTCGAGCTCTTTCATGCCCGTTCCGGACTTCCTGCTGGATAAAGCGGGCGAATGCACAAAACCCACAAAAAAGGGGGTGGAGGTGGCAAAAATGAAGTGCAAGTGGCACTGCGAGCTGACGAATGCTTTAAAGCCACAAAAACACGAAAAAAACACATAGAAGAATGCTTCGTGAGTACAGCCTGTATGTCGCGACGTACCAACTGTAACTTCAACGGGAAGTTGCGCAAGCATCTCTCCGAGCGGGGTTAGGTTTTCGTTCGAGTCTATTGCTCCGTGATCAATTAAACTTCGGATCGCGTCATTCAAAGCTGCGTCTGGAGGGGGTTCGATAAAACCGAACGATCGAATCGATGCAACACCCATGCTCTTCATCTGAAACAAGAATACTCATCTCCGGTAACGGAAGGAATTAAAGCAACCTTTCTTAAACATTTGTAGGTCACTGACACCTAGTTCATCCAATTAAGTTATGGTCCCCTCTACAAAGAAACGTTGCAATAAATACTTGAAATTAGGTCTTGATAATCATAGTAGTAATCGAAATGCCAGAGCAAAGCGTATTAACCCTTTAAATCACATTTCACGAAGGTAAAGAACCCTTGATACAGGGTGACACAAAAAAAACGGTCATCACCTAAACTTGAATAACTTTTGGAATAATTAACCACTTCTTTTTATTTTTCAGATTTACCAAGTAAAATTGATGTTCTAAGAGTCTACCAAATTTGACCTTCGAGATGCCATGGACTACTGAGCAAAAGATATTTATAGTTGAGGCATATTTTCGGCAGAAGTCTATCCACGCAGCTCAATTGCAATTCAAAGAACGGTTCGGATGTCGTGAATTT
>Ga0210059_1004885_pt1 | contig 21588 bp, 8 predicted proteins | sample Ectturendosymbi2_FD_188042 | JGI IMG/M metagenome (GOLD analysis project Ga0210059, IMG submission 188042) | Ecteinascidia turbinata endosymbiont from Florida, USA - Sample 2 (SPAdes) (version 2) | ecosystem: Host-associated > Tunicates > Ascidians > Unclassified | place: Key West, Florida...
ACTGGAGTCTCTTTGTTTACATAATAAGACACAGTCTGTTTAAGTAGAAAAATACACATGTCAGTGCCATGTTTTGGCTTGAAGCCAAACTGGTTGTCTGTTGTGGCCAAAAGTGGGGAAATGCATGACAATATGTAGTGTTCATACAACTTCGAGATGATAGTTGCAAGGGAAACAGGCCTATAATTCCCAGGATCACTTATGTTCCCATTCTTGTTTTTGCAAATGGGTACTATGACTGTTTGCATGCATTCCTGAGGAATTTTGCCATGCATTAAACACACATTGAATAGACTACTCAGGTAGTTGCACACACTTGAATCAGCATAGAAAATGTGTTCAGCAAAGATTCCATCTTTGCCAGCTGCGCGATTCAGTGGTAGTTTGTGCAGCAGAGATTTAATTTTGAAGCTGTTGCTTCAAAATTAAATAATGTATTTGGTTTTAGTGTGATTCAGGTAAAAGCAGTCTGTTGTTGCAGTGTTTGCAAAATTTCACCAAGGGTGCTTTTCATGAAATGAGTAACCTATGGTATTCATTATATCTATGTCATATGTACCTACTGTTTTTATTTTCGATCAAAGACCAAAATGCTTTTGAAATGACTGAAAAAAGTTTTGTCATTTCGGTCAAAATATCTGAAAATATAGGCTAAAATAATGAACACTGTTATGGTGAGTTTTACTGCAACGATGAGACAAATGATTCAAATGTTCCAGTGACTAATTTGTCTCAGCAAAAAATGACCGAAAAATCTCAGCAAAAAAAACAGTGTACCTGTAATGGTTTTCTTAAATATAATGTATGCCATGGGCCATTAGTAGAGTTTAATTTTACACAGATAAAAAATTGAGGTTAAGCACTTGTGATAAAAGTAACTGGTGATGCAAATAAGAATAAAAAAACATGCAGCCACCAAAAACCATGACAGTGCAAAGAGATGTTGGTCAGCATATGTGTATGACAGATAACACCAGGCAAACGCTGAAGTGAACAATATAGTCTCCAGGTGAAGTCATGCACTTTTGCATGTGCAAAGTTTTCCATGTTTTCCTGCACACATTGATTTTGTATGTGCTTTGGAAGCTAAAACCAAGTTTTGTCTTACATGCAGAACTACAACATTTGCATGCAGATAGCTACAATATTTCTGCTATCTTGTGACAAAAATGTTTTTGTGATACGTGAGTGCTGATCAAAAAAGATCTTCAGTTCCAACTGTGGTACTCCATGCTAGAATTCAAGCCTTTTTTGATGAGTACGGATGCATGACACGTAATTGTTTTTGCAGTATCAAAAAATTATTTCCATCCTTGTGCCTCGTTCATATTTCCGTATGAAAGACAAGACTTGCCTTAAGTTTCCAAGTCAGAGCAAAAAATTGCTGCAGTGCATGCAGGAAAATCTTATGAAAATCTAAAGCATTATTCTCAATTCTGTTTGGGATGGTTCAGGCCATGATAAACTTCCAGAGAAACACAGTTACTTTCTAAAATGGGATGACAAAGATCGAACTCATTTCATCTGGACAGAAACATTAGAACCAGGGATGTAAGAGTCTGTTTTTCTGTAATGACAGACCGCCTGGCACTGTAGGTACTGAGGATTAACACCAAGCAAATACTAAATAATGCGAATACAGGTCTTTATTTTAATGTCTTGCCCGTGTGGTGCAGATGGTTTACAGGGTTCCCACGCAGTATTGAAAGTATTGAAAAAGTATTGAATTTCAAAATCAGTTTTCAAGACCTTGAAAAAGTATTGAATTTGGCCAAAATGTCCCTTGGGTATTGAAAAAGTATTGAAATTCCAAATGGAAAAGATCAGAGTGTAAAGGAATACTTCACCAGCTACCTCAAGCTGGATGTGCTCAAGATCATGACTGTGATGTGATCTTAACCAGTTTGATAATTTTATCATCTTGGCCCCAACTTCACATAGTCAGTTTTTTCAAGAGGAAGTTAGCATTTGAGTTTACTGGTGCAAACACTGGACAATTGCATGCCATAAAGTTGAAGCGCTGGGACACCGACAAAAACCTGTTAAACAGGTTGTCTCGTTGGGCACCCCTCAGCAGTTTCATAATTTTCTATCATGGTTTAAAGTTGAAAGCTGAATTATTGGGTAGTTACACAGGTTACATTTTTAAAGGGGCTGCGGTCCACTGCATGTTCAACACAGTTCCCCAGGAGTGCTGGTTTGCAAATGGTATCTATCGTGGTTTGCCCAGTTCCGCAAGGAGCTAAACATGACAGAGAAAGTGTAAACCCATCTAAAATGAAACTTTGCCCGGGTTTCCATAACTCCTTTGCATCCAAGCAGACAATTTCTTATGTTTAGAAGTTATTTATTTCAAACATACGCATGGTAACAACCAGAACCGTCGACCGGAAGTCTTCAGTAGGGAGGCTTTACGTTTGTCCTAGGGGTCTTGACGTTCTAAAATTTTATAAAAACTGCACTGATTTATAGTGTTTCATATTTTAATTTTCAGGGGGTGGAGCTTCAGTTGTGGGGTCTAAGCCAACCAAAGCCTTCCGGTGGCGACGGGACTGGTGACAACTTCTGTGAATTCTGGTCTGTTCTGAAGCTCTTGTTGCTGCTATCATGTGGAAAAGCAACCTTTGAACAAGGTTTCGTTATGAATAAAAATATGTTTGATGCAAATTCATGTGGTTCACATCTAATTGCGAGGCGGTTGGTGAAGGACTACTGTACATTGCTAGTTTGGGAAGATTAAAAATGTCACAATGGAGAAGGAACTCTTGCAAGCAGCATGTCAAGCCAGAGGGCCAAATGAGGGTTTACTGGGTAATCAGAGGGCCGCATTATCTCTACCCAATTACGGGCCGCACTGTGACACATGGCGCAACAATGGCAGTACCTGAATTTTGCGAGAAACACCTACGCAAGGTGTCATAGGTTATAGAGAACTCACTTTTAGCTGTCTCTATGTTCGTTTAAAAGGAAGTTGTTCACTCGCTGGTGGAGCACTTTTAAACATCGATGAATAAACGAAATAACTTGAATGTTAAATATTTGAAAACTTCGAAAAAGCAGCACCGGCCGCACAAAATACCAACGGGTCGCATGTTTGAGACCCCTGGTGTACGTGTAGTTTGCTACAGTGTTCTGTTGCCTTTTGTGCTGTATTTCAAGTTTTTCTGGTATCTCTTGTTTGTGTGTAGATAAAGCAAACCAACTTAACTGCATTAGGTTCATTTAGATCAGCTATGTCCAAACCAAATGGCTTACTGAGCCAAAAATTATGTCAGTAACTTAACCAGGGCTGCACATTGAATGACATATTAATGAGGGCCGCACATTGAATGGCTTACTTTGATCTTAGCCAACTAAATTTAGCTTAAACTAATGTACTGAAAGTGTTTGAATCCTTACTGCAATGGTAGGCTATCAGACGTGGTGAAGTGGTGATTGGTAATTGAGGACCACTAGCATCAAAAACGTCAAATTCAAGATCATCAAAATAAGGATTGGTTGTGAGTATGTAGGATTCTTATTCTACAGCAAAAACCTAAACTGGGCTGCATGCGGGCTGTGGGTTGGACATAGCTGGTTTAGATTAATACAGTAAGTCTTCAGACACTGATTCCTTAAATCTTGTTCTTTGCAGGATAGAATAGTTTTGCTGAAGGAAAAGCAGTTCATAATATTTACGCAGTGTTGTGCAACGTGTGAAATTGTGTTTCATGATTAAGAATTTCGAAAAATGAAGAGAAGGCATGGTTTTGAACTTTTTAAATTTAGTATTGAAAAGGTATTCAAAAAGTATGGAAAATAAATTTTGAAAATGCGTGGGAACCCTGGGTTTAGCACAGTGAACAGCATTTTTCCATGATGCATAGCATTAACATAATAAAAAGGTATTGCTTCCTTATCAACTGTTGCCAACACAATCTGCATCAATGTTAATCAATGATCTACTTTGATATGATCATCAAGCACGTATTTTGGAATCTGCTACTTTGCCAACAGATACATGAATAGAGCCTTAACCTGTAATAGAATTTACAATGAAAGTTTTGACATTGAAAAACTTGACAATGAAATCTTGATTGCAAGACATTTTCTAAAGCATATATTGATTTCTTTATGCAAGTCTTTTCTACTCTAAAGTATTTGGTTTGATAAGTAAGTTTTCACCAAAATTTTTGATCAGGCCTTAAATCAAGTTGTCGAATGTATATCTTCACATTCAAGGTGTAAGGTAAGGTTCTATTTCAAGACCAGTCATATCGGACGACGACCACGTTCACAACAAACCAATTCGAAACAGACCGCGTTCACAGTAGACCGTGTCATAACGGACCAATTCGCAACAGACCACTTTCATAACAAACTATTTCAGCAGACCTGGGGACGCATCAAAAAAGTAGCCATTTTAAAATAGCTTCAAACTTATTTTAAAGCAAAATGTGAAAAAGGTGTGGCAACGCCGTTCCCGCCCCACCACACCCCTGGACTACTTCATAACAGAACACTTTCTTAGCACACCAGTAGGTGTGTGACGGACTATTTCATAACAGACCTATGCATGAGGGAGTGCATTCATAAGAGATGGGTGATTTTAGTTCTTAAGTAGATTGTTTGTATAATAATTGAGGATTCACGCACAGCAGCGCGTGTCGTTGGCGATTCATTACTTCAGCAATATGCGAAATGCAGGCTTCTGCCGTGCTGTGAAGCAACTCCTGCTGATATTACTCTTTACGGCAGGCCTGCACAACATACGGGCCGCATGCGGCCGCCAAAGCTTTCTGAATTGTAAAAAAAGTTGCAAAAGTTCGACGTGGAATAAGTAATTGTCGTTCTAGAATTTCTTCCAAAATAAATAGACTTGCTGCCCGCGGCATATATATGTTGATCATTTGACCCCTCGAGCTTTCTGAGCTATGCAGGCCTGTTTTACGGTAACGATGCTGTAAATACAGTGTATTGTAGCTTTTTGTTAGGTAACATACCATTACTAAGCACTTCTCCGAGCGTGCAGCAAATGGTACCTCTACCTGGGCGACGCATGCCTTGGTACGTTGCTGTTATTCAACACAACATTTCATAGGTATGTCAGGGATTACTACCGTAAAAACAGCAATGAATTTTTTGGCACAGGTTTTGTTCAGCATAACGTACGCGCGGAAGTAGAGAGCACTGTGCAAGGAACTGCTAGCCTGTTACTAGGGCTAGGTTCAAGTAAGTAATTACTTGAAAACCTTGACTTATTAATTGACCAAGTAATTTTGCCATTACTTGATATTTCGAGTAATTTGCTTTCAGAAAAGTTGAGATTTTAGAAGCCACGTCTGTTGCTGTAAACGTAATATTATACACGAAATGCATCATCACATCACACATGAAATAAGCCACTGAGGTGAATAGATTTCTTGCCTGTGCAGAGCGCTTTGTGAGTCAGAATTGTTGATTGTCTTTGCGATTATGATTTGGAGCAAGAAGCTCATTCCATTAAATTGAATCGCGGCCAACAGGTGCGAATTTTGTCTGAATCATCATGTGGTTTAAAAATTGAAATTATTTTGATGTGCTTGATTGTTTTTATTTCGAAATGTCGGTTTTTCTGATTTGCTTGAATTACTTCAGTTACGTAATTTGTTAGAAATTACAATAAATTTTAGTCAGTTGTACCCAGCCCTGCCTGTTATAGCAAGGGAAATGACGAGATCAATTGTAACAAGAGAATCTGAAAAGCACAAGGTGGCTACGGAGAAAGAACAGACGGATCTAACGGTATTAGCTTGAATGCCCGCGACTAAAGCATTTTCTCAGCAAAACTACAGTACTTTCTGAACTCCTCTGTTTTGAGTTTGGCACTGTTGAAAGGTATGTTCGTGGTGCACCGTATGCTGCAAGCTGCACGCGAGTTTATGAGTAGTGCAGCTGGAAACAAATTCAACCTTAATTAAAAACATTCCTTTGCTGTTCGTTTGGTTTACTTCTTTAAATATGAGTGGTTGGTAACGCGGTTTTCGTTGGAGCGTGGGTTACTATGGTGTACTGAACGTTACGGTAGCTAAATTAACAACCACTCATATTTAAATGTAAACACAGCTAATGAAGGACATGCAAAAATCGTTTTTTACGCACCTTTACGAGCGCTTTCGTGAACTCGTATAGTCATAATCCGAAGAGCGCATGAACTACAGTAACTAAGGCAAGGTGACGAAGAGCTCGTTAATGTTGCGCATTTATGTGAAGCTATGCTAAAGAAATCATTGCTGTTTTTACGGAAAATAATCACAGCCACATGTCTGAAATGGTGAATGTCATTATCGTACCTAACGTTTGTGTCACCCAGGTGGAGGTAGAATTTGCCGCACCTTTAGAGAAGTGCTTAGTAATGGGTATGTTATACTCCGTGCTTTTAGCGTCGTTATGATGAAGCAGGAGTGGCCAACCTATTTGCCGCATTGAGTGATTTCAAGTGACGCATTACGTCCCTGTAATCGTGATAAATTAAGAAAGAAAACCCCTTCAATATTTAGAACGATTTTTGTTTCGAACAAATCCCTTATGAGATGCCTGTTACCATCTTCAAACAAGCTGTTCATGGTTTTCTGGAATGTAAAATGTGTTACCTGAAGAAAAAGCTCTTCTTTGTGATGACAACTTGCTATTTGATCTGACATTTTAGTTGATGTTATTAATCATCTCAATGAATCTGAATATAAAACTGCAAGGCAAGAATAAAGTGTTTCATAACCTAGCAAATGATATCAATGCAATTAAGATATATTAAAACTGTTCATCTCGTAGCTAGAAAATGTGGATATGAGGCAGTTTCCGCATGAAGCAAAAGCTGGTTGAATGTGTTGCTGATAATGGCAATTGAAGATGTACCTGAAAAGATCAAGTTATGGAAGACTCATTGGAAAGTCTTAGTGCTAAGTGACATAAAAATGGAACTCACTGAGATTGACCTGAAAACAAATTCAATACTGAAAAATAAAAATTTGAGTTTTCCTCAGCAACTGGTGCTTGTGAAACTTGTTTCTGACGATCCGTACCCTTTCCCAAATCCTTAACCTTTCCCAAAACTTACATTTCCCAAAACTAAGAAAATTAGATAGAGTTATATGTCGTTGTGGAAAGACGTACACATGCGAGCAAGCATTTTCGTCCATGATATTGATTGAAAGCCAAACCACGAGGTTGCGCTTGAAGTATTCTCCTCTATTGTTATCAGTAAAAATATTTAACTCTAAACATTGAAAAACTGTTGAAATACAACAAACTCAGCAGTCTCATTGAAAAGTAAGGAAATGAAAAGTTTGTTAGCTGCTTTTCCAGAAATTCCATTTGCATTTAACAATATTACCTGGAAAATCACTGATATGTTAAATAACACCGTTTCAACAGAAGCAACCGATGGCACATGCGCATCGGTATTCACGTTTGAAAACATTGGTGCATGGTGTGCTGCCGTAAAGGGTAATACAGTATCAGCAGGAGTTGCGTCACAAAACAGCAGAAACCTGCATTTCGTATATTGCAGAAGTAATGAATCGCCAACTACACGCGCTGCTGTCCCGCTAGTCTTCACTTATGCAAACAGTCGTTAGAGCTAAAATGACATAGCTCTTGTGAATGCAACCCCTTATGCATAAGTCTGGTATGAAGTCCATCATGTAATTGTAGCCTACTGGTTTGCTAAGAAAGTGTTTGTTATGAAGTAGTCTATTATGAACGCGGTCTATTTTGAGTAGTCTTTTATGAGTAGTCTGTTATGAACAGGTCTGTTTCAAACAACGCAAAATTTTTGTGCCAAGCTTTGCTGGGCATGATTAGTGTGAAGAGATATCGCCTTTTAAATATAATTAACTGTTCATCTACCATAATACATGCTCCATGGTAAAGTACGATGTTAGCAGTTTTGAATGAAAAAAATTAAAAATAAACCCAGTTTCTCCTGGTTCCGTCTTTCGACCAATAGGCGCATCCAGGGGCTGTTTCGTTGCCATGACAGATCCCTGATACTTCAGATATTCAGCATCAATGTCGATCAAACACCAAAGTTGACACGGTGCGAGTGTTTTGACCAGGGATATAGTGCTAACAAAAAGATGTGGAAACGCATCCAAAAAAATACCATTTTAAAACAGCTTCAAATTCATTTTAAAGTGAAAAAAGTGTGGGAACCAGGCCCGTAACCAGGGGTGCGTCCCCCTGCAAAAGTGTGTTGAGCATAGTTTGAAACTATTGGACATACTGTAGTTTAAAAAAATTGGGCCCTCAGAAAACTCTTCGCCACCCCTAGTGTCCCAAGCTGGTTACGGGCAGGGGCGTAATGAGAGGGGGGCACAATTCCCTGGGCGCCAAATGACTGCTGGTGGTGCCGAAAAGTCCCAACAATGTCACATGTACATTCTTCAATACAGTAAATTTACTTTTGAAAGATTCGATCTCAGGTTCGAACATTGGGGCGTCAAACTTGCTTCTTGCCCCGGGCGCCATCTAATCTTGTTACGCCCCTGGTTATGGGCTTGGTGGAACGCCGCTCCCACGCGTTCCGCCCCACTACACCCCTGGGTTTGGCACATGCAACGTTTCCCTGCGATGCAGAGCATTATTACTTGGGATAGAACGAAAAACTTGGAAATATCAGTTATCGGCTATCTGTTCATGAATGGCCGATATGTCGGTATCGGCCCCAAAAAGCCATATCGGTCGATCTCTAATTATTACGAAACAACCGCATTGCTTCCTTCTTGAATGAGCGCCATCGCACCAATCTGCTTTGATATATCCTAATAACGCACGTCTTTCGGAATGTGCTACTCTGTTAGTGCTAGGTGTGGAGAAGCTGTCAGAAGCTCGTACACTGCAAGCAGGGCTGTCACAAATGCCACTCAAAAAGCCCAAGAACAGTACCAAAAATCCCTATTTTACATAAAAAATCCCTAAAATATGGTGGTGGTGCAGCATAAAATCGGAGCGCCATGATAAGTGTTAAAAGTAGATAAGAACCAAATACGCATTGCTGAATAAACTAAATTGATTCATTTTACACGTTTTCAAACTTTTCCGAAAATCCCTAAAAGTGTCAAAGTTCCAATCTAGGGACAAAATCCCCAAAAATGAGAGCAGTGCAAAACACACGCATAGCCTTTTTCCGATGCTTTATGCCACTTCGTGGTATGAGAACCGGTTTTCAAATCGCAATCGTTGTGTTTTATACTAGGCCCAAGTCGTGTCTGCTGTTTACACATGGTAGGCTAGATTAGATTAGAATATAATAAGGTTCAGATCCACTCCAATGTCGCTCCGAGTAATGCATGTTTATTTCTATTGAAGCTACGTTTTTACGACGAATTTCTCGTATGATTGAAATGCGCGACTGCTAGGCTGGGAATTCGTTATCGAATTATTTCAACAAAATATGGTCCAGCGCTGTACAGCTTTGTCGATACGAAAAGTAGACGTTGTTTGCTGCGCAAGAAGTCTTATACTGTAGTACCTTCACGTAATTGCTTTTCCATCACGATGGAAAACGTTCAAAACAACGGCCCTGTGTTCTTTGCAGTGATATCGCAAGTATGTTTTCAACTATTTCAATCCCGATATAGAGCGCTTTACAGACACAGTTGCCCGGGGGGTTATCAGCATCAATTTTAAAAGTATGGGTATGTTCAGATGAACAGCGTTCCTGTTGCTGTATGGCTGACGTTTGCTGATTGTTGTACTAACTACGCACTGCACGGTGCCACGTTTGCACGAACAAAAACCATTGCGATGCAATGAATGCACTGTTACGAATACTAGCTGCAAAACGAAACCTGTAGTTTGCCGAGATATGCTGGTCATTGTGAGATTGACAAGTGGAATGTTTACGCTAGGGCGTACTTCATTGTGACTTTTGCTTGTTGAGTCATCGTGCCCTTTAGCGAACCTGCTTACATAAGAGCTGATGCAGAACCTGAAAGCCACAATGGATTGTGGTCGATGTTCACGTGGATTGTGACTTTTTCTTGCGGAGTCATCGTTCCCTTTTGCGAACCTGCTTACATAAGAGCTGATGCAGAACCTGAAAGCCACAATGGATTGTGGTCGATGTTCACGTGGATTGTGACTTTTTCTTGCGGAGTCATCGTTCCCTTTTGCGAACCTGTTTACATAAGAGCTGATGCAGAACTCGAAAGCCACAATGGATTAAGGCCGATGTGCACGTGGGTGCGACGTTGTGGGCAGTCTTTTTTTTCGGATGTCCGCAATTTATAAAGCCTCAGTTACCAAGTGCCATGTAAACGCAGTGAATGTGATCGGTACTATTGTCCAGACAGTTAGTTTGTGCTGTGTACTAAATCAGTGGTTCCCACCCTTTTCAGTGTTTCGGATTTATATGTTATGACGATGTGGCTGAAGCTGTGGACCCTTTTAATAAAACCAGTTAATACCGCTACGTACAAGCAGTCTCTACTAGAAAAGGTTATCATCCGCTTCGCGTGCCGAAACACATGAGTGTTTCATTGAACTTGTCACGCAACAAGTTGATATTGCATAACAATTGAACTGTCAAAAGCGGATGGAATTGTGTGAAACAAGCGCTGCTAAGGGTGGGATAATTGCATATTGTATGCAATAGGTGGGAAAAAGTGAAAAGTTTGTTCACCAGGCATTGAAATAATCCGCAACAATGTTGCCAGGTGATAAAATACGCCACCAGATTTGGAAATCCGGTGAAATTTGAAACAACTGGGTGGCAAAAAAGAAGCTTGGAATCAGACGAAAATTTTGTGAAATTTTATAATAGTATGCAGTGCATATTTTTTTTCAGTCGTCGAAATCCAGCAACTTTTTCTTTTATCAGCATTGAATTTGACAACACTGTCTCTGTAGCTCGCTTTCTCAGGCGACTTTCCCAGAAAGTCTTTGGGATATTTGGCTGGAAGTTGTGGTCACTTCGAAGTTTTTAGTCAATGTCTGAGTTACGGTTGACAGGTTGAGGTAAGAATTAGGCTTAGAAATAGGTTTTAAATCAGAGTAAGATTTAAAATTTTGGTTTCTGATCAATTCATCCTACTGCTCATTAGGGTTGCGATCGGAAGGCCTAAGCGGCAAACGCACAAAGCTTTACTGTGTGGAAGCAAACAACCATAGAGACATCACGCCGTGCTCGCTGTATTGTTGCTTTTTCGCGTAACATGCAAACAGGTGCTATTCTTAGCGCACATCCCGTTCGTGGTACATTGCACATGCGATGCCGCGTCAACCAAGCGATCTCAACATTACCATACCTGATGAGCAGCAGGATGAGTTGGTTGATTTGCAAAATGGTTGAGGAATTCTAGATTCAGATGATCTGCCCTGTCTGTAACCTGAAGTTGTACTCCACTTGTTTTTGCCTTTTGTTTTCCACATGCCGTATTTATTCGATTGTAAGCCGCGGTTTATGAATTGTTTTTAATCATTTCATGCGGCTTACATATTTAATTCTTTGCCTTATCGAAAAGGATAGATGACGTACAGTCTTTCCTTGGCTACGTTTTGTCGACCAAACTCTCTTTTCTCGTCAGCATCACGTGCACACTCTGTCACAGGCGGGGTTACGATGAATAGAAGGCAGTTTGTAATGGTGCAAGCGTCATTACCCGGGTTGCCAATGAAACGCAGAACGTGCTAGTGTGCGAAAGTATCTCAAAGGCTTAGGTGACCTATGTTCCAGTGCGGCCTACAATCAAGGGCGGCTAACAATCGAGTAAATACGGCATTTATGCGAGTCCAGCTTCTCAACAATGCTTCTCATCAAAACTACACACAGAAATCGCCTTGGATTGGAGTATGATGCAAGATGTGTTCTGTGAGAAATTTCACCTCGTATGGTTAAGCTACCAAACAGTATCAAACTAATCACTGCATTTGATTAAATGACAACTTACATACCGTTGTTGAAGCGAATGAACATGCGCGTTCATGAGACAGATCTTGTACTGCCCTTTTGCCTGGATTCTAAAGTAACTCCAGTGAGGAAACCTTCGTATGCGTTGTGACTCAATGATAACAGTGGTAACCGAAGTTATACAACTGCACAACCTTGCACAACGCATTTCCTAGCAAAATCGCTTCAGGTCAGAGAGTAATGCGTTCATATTACATTTCATGAAACAACAACACATTTTTACAAAATGTTGTACTCTACCTCGTGGTGTATTGCAATACGTTGCTGAGCAATTCGAGGAACGCTACGGGTGAGAAAATTTGCTACACGCTTCAAGCTGTCAACGTAAATAGTGTCGTTCCATTATTCTGGCTCAAGTTATGCTTTCTAGCGGTAACATATTAGTAAATTCAAGAGCGATTTTCTTATAAGATGGACGGCTTCAACCATTTCGGCAAAGATTTCATTATGGTAGTGAAATGCGTTCTTATTGCAAGCAATTTCCTCCTGGGCAACCGACTTTACCAGCAGTTAAATTCCTCGGCGGTGAAGTCCAATGACACGTTATGTGTAAAGAAAGTTGCAGGCAAATATTAACCAATTGTAAATTAAAACTTAGCAAAAGGTCGCAAAGCAATAAAACTTACCAAAAGGTTGCAAAGCAGTAAAACTTTTAATTGTAATGTACATGCATTTTCTTTTTTCACCCATGTATTAGCTCCTAACTTCTGTGAATGAAAAGGTCGTAGCTGGTGTCAATTTATGAGCAATCTTTTCACTTGACTCTGTTGCTTTTAAGCACTCGATTACAGGCGGTTTAACTTTTTTGTGACCGTAATTTGTGGTTGCAAAATCTTTTTTAAGTCGCAGAACATTTGATATTCACTTGTTTTTTTGTTTTTTCTTTTCGATTAGTCAACTCCAAAACATTGGTAGAAAATACAGAATTGTTAACAGAATAGTTTTTTAAGTTTGCAAAAAAAATTCCTCACTTTTCGCATTACAGCTGAAAGTAAGTTTTCTTTTATAACCAAAATAAAGAAGTGTATGTACCCGATGCAACGGCGTGGATTTGATTGGTGGTGACATGTAGACTGCAGAAAAACACTAATGTAACAAAACATTTCAGTGCAGGAACCGTATTGTTGACGAGTTTGACGCCTAAAACCAAGGCCCCAATTGAAAATTCCCAGCGATGTTCTGGACGGTATGGCTAATTAACTGAGACAAGGTTTAAGCAGTAAGTATACCCATATCACGAAATGCTTCGAAAAATCAGTGAACGAAACGCCGTGAAGTTTTTCCCAGAACACGAAATCTTATTAGTTAAAACTGGCAATCGATGTTGGTGATAAAACTTGTATCGGCATGTCCATAGTTAACACGTGAGCGTTGTTCAATAGCGGTTTCGTGATTTTTGGTTAAATGTAATAAATTCACATTATGAAGCTTTCACAGTTGCACGTGTAATTTTGGGATCACACAAACTTAATAAAACATGACGTTTATGCTCGTTTTGTTTTGCTCTGGAGCTTCGTAAACTGATTAAGTTAAAGCTGCCATGGTAGTTAAATAATTTGACTGCAGCTTTCCATGTGGTTTGGGATTGTGTAGCAAAAGTACGCGTTTGCATCGCGGACTCAAATCGAACGCAAGGCATTACTATATTAGAAGCCGTTCTGACCCTTGTTTGTTGGGGTGGTGCAAGCGGTGTGCAGGTATCCTAACCCGTATTTTCGAATTCTTGGTTTGTTCGAGTTTTCATATGTTATCCTACTTTTACTTACTTTCAAGTTTTGATGGTTTGCTTGATATCTATGGCAATACGTTTCCAACAAGATTTTGATAATTGTTTATGTTTGCGTAATATTTTCAACTTCATACAAGTTAATTAAGACCTCAAAGGTGTGGCCGTGCACGTCGCAAGCGTGTGTGTTTTTGGGATCATTTTAAATTTTAGGCCCCTGAGGAAGCAAAACTTACATTGAAAACGTATCAGGTGATGCAGCAGAAAACTGGTGAGACAGAACCGGCAAAATTATAGAAAAGACGATTTGCTGCCATTTGCCCATGAGCAAAAAAAGCAGGACTGCTGACTTGTAGCGACTGCAAGGAAGCATGTTGCGGTGTACACAATTTTGTCAAAGTGTTACTCTGTGCGTGGATTGGCCCAATTAAACAAGATTCTGTCATTAACTTTGCATGCCGTGTTTGCTTATCTGTACTTTTTGAACTTCCGTTTGTCAAAGTTGCACGTAATTTTCTAGTTTTCGATGAAAACACATCACATTTTGTGAATCTATTTCTACAAAACTTTCTAACATGTTTTCGAAAAAGCAATGTGCTGTTTTCTTATTGTGGCAAAGCATTTTCTAATACAATCTCTCACACAATTTTAGAAATATGTTGTTCTGATTTCTTATCGTGAAGTTGAAACAATTCCAGCGTGTGGTTGATATTTTGAGGCGTGCAAATTGATAAACAGAGCGGCAAGCCTCCTGTGTGCCGTTTAATTAATTCATCCTTTTGCTCTCCCTGCGTTTTCATTATTATTTGCTCAACAAACTAGAACACGACAAACCGCTACGTTGGGCAAAGTAAAAGCGGGCATGCTAACAAAACCCCCATATGTCTGTAAACACCAGTCATATCGTATGGGTTCATAGTCTTAAGTATTCACACTGAACAAAGGGCCTCCGCACATCAAAATCTGGCATTGTTGGCAACTGTTGAAGTATGTAAGTTAGCGTTGACGATTGTGCTCTCATGATGTTGTCGATTGATTTTGCTTTGTCGTCCCGAATGTAATCTGTTCAAACTCCGGAAATTACATTAGACGCTTGTCACGCTATTTGCAGCAGTAAACCATTTTTTGTTTGTCAAACGTTTTTGTCGAGTCACGCGTTCTGTTGTTTGTGTTTGCAATGCAATTTTGTGTATTCTGCGAGTAGGAAAGACGCTGCGTGTCTCAAAAAAATGAAGTTTTAATCGAGGCTCGTGGTTTTGGAGGTCGACAGGTAAAGACCGTTCGTTGCTAACTTACCATTGGTTTCCAACACTGGGCAAACCTAAGCGCACGTGTCTACAGCGAGTAGTCCAGCGGTTAGCAGTGGAAGAACCGTTGCAGGAAACGTTTCTGATTTTTCTGTTTTGTGAACATGTGTATTTTTGAGTTTCTTACAGGTGTAGTTGCCGTTCAAAAGGCATATGTGACTCATTGCGTGACTGTGAGCTACCTACAATCACGCCAAACCACAGCTTGCAGGATAGCCGAGGCGGTCATACTCAAACTGGTTGAGATAATTCCATCACTTGCCGTGTTTCATTTTTACTGCTTGGGAATTTTAAACTCCTCATCGACATGTGCTCTGTTTTTATAAATTTGATAAGGTTAGCTTAGTAAAAACTTCGCTTTTCGGGACAGGTTTTGACTGTGCACGATTTTCACTTCACGATTTTCTAAAAGTTTCATATTTTGCGATCGTACAATCTTAGATGATACATTTTGGAATTTTGAGTTGTGAAAAATCTTCATTTTGCTTCTCCAGGCTTATCTCTTTCACATACCTTGTTCGAAAAAAAAGAAATGTCTGATACAAAGCTAATCAATGTTAAATTAACGAAAAATTTAATGCTGTGTGCCTCAATGGCCGTTGTGGGTTCAACGTTTCAGTTCGGTTACAACACTGGTGTCATCAACGCACCGCAACGTGTGATTGAAACGTTCTTCAACGAGACATTCCAGCAACGGTATGTGGTCGTCGTGTCTTCAAATCTTTGAATGGTTTACAAGCATTGACAGAGGTTTATATCCAATATATACATATGATTTCACTTATCATCCAGTACTTCGCGGTGCAACTGCTAATCTTTTTATGTTTTGTGGAAACTTTTCAACGCTTGGCTAAACTGGTTTAACTATTTTAGCCTCAAAATCCTCAGTTTTATGACGGAAACCACACTCAGACAGGCTATACCATCCCGCAGTTTCGGAATGTCATCGTTACCAGCAAGCAGCTTAAGCTCTGCCGCAAGTTGGTTCGAAATGTTCAACTTGTGTGGAGCGATTTTTTATAATAATCGTGAAACGTGTTTTTATAAATTATAATGGTCATACCATTTCAAGGTTTTGGTTGAGTGGGGGCCGAATGTTATGACGTGAAATAAGTCTTATGTTTTTTTGTCATATAAATTTAAATTATAGTGGTCATACCATTTCAATAATCACCCGGTGCTTTTCGCAGTGCAACTGCTAGTCCAACAAGTTGTTTCATCGGAACTTTTTTGAGACGCCACTGAAAATTGATTAAGCTATTTTAGCATTCCGTTTAAGAATCTCCCCAGTGTCGGCTTTTTGCACAATTATTCATTCAAGCGAAATACTAAAGGGCAGAGCATTGATTACATATAGATGTTTTTGGCAAATTGACGTTGTCCCACTCTTGTAATCATGCACTGATTGCCTGCAATTTTGAAACCTGTGATACCGATTTTTTTCCTCGTGCTGACAACTTATGGTCGTCAACACTGACTGCAGCATTTTTGTATCCAGTCAATCAATAATTTCAACTTATTCAGAGGAACAAATATGTGCTTAGATAAAGATCCTTACCAATTTCCACTCAAATAGATAGAAAATTTCCTTTCGCTATCAGCAAGTCTATTGGTTCTATCACGTCTATTGGTGGTATCAAGTCTATAAGTAGCATCAACACGTCTAATGATGTTATTTTCCGATCGTTTTCGTATGTGCACCGGAACTTCATTAAGAAATCGTTGTTTACACGCTGTTAGGTTTTCCTCTTAGCTGTCGTTGACGCCTTGAAGACATTCGGCGGCCAATGACTGTTGCCGAAATATAAACGTCAAATGTTTCGCACATAACAGAAACATTGATAAAAATATATGTTCCACCAATGGCTGTACGTTACACGGCTGGAGAAATTATGACGTGAAACAAGGCTTAGTTTTTTTGACATATAAATTTGCAAGGCATGTTGATAATTGTGAGATCGGTCGTCGCTAAAAGCTGAACCATGATTTTAGTAGCCATCTGGTTGTTATATTTGAATAGTTCCTTGCTTTAGTTAGCGGGTCTTCTTGCACATTTCAGTGAAAATGCACTGATGGATGTATTCAGATGAACAGTGATAGTGGACCACCGGTGGTCCACCTGGAATTTCTAGGGGTCCACAGAGAGTTCTAGGACTCAGATTGAACATGCCCTTGTGTTCACCGACTTAAGTGCAATACAGTTACACAACTAGTTGTTCAAATGTCAACGTAGCAAAGTGGTCCGTCGGATATTTTTTGTGAAAAAGATGGTCCATGGGTCAAAGAAGGTTAAGAGCTTTTCTATCGTGTTTGTTTTTCCTATTGATGTCAGTAAAAAAATGGGGAAACACGCATGCGGAATTGAAAACACGCGTTCAAAATTTGCGATTAAATTCGTGTTTCCACAGAAATTTTGAAAATAAGTTTTTAGTGGAAATGGGCAAAGCCGCTGAAGCTGGCCAGCCTTTTTTGCTAGTGCATTATAGTGCGAAATTTGTTCTATTCGAAAGTTGCCGTTTATCAACGAAATCTCTTGTGTTGCGACAACGGCTAATCTACTTTTCGTGAACACTGCAAACTTGCTATTTGGAATCAAGGCATGCAATCGCAATTTTCGGTTTTGCTTTCGCTTCGCGTGACGCCATCGATCTGGACGCCACCGCTGTAGTCACACGACCTGCGGTATCTCTGCGTTGTCGCCTAGTGCTAGTAGTGGTGCAAACTGCAGAATAGCTGCATTTTGTCAAGTTTACGATTAAGTTGCCATTATATTGAAACAAAATTGGAGCTGTGATGGGGAAGTAACTGTTGAGGACTACGTAGTGATTAGGCTAGAAGCAACAAGTTTTAGCTCATTTTCTTATCAACAGAAAAGAAATGTACTCGATGTAGGGCTTGAATTAAGAGCTTCAATCACAGCGTCGCTGCACAAGTTTGGATAAGGTGCTTTCACATCTGCCACCACAATGTATAAAGCGGGCTTTGGTTTTTCGTCTGGCAGTCTTTCCAGTTGAGCACACCTCTAGTAAGCGGTGGCCATGGATCCAGAATGCCTGAGTTGACACCGGCAGGATTCTGCGTTTTTCTTTCGAACCCGGAGTCAAAAATTTGTGAAAAAACGGACCCGGATCCGGAGTCACTTTTTAATTTCCACAGTAACAGGACTCTACGGGGTCATTTCTTAACTAAAAACATGGGTAAATTTCGGTTGGATCGATAGTAGCCGGAGTCTGAATAGGAGTCGGATTCCCAAATTTGAAAAATTTCCGGACCCGGATCCGGATTTAAAAATTTTGGAGCGGTAGCGGAGTCGCATTCTGAAAAAGCGACTCCGGTCACCTCTGCCTCCAATGTATTGATCGCTATCTTGACAAAACTCGTTCGGGCAATTTTTGCAAAAGTTCCCTCAAATAGGTTTCAGGATGAATTCTAAAAATGCGTGGCGTGTTGATGTTCCAGCACATTGCAACAAGCGTAGCAGTATGTCTCTGGTACAAGCGTTCAACAAACTCTCCGCGGTTAGCTTGCGTGTCTTGAGAAGAAGCCGGTGTATTGCATCGAAACGTTTTTTCTGATGCAACAAAAAAAGAAAAGAACTTAAACTCATCAAGTTCTATACCTAATACAATCTATGATGACAAAACCACCCCACACGATAAAACGCTTTTCACAAAACTGAACAGGAGTCGGATTCTCAAATTTGAAAAATTTCCGGATCCGGAAAAAAGAACCTAAAATTTAGTGTTCGACGCATAACCGAATCAATAATAATATACTGAAAGAACAAGAGAGGGTTTTAGGCAAACTGAGCAAACTAACAGAAAAGATGAAAATAATGATTTACCGACCAGATAAAGACGAGAAATTGATATTCTTATTACGAAGATTATAACGCTATAATGATCAAGGAACTCCAGTAGTTTGAAAAAAATGGATGAGCCAGCACATAGATGCGATGTTTACCTTAAGATGCCGAAGAAGATTGTAACGATATCGCTGTCAGATAATTTTTTCAATTTCGGTGAAAGCAATCATTTGCGAATGGCTAAATTTTTCCTTGTGTTCGTTGCAAGCATTGCTTTCAGATTTCGGGACTGATGACACGTAGAATTACGTGAGATCGTGAGATATTTAAAAATATGCTGATAAGTTTGACTGCTTCTTCCTTTTTTTGAGGGCAAGTGTATTTTCACACAAAAAATTACATATTCGTAAATAAGGATGTTTGGATTGGTTCCAATTCTTTCGTTTGCAAAGCAGCAAGAGAAACAAGTTGCATCTAGTTGACACACTAGCTTTCTTGAACCTTACTTCCCATTTTGACCTGTCTTGATTACTTGTTTTGTCCAGATACGGATATTCTATTAACGGATCAACTCTGAATTTGTTATGGGGATTCACTGTTGCTATATTCGCTGCCGGTGGTATGATAGGATCGCTGTGCGCTGGAGCAGCAACAAAAAAGCTGGGATTGAAACGGATTTTGCTTTACAACAATGTTTTTGCAGCTGTTGCTGCTATTTTGATGGGCTGTTCGCAAGCAGCAAGTTCATTTGAAATGCTGATCGTTGGTAAGTTTTTCGTTTTAGTATGTGCTTGGTTGTATGATGTGAGTCAGGCAACTGAAAAATTGTTCTATCGTGTGCAGTATTCCCAGCAAGTCTGAAAAACGTTTGTAAAATCTTTGTTACTGTTTACTCAGATTGTACTACAATGTTTCGGGAAACGATTCAAACTACCGCTAGTTCAACGTTCTTTCCAGTGCTTCTAATTTCTTTTATTGTACACTAAGGCCTTGCAAGAAAGAAAGCTTGAGTTGCGTGTTTACTCTCAATATTAACGTGATATATGTAACAAAGGATTATTATCCAACTGCCTTCACTAGTGTTTTTCAACCTTTGTGTGTGCTGTTGCGGAACCTTCCGCAAATGTTTGCGCTGCTCAACCCTATGGCATAGGTTCCGCAACAAAAAGGGAGCAATAAGTCGTTGATAAACAGAACTTATAGCATAGGTTCCGCAACAAAAAGCAGTTGATAAACAGAGTATTGAATGTAATTTATAGTGACAAGGAATAAGGATATTGTGAAACAGTGGTATTTGCTACAACCGCGTAGAACTGTGGTTGCTAATTTAGTCTCAGGCAAAATCGGTCTGTTTCGACGGAACCCCTGGCAGCCACTCGAGGGACCCTCAGGTTCCGTGGAACCCCGGTTGAAAAACTTTGGCCTACACAGTAGTCAGTATCTCGAAAGCATCAGGTGATAAAAGAATGAACTGCTTTTTCGAAATCTTATGTGGAAAGTCAAGTGCTTTGCGAATCTGGCAATTTTTTCGTCGAGAAACTTGGCGTTTTCGAAACTTGGTGGAAGCGCAGTGTACGACTTCGTAGGGTTCGTCAAATGAGTAAGTAGAGTTAAGGAGTTACGAAGGATTTTGTTGAAAGAGGTTTTTAGTGGGATAAGGTTTTACTGCATTCGTTGATACATTTTGTAAATCTTGTCATTGCTGTTAAAACTAGAACTTGACCGTTGCATCGGCATGCCGATGTACATCGGCCGATATGGCGATGCTGCCGGTGTACCATACCGGCAAAATTCCGTGTATATATATGGGCATAAAAGTCGCTACGCTATTGTTCTGCACGGAGAGTACGGAAAACCAAATTATAATTCTCTTCCCTGTTCTTTGCGGCACGCAGCGCTCCGTCTACACACCGTATTTCCTCATTTGCTAGCCGCCGCCGCCCTTGATTGTAAGCCGTCCTTGACTGTAAGCCGCACGAAATGATTATTATATTTCGAAAAAGCAGTTAAAGCCGCCTTTGAGTGGAAGCCACATTTGAACATAGGTTACCGAAACCAAGGGGAACAAAGAGTTTTCTGAGAAGCCCCAAATTTTTTAAACTATGTCCAACACATTATTCCAAGTGGGACGAAGCCCCCTGAGTTACGGGCCTGCCCAAACCTTAGAGATCGTTTCGCGTGTTGGCAACCATGGTAATGATGCTTACACCACTACAACTGCCTTCTGTTCGTCATAATCTCTCTTGTGACGGATGTGCACGTGATGCAGAAGAGAATCATGTGAAAAGACAGTTTGTTCGAGAAAACGTTGTCAAAAAAAACTATACCTTTCGATAATGTAAAGAAATAAATTTTAGATTGTAAGCCGCCCTTGATTATAAGCCGCATAAAATGATCAATAAAACACATTTAAGCCGCGGCTAACAATCGAATAAATCCGGTACGTCAAGTGGTCCGTCATGCTGAGCAAGCGTCCCAATAAACCGCTCTACGACGTAACATTGGCTCGAAGTTTTGGCGCTGTAAGTAGATAACTGCCCGCGAACAAATCAGGGTACGTGGTGTGGTGGTTGACTGTTTTAGCAAGGCCTCCTACTTGGTTCTTCATTGCAGCTTAGTGATGGTTTCATTGCTGTTAGTAATGCGTCGAGCATTGTTGTTGCCCCACTGCTGAGACTGAGCGCAGGCACATACACAAGGGAGTACTTTTACGCAACACATGTTTGTCTGTTTATGGATTCGCTTGCACGCTTGATTTGAAGTCAGACCAGTGCTCTTCAACCTTTTTAAGGGCGGCAATGGCTCAGTGGTGAAGTGTCCG
>Ga0210059_1004886_pt1 | contig 21583 bp, 8 predicted proteins | sample Ectturendosymbi2_FD_188042 | JGI IMG/M metagenome (GOLD analysis project Ga0210059, IMG submission 188042) | Ecteinascidia turbinata endosymbiont from Florida, USA - Sample 2 (SPAdes) (version 2) | ecosystem: Host-associated > Tunicates > Ascidians > Unclassified | place: Key West, Florida...
CGCTCATAGGGTCTGCTGGGACAGTAATGTCCCATAATAAAACAAACAGAAAAAATCTTTTTTTTCTATTACACCTTTTTAATTAGAAATCCAGTGGCCATTGCATTAGAAAAAACAATAAATACTGTAAAAACATAGAAAAGGCAAATTCAGACTCGAAAGGGGTAGTGAGATTCAACTCGCATTGAACAGGTCAAGACGAGTGTCTGTCGTATTGACTTGGATGGCAGTTTTGCGCATGTGATATCGTTCAGTTCTCAATAGATTCTTCTGGTTTGGAAGGTTTTTGGCTGTTTGCGGGTAATCTTCATTTTAACAAATTCTTGCAGTTTTACTTCATATAAGATTTTCACACAGACTAAATATTTATTATTTTATCAAAAGAAAATTAATTGTACCACATTGAAACAAACGACTAAAAGTGCGAGGTTGGCCCTGTGGAGGCAAAAATCTCATACAAACCAGGGAAAAAATTTTTGAAGAGTTCGCACTTAAATTTTCCTCCTTTCGTTTCTCCACAAAATTGTTCGGCATTATTTGTCTATCATGCAAGTAACTTTTATCATTTGCCGCCCCACCAAACTTTTATTGTGATTTGCCTATTTGCGAGCGTAAATAGGTAGAAAAGCCACCACTTCAATAGTCCATACAGGTTTATAAACGTAAAGGGTTTCATGTTGGGCAAAGAGACTCCAACAGTCATAAAGGGGATAGTTGATCATGCGCCCAGACGTTACCTTCATGCAAGAACGCGTCTGCGATTGTGGTTATTGAAAGCGAGACAAGCAATCAGTTCATGATAAACAGTTTTCTCCAAGTCAGTTATGCTTCGAACGAAAGTGTCGTTCAACAAGAGCAAAGTAATTGCATTATAAATTCAATTCGCTTGCCAGTTCGGTTTGATTGACGAACCGAGTAACTTTGCACTTGCGCCCACCGTTCCATTGCAGAGCTTCCCTTACAGCTTTCCTCTTGTTTTCGAGTGGTAGCGGTACACTATCTAATGCTCACCAGAGCAGCAGGCTATTAGTCATAAATATGACCGTAGCTGGGGGATACATGAGGTATGCCCACTCCCCATAAAAGAAACTGTTGTGTTATCATGCAGCCTACATACAGGTCAACTCCAATAATTTGCTGTCTTTTTTATTTTCACATAGTTATTTTGTGAAAAATCTCCACCAAAAAGGTCATAGGACGTTTGACTGAGCAAGATGACGTAACAACACCACTGTTCAGAGGGGCCCCGCGCCTAGGTCTCGCATTTGGCCCCGCACCTGCCAGGGCCGGCCCTGAATGTTGCTATAGCATTTCACACGCTGTAGTATGCTTCAGTCAGGGTCATTAGTTCCGGCAAGAAACTAGTCCACTTACCTTGGTGTTGTAAAACTAAGAGGCAGACGTACTGCGGAGAGGACTCGACGGACTGCACTGATGAGTGATGATAGCAGACCTGAAACTGTTTTTTCGCTTTGCAGGCTTCTAAAATCGTGCGTCAGTTAGAATTTTCCATATTTATTGGTTTCCTATCTTCACTACTGCTTTTCCTTTCAAAACTGCCACCAAGCATTAAAAAAATGAACTTGTAACAAAAACAGACCAATTTTGCACAGCCCAACGGAAAGTCCAGAACTGTACTAGCCAAAGATCGTGTTTGTGATTGCTGGCAGTTCTCATGCAGAAAAGAAATGAGGGGACAGGAGTGTTATTAGGAAACAATAGCAATGTTGATTCTAATCCGTAAGAGGCTAGGTCAAAGTCCGTCCCGTACATACTGAAGTTCAACGAAGTGTAAGGCATTGTTTAGTTTAGATTGAGTATATTTGCCTTTGTTTCTACCTCGATAGGCGCCAAAAAGGGGCGCATTTTGATCAATGGGGCGCCATTTTAAGGCAGCGCCACAGCCGTTTGCGGGGACAATTGCCCCAAACTGCCCCCCTGGATCCGCCATTGGGGGAGACCCATGCTGATCGTGGTTGCCATTGGCGGTTTTTAGGTGAAAGAAATAACTGGAACTTCGTGTTTCTTGTTGAGATATTTCATGATGCAGCGATCAAGGTATGCTTTTGGGTATCCGTTTTTGATCAGCATACTTTTAATTTTCATGAATTCATTATGTATGGCATTATATGTGCTGGCGATTTTATAAGCTCGGTCAAGTAATCTAAACTCAAGATTTCTTTTTTGGTGGTGAGGAATGAAACTTGTCCAGTGCGTGTAGAAGCCATAATGAGTAGGCTTCCGATACATTGTTGTTTATATTCCAGTGTGACTCTTTCTATTAGAACATCCAAGAAGGCAAGAGAGTCACCGCACGCAAAGGCTTGTACACCGCTATGACATCATGGCCTTTCAGTTTCGTTTCATACATGAAAGTAATAAGTTGAAAATATATTTTACATATAAAGACAAACAGAATCATCTTCGTCGCTCCAGTATAGTCTACAAACTAACATGCACGTGTGTGTGGGTCAAATTGCTTTGGACAGACTCGCCGAAATTTAATAACCCTAATCAACGAACACAAATTTGATCAACGTTCTGAAGTTTGCAAACATCTGTTGGCCAATCCCACACACCATTTTAACTTCAAGCAACCGAAAATAATGGGAAGCATCGTCGGTCAAAATAAACTTTCAACTGCTCGAATCTCTTCTCATACAGGAACCAGGCCCGTCGCCAGGATTTAGCAGCAGGGGGGGCCACATTTTTAAAATACAGTATTGGATGTATGCAGCAACCAGGGGGCCAAACGTGAAATGGGGGGCACAGATTTCAAATGGGGGGCCAGGCACCACTGGCCCCCCGCTGGCGACGACCCTGACAGGAACACCAGCCAGATCTCAGCATGGATGGCTCATCTATCCCCTTACTGCTTTTTAATACATAGTGGTCTCTGCAGTACGAATGCCTTCAAACTGCGTCCTTGTTTTTTCTTTCTAACTGTTGCATTTCATTTGTTCCTGATGATGGCTTACGAATAAGCCGAAACGTTGAGTAAAATAATGTATTCGATGATTGTGGCTATTTTGTTCGCAACATATCAATATCTGTTGTAGTTTCAATAAAATATCGATAAAGAGAAAAAAACTGTGTTGCAAGAAGGTTTGACCCAACGATAAATTTTGACCTAATAATAAATTTGGTATTTTTTGACCTAACAACTTGGGATTCCCTTATGCCATGTGCGTGAAATTTGGTTTGTGAACATTTCATAAGCTTTGAAAACGGCAGAACAATTTTGACTTTACTGACTTTTGGTTGCCCAAGCATTAGTGGCAAGTGACGTGTAGGTCCTTAAGCGCAGATTCGCATTCTTTAAGTAATTAGCGCGGAAGCGCAGATTGACTGTTTCAATTTTCATTATGCGTATGCCGGCGCAACGCGTCACATGCCTAGAGCGTGCAGTCAGGAAGTGCTTCAAAAATTTAGCTACGCACATGCAACAATGGTGTGAACCTGGTTCAGCGGGGAATCTCTATTATTGCTTGCACGTTGCACGAGTGGACTTGGCGTTCCTTCCATTGCGCTCGAATCTCCCATGAAAAACCGTAACTAAATGCGCTATTTGTGTTGGTATGATGACTTCTATTCTATTTGTGGTTGGTCTCTAAAGAGCAAGAATACAACACATGTTTTGTAAAAACTGAAAAAATACACATCTGTGATTTTGTTGCAGTTGTCGCAATGACATGCTTTTTCAAGAAACGCTGTAAAATCTTTTCCAGATAGCTGAACACAATGTAAATATACAATAGTGCAAAGCAATAATAACTATGGAGTGATTTTTTGTCTTGAAGTATAACTGCCACTGTCGTTTCTACCAGGGGCGGCGTGCTCTAACAGAAAGATTTGGAGAAGCTTGAAGATATTTCCGAAAGGCAAAGAAAAACAAAATTCACCGGCTTTTACGCACTGCAATACAACAAAAACTCCCGTCACTGACTTGTGGACCACTATACTCAATATGTTACAAAAATCATTGTTTGAAAACTTGGCTGACCGGTCTTCCCGGCCACTATAGGTACGACGTCGCTGATTAAAACTAGATTTTAACTGCTATTGTTGGTCAAAGCAGGCCCATATAGCCACGGGGGGCATTCGGGGGCAATGCCCCCAACTTTTTTGTGCCACCTTAATTTTGATGTGACCAGTAAAATTTTTTTGAAATATACAATACAACCAAAAATGTTGCCCCCCTAAAATGCATTTACCTCTCCAAGCCTTAAAACCTGCATACGGGCCTGTGTCATAGTTCTAACTAATCACTGAAGCAACAAAAGAACTCACTTAAGACTTTTCTATACTAGATACAGATAGTCTTTCCGAAGATTTCATTTCGTAGTGAAATCTTCGTCTTGTGCAATGAAAACTCATTTTTGCCTAAAGTTGTAGTTCTAAGCAAGTTTATCAATCGTTTACCGTTGGTGCAAATTTCTGCCGATGGTCTTCTGGTACTTTCTTTCTACGTAGGCTTAGACCGCAGTTGCAGGTTTTAGTTCACAATGTACTCCTTCGCGAAGGCTCGCTGGAGCTAGACTATCTTCGTTCCTCTCAAACCGATGATACTTTTTCGTAGAGGTTCTGCCGCACCACCACGCCACTGCTCAGCATTTTGTATCTCGATCTGATCCCTTGTCTTTCTTAGCGACATTCATGAACGAAGATTATTAAAATGGAAAAAAAACTGCAGCTGCATGGAAAACAGTCCGCGAAGACCTTTGTGCTTTAAATCTGCTTATCTTGACCGAAAATGACGTGCTCGTGCGCAGTGGCGTAGCAGCCATTTGTACATTCCGGATTTATCCAGGGGCGGCAAAAATTGGCCTAAAATCGTACGTTGTAGAAAATATTCTGTACTTTCAAAAATATTCTCAGTATAAAGTTTTTCGCGGTTTCTTTAATCATTGTTTCCTAAATTCAAATTGTTTTTCTTCGTAATTCTGTTGAACGCATCTACTTAAAACACACAACTACTGCACTTTAGCCAGGTTTGTACACGCTTTATTCACGTTGCTTTACCCGAAATAATAATTTGATTGTTACGTATGCCTATCATTGTTACCTGTGATAAGGTCTCAATGGCCTATGTCACAAAGGAGTCCTATAGTGTACCGACATGACTTGATGCCCTGTGAAGTTGTTTGGTATTTGCGAATAGAGTGCACGAAATAGCTTTTGGTTTGCAGTTGAAACTACGTCAAGTTGTTCAATTTTAACTGTGTGTGAGTTATTTCAATCTGCAAATGTAGCGAGCGAAAGAAAGTGGACGTTATTTCAGAAAAAAAAGAGAAGTTAGGCAAGAGGAATTGAAAAAGAATGAGGACGCCATATTGAAGCTGGTAAACATCTCTTCCGACGCTATTTCACGAAACGAGATGCACGAGGTTAGCAGTGCTAGAACCAGTAAATCAATAGCCTACCGGAAGTTGAGGAAGAAACAACGCCTGGCCGAATTAGAAATAATGATGAAGCAGATGTTGAGAGCAATATAAGTAAAGCATATGCAGCCAAAGTTGGAAGCGATGATACAGTAGAATTTGCCTAATTCGTCACCTCAAGGGGATTAGAAAAAAGTGACGAATTAGGCGAAGTGACGAATTATACAAACAGGTGAAAACTCTATCACAGAAGCTCGTATACTTTATCACAGTAACTCGTATACACAGTGCTCTTATTTGCAATAAAATACAATTTTATGACGTGATGGTTGAGTACAACAATTAATTCTTCTGCTCTATCTGGACTTCTCCATTTAAACAAGCACCTTTTAAATCTTTAATAAACTCTTCCACGTTCTCCCAATGGGGAGTCCGGTCGCGCTTCGCACCTCGTGTGCAAATTCGATAAACAAATTGCGAGGTGCAACAATTCTCAGATAAAGATCCTTAATTTGTTTGGATTCCCACACGTACTAGCTGCTTAGACATCCAAAGCGAAACTGCAAATGACGAATTAGACGAACAAAACGCTTCTCAGGTATAGAAAGAGGTGACGAATTAAGCAAATTGACGAATTAGATGATGGCGAATTAGACGAACAGAAATGTACACAAAAGATAGGGAGTCTGCCGGGACCGACGAAAAAGTGACGAATTAAGCGGATTGACGATGACGAATTAGACGAGTTCTACTGTATAACAATTTTACGGAATGATGTGTCATCTCATGTAGATCAGTGTTTTTCAACCTTTTTGCTGCATCGGAACCTTGCGCATATGTTTGCATTGCTCATGAACCCTATGCAATGATCCAAGTGTCTATATTGCTACAACCGCATAGAACTGTTTATGGCTAATTTCGTCCCAGGCAATTTCGGTCTGTTTCGGCGGAACCCTGAGGTTGGACGAACCCCGGTTGATAAGCACTGATGCAGCTTGTTGTTCAGTACCAATAAAACATAATATAAGAGTTGAGTTAGTCAAAGCTGGACTAGAAAGATATTGGAAAAAAGATGGACTTTTCCAATCGATGATTCGAGTTATAAACGTAGGAGATAGTGAGAGAAAAACTGAGTTGCCTGTCAGCGAAATGGTTTTACAAGACGCTAAAAAAGTGTGAGACCAGTGATTCTCAAAGTTTTTTCACATTCCTCCCTTACAAACCCAAACATTGTCAACTCTTCCTTTACAAAAGTCACAAAAAACAATTGCAAAAATTTCACACTACCTGGATATGGTTCCAGGTGTCTTTTGAAGAGTTACCTCAGGGTAAAATTAAAACATTGCAAAAGAACAATTTTACAAAAGAGCAATTTAGAAATTGCAAAAAAAATTAAAAACGATTACACCAACCGAATTTACAAACAAATTTTATGTGCTGAGTAACCAAATAACTAAAACTTCAGTTTTTTTCATCTGCAGCTTATCTTCCCTCAGTTCCTCCCTGGAACAAATTTTCTCCCAGGAATTAAAAATTCCTCCCTTAGTGAACCAAGTGGCACCTGTTTGAGAACCACTGGGTTAGATCATTCTGAGATCGTGATTGGTATATTCAAAAATCGATTCAGGATAACATTACTTCTGTTGCAAGTTATTTCGGTCGGAAAATGATTGTTTAAATGTTTCCAAACCTTTCAACACTTTCTGGCATTTAAATCCATGTTTATCTGATCACGAAAATTCCAAAGTTCATCGAGATTGCTTAGATAAATGGTATGAGCTCACACTGCAGCTTCACATCCATCAAGCAGTTGATAAAGGGATAAAGAACGAAATAAATAGAGACCAATTTTTCTTATTAAAATTGATGTCATCCTTTCTCTAAGCAAGCAAAATCCTTATTTTCGTGACCATCGTGAATATTTGACTCAAAAAAACAAGGTAACTTTCTTGAAAGTGTGAAGCTGATTGCCGAATATAATCCCGTCATGAACGAACGTCTTTCTGATATTCAAGTATCGAAAAAACGCATGTTAGCATGCCTTCCTCCGACTATAAAAAGCCAGTTAATTTAACTTCTGGGAAAAAAAAGTGAAAAATCTTCTAAAAGAAATAAAGCAAGCAATATACTTCTCAATCTTACTCGACAGTACTCCTGATGTGTCTCTTACCGATCAAATGGCTTTTGTAGTAAGATACGTAAAAGTTGAGGAAAGTGAAGCACAAATAAAGGAATCTGTTTTTCTTCCCACTACATGGGAAAAGGGCCAAATAAATTACTAATTCTATTCTCAATGAGCTTCGTGCAAATGACTTGGACGCGATGATGTGCAGAGGTCAAGCTTATGACAATGCTTTCACAATGTCAGGAATCCATTCTGGAGTACAACGCAGAACAAAGGAGATAAATTCAAAAGCAATATCTGTTCTTTGTGGGAATCACTCGCTCAATCTTGCGGGAGTTCATGCAGCGGCATCTTTCAAACTCTCTGATATCTTTTCACAGTTATTTCACGAAATGTGATATTATGCGTTCGTTAAGCTTCTGTTGCATGTCGTGCTTTGCAAAAAAGTTAGTAAACCGGTTGAAATTTACTTATTGCAACGGTATTCTGCTCTCATCAGCATACATAACACGCATTTGGATTCTTGCACTGCGAGCAACATTTTAAAAATATTTTAGCAGTTATCAGTTATGCTGCACAGCGTAGGATGGGGGCGGCAGAATCGCCGAAACCCAGGGGCGGCAAGCTATGCTGCTACACCACTGCTCGTGCGTAAGCAGCACTTCAGCACGTAGCAGCCAAAATTACTCAAGCTGCAGACCGCGCCGTTTCGACCTTTGCGGTCTCATCAGTGGTGCCCGCAATTGAAGCCTATGCAGGCTGTTTTGCCGGATGTGTGGTTGTCACGATGTCTTATACAGGTGTTTGACATCTCGATCCTTCTCAAGAGTTTTATATTTCCATGAAACCTCAATAGTACAATTGCAATACAGCTGTAGAATCACTGTCCAAGCGATACGTACTTAATTGTACGTAATGCATCTGTGCAGGTGCGCATAACGTTTTTGTCGTTTCAGTCAGCGGTTGAAACTGCAAATATGTTACAAGCAATGTTCCCTCCAATTTTTAATAATGCTGCGCGGAAAAACAAGCGGGTGCGCTGAATCACAATTTTACTGAGCAGAAGTTATTAAATCTATTACACAGTAAGATGTGTTACAGACAAAAACTAAAAATAAGTAGTGGAGGCTGCGCTAAGCATTATTGCAACTGCGCAGAGGAATCTTAGCAGCTGCGCGGCCGCGCAGCTTAGCGGGAACATTGGTTACAAGTGCATTAACCAATAATTAAAACAAAATTTAATTCAACTCAGTGAAAACTACTAAAAAGTGTTTTCTGCTTCTAGACAAATCTTTCCCAAATGTGCAATGATCGCATTTGAGTTTGAAGCCATCCACACCAAAAGTACCTATAAGCTTTGCACAGAAAAACTATTTTAAGTCTGGGTGGATTGTGTCAAGCTATGTATGGTGGGCCTAAAAAGTTTTACGAAGATGAATTTCAGAAATTTTTTTTCATTAGGTCAAGAAATGAAAGGTTATTTATGACGTAAATGTGAAACATCCAGTCTTAACTGACCTGCATTTTAGCCCAATGCTGGATTTCTGGTTTCGGAGTGGTTGATATGCGGTGATTAAAGTGGTTTGTGAGCGCTTGAGGTTGTGAAAATAGATGTTACAATTTGTTTGCTTTCATTTATCGCAAATGTTGTTTTGTCAAATTTTCCTGGATCAGCAGAAATTTGCGACAGCTTTGAGAGCTTGAGGGAATCATGAGAACTGAGTTAAGCGCTGTGATTTTTGATCAAACTAAATACTGTATGCTTACGAACTCCAGTTTCTAGTACAATGAGTCTTCAGCTCCATGTTAATTTGTTATCTCAATCGAAACTGAATATTTAGAATTGTCTGCCAACTTCATGTGTCCATTCATGATTACTTCAGCTTGTGGCATACATTTCTCCGCCGCTAGCGCAATGATCCACCCTCGCAGGTCATCATATTCGTTATTTCCAAAGTCGGCTTTCCCAAGTCTCGTTTTTTGAATACTTAGAGCAGATAAGTTCATCCTCAAGGACTAGTCGACAGTCGTTTCGTTAATTTTTTTCCTGAGATGTATTCGGTACAGTTTTTCCCGTTGTTATGTGATGCCGGATCTGCAATTTTTCAACATGTGACAGGACAAAGTGTATGCAACAATCAGTTAGAAATCTGATTTTGACTGATTTCCGCTTTAGTGGCAGCGCTTTTGTTATAGAGTGCTGATTGGTTTTGTGTCGAACACACTTAGCTTTGAGTGTAGGCTACGGTGATTAAATGCCGACAAGAGTGTAATTACAAACCTGCTTACAGTTTCTGACAAAAGTCTGTTCACCATATGTTTGCTGTGATTGCACTTTCCTTAGAACTAATTCTTTTGACCAAAGCTTTCTCATTCAAAAAAACTGCATCAAATCACTCAACCCTACTTTCGCTTTCCGAAACAGTTGCACTGCCCACTCACTGGAACATCTTGTAACAGGTCTGATTTCGTTTTCCTTCAAAACCTGCGAACGTATCAGTTAAGCTACAGGAATGTTCAATGCTTCAAAAATCGCAGAAATTTCGAAATCACTGCCAGCTATTCATTACCACCAGAGATATTATCATCGATAACTTGGGTATTCTGCTTAACAATAAACTACCACATTCACAGAAGTAATAACGTTATGAACGAGCAATTATAATCCATCTTTGAGCCAAAGCGCTTCAGGTTTCATCAAATTTTATGGCTCGTATTTCGGTGGGGTTTCTTTTTTGACTGGTAGGTCGGACGAGACCAATGATTGATGGCAGCATGGTCGATAATTTGAGGGGAATGATGCTCCAGAAGTCAAAGAACCTAAATAAAAGTTGATAATCACTGGTATTCATTCTTTTTGAACAATCGAATATATTACGTAATTCAATACAAAATTACTATACAAGATAACATATAAATTAATCAACATCAAGTGAACTTGTAACTAAACTAGACAAAGATACAGTAAAACTTCCAATACTGAATTTTTCACAGCTGAAAAACTGCGAGATGATTGATCAACACAGTGTATGGGAGCTGTTATCGCAAATGTGCAGTTGTTTGCTGGTGTTACAACTTTATCAAAATTTATTCAAAATTTTAACTGATCTCTAATTTCAGCTTTTGAAAAAACTTTACCCTTCAGTTTTCTCGTGCTATTCATGCATTGGTTTTCAAAGATTTTGTTGGAAGAGGTGGAAGAGAAGCTGTTGCATTGATTCAAAAACATCTCTTGCCAGAACCGATGGTTTGGCGAGCTACATGGCCCGCTCCCACTTACGTTCGCAGCGAAGGTCGCACTTGGCGCAGTAATCACGTGTCGTTGCTCTCAGGGATGATGAACATCCAGATGATGTCAAGCGAGATTTTATCGAAAGTATCGTGAACACTACGAAGCAAGCCAGCATCCTGAAAAAACACGGAAAGAAAAAGTTTAAGTTTTGTCTTTGCATGAGATGTTAGATATTTGAAAATTTTCTTCAGTGATTGAAATGCATGGTGAAATTTCAAGAAAAGGTTGTAAAAATATCTTGAAAGGAAGGTGTGCTGTCCGATCTCAGGATTTAAACACATTTCGAACTTTTGAAAAGTGTTTTAACGAAAGCAGGTTTGTTGCGATTGTTTCGACCCCAAAAACTCGAGTTGGTTGGAAAGTAAAATTGATTAGTCAAAAAACAATCCAGGTGTCCTACGAAATGCAGAAAGCGACTGAACTATTTTGCAAAATCTCGAGGTTTAACCTTAAATTTCGACGCAACAAACGATGTTTAGTTGAAAAGAGCAGAGCAGTGGCAACTGGCCGTGCGTAACGTACAAGGTAAGATTTTTCTCAGTAAAGAATATTTTAAATTTCCTTGACCTAATAGTGACATGATAATTGCTGATAATTACAATACGTGAATATTTTAATGAGTTTTTTGAATAAATTCTTGCGAACGATGAAAAGCCGCCAAGTTGTGCTTACTCAGACAATGCTTCTCTGGCCACATGAATTATAGTAGCTATCTGTAACTGCCAACAACACTGCAAAAACAATGGTTCTAAATAAATCATGTTCGACTGTTTGAGAACAACTGTTTCCATAGACTTGAACCGAACAAAACAGCTGGAATGAAGCCAGCAGTGCGCTTGAATTGCATTGCATGATTTGTGCCTAACTGGACTTTCTACAGTAATTTGATATTTTTTCAACGAATCGAATAATCCAAGCACCTGATTTGTAGCAATACTACGTTGGGTGGAAATACAAATTTTAAGTTTGTTGTAGACGTTTAGTTTAAGCCACAGTGTGGTTATTTGCTTAAAATTAATCAGGAAAAAAGGCATCACTCAGTCAAGTAAACAACACGTGATACATAGCCAGCTTTTTGAACAATTATATGATTTTGAAATGAAAATTGATGTAAAGGAAAAATAGACAGTCGAAGTCAAATCTTCCTTTATAAAAGTTTAAAAACCCTGCGTTCCTTTTAAATTGTTTGCTGTAGGTACACTGTATAGATGAGCTTTATCCAATTACTTCTTATGTAAAACTTTTAGATAATTTTCAGACTCAATTATCCAGGGATATTTGAAATACCAGCTAGTCACTTATTCGAGCGCGTAGCCTATTGTTTTGGTAAACAAAATGCGAAGCGTCATTACTGATGGTTGCGTTTTTTGAATGGCATGAATTTCTTCAGCACTTTGAACTAACTCCATGCTTTGGAAAACAAAAAATCCGTCTAGCTGGTACGCCCAACCAGCATTGTTGGTGTTCAAAATTTCTACGAAACACGCCTATAAACTTTATTAAAAATTAGATCACGTGTGGTAGATTTGTTCAACAATTTACCCGTATTTATTTGGTGGCAAACAAAATGATGCTGGAAGGAAAATCTAAATATGAAAATAATGCGGAGAAAACAATTTTACAAAAAATTCAATCCGTTTTTGCATCAATTTATAACTGAGTTCTTTGCCTGTTTTCAAAAAAGGAAAAAGAAGGCAAAAAAAATTTAAGTCATCGCCACTTGCGCCACGTCAGTGCTTCCCAACTTTTTTCAATTTGCGACAATCTTTACAGACATTTTTTGGGGCCTACTAATCGTAGTAAATCGGCTAATTTTTGAGAAACGGTTTAGTTAAATCAGGTTTTTTTTAAGGAAAATGTTAGGTACCCGGTATGGATCTGTAGGGACCCGATTTCTCTGATTCTAGGGCCCCGATTTTCTTTGATTTTAAGAACCCGATGATAATTTTCTCTGATTCTAGGGACCCGAATTGGGTCCCTAAAACGCCTTTAAAAAAACCTGGTTAAATACAAAATTTGCATCATTTTGCAATGTTTCACGGCCCTCTTGCAAGAACTTCGCGGCTCATTGGTTGGGAAGCGCTGCACCAGGCTAACCTTTTTGAACGTGCCAGTAGCTTGACCGATGTTGACGTAGCACAAAGCCGATGACACCAGAAAGCTAAAATAGATACTCTTACCTCAAAGATTCTTATCTATCTGTCTCTTGGCGACACTTATATAAGCGTTATCAAGTGTAATTGTAGCATATTTAGAGACATATCGATTCTCTTTGAAGAATATAAAGTTTTTGGTAGGCGTAGGTGAAATACATTGCACTGGTCTAAGTCAGGGGTCTCGAAACTTTTTTGTCCGAGGGCCACATAAGCTATTACACAACATTCCGAGGGCAGGACATCTTACATAATTGATTTTTTCGGGATATGTTATATTCTACTAAATCAATAAGTTTTTCGTAAATATATTATTTTTTTATTGTTCACAAAATGTCTCCGCGGCCCGGATGAAATGGCTTCGGAGGCCGGATTTGGACCGCGGGCTGTAGTTTGGAGACCCCTGGTCTAAGTGTTACATCTCCTAACCCATAAATTTTAGAAGAAAAAAATGGATATTGATCAAACAGGATAGTGGCTGGTTAGCTCAGCACGAAGTGCTTGATCACTCTAGCTCAGGGGTTCCCAACCTTTTTCTGACCATGTACCACTTCAGCATTTCGATGCATCAGCATTTACCCCTAAGAGTTCTCGTGACAAAATATTTTATTGTGACTAATCATAGAAATCTTTAACAATAAACATGTAATGATTTTTTAAAAATAGTATTTACTAATATATGTATAAATATTTGGAAATAAAATATATATTTCCCTGCTACAGCTAACCTTAAATGTACCCCTTCAGATAGGCAATGTGCTCGAGGTTGGAAACCTCTGCTCTAGTCCTTCATTCACTCTACAGGTACTTATCTCAAAGCCAATAAGTATAAACCAGTAGTAAAGCTGCTACCTTCCTCGTAAAAATGGATAGGTTCCGTATTTTGGCAGACCCCAGACGCTTAGGAACGAAAATAACCGTACAAGTGGGAAAGAACGGTAATACACAGTTAGAGAATCGAGACATTCTTCCGTAAGCGGTAAAAATCGCTTAATAGACTTGCCGTGACCCAATTACAAGTTACGACCAGTTTACTGCAGAATTGAACTCACAAAAACGCAAGGTGTCTGACTGCACTAGTCATGGTGGAGGATGTTGACACAATGACCAGCTGAACTTTCTCTGCTTCATCTCTTGTGCTTGCATCGAGTTCTCCATAATTCACGACATCTTCATCCACCAGTGCAGGATCATCCATGTGCGTGTAATCATATTCGATAACGTAATCTTGTTCATTTGGCAACGCCTTTTTTTGATTTCTTGCGCTGGCGACTGCAAAAATCACAAATAACCACAGTCAATAAAGATACATTTGAACAAACTGTATAAAAGATATCCAGTTTCAAGTATTCGTAAACCGTAACATCCACCAACTTCTTCAAAAAAGTGTCACGTACGAAAAGTGTACAACGTTGTTGTGTTAAAATAAACACACGGGTAAAATTGCTGTACTTACCGTAAAATGGTCCGATAGTCTGGGTTATTTCACTGTTTGCGTAATTGGAGCCAGCGTATGCCGCACGTTTCCGACGGAAAGATCCGCTGCAATCCGGTTCGCATCGGGAACTTTGGTCAGTAACGAAACAAACGTAAAAAATGCAATGTATATAGACCGGTAGCTTTGCTGAATTCTGCAAGAAAGCAAGCCCTGCTAATATTCATACAGCTGATATTTACCAGAGACCTCAATTACGTCATTTTGGAGATTGTAGAATTTTTCTTGTGTTTGGCTCTAGAAGTGACTCACAAAAGCGTTTTCCGAAATAAAAAAAATATCTTCCTAAGAATAAAACCACACAGAATCCTATCGAGTTTAATAAATGAAAGAGATATTAAATATAACTTTTCTTAAACAAAAACCAAACGAAAAGTAACAAACCTGATCTCTTAAAGTAGTGCTGAAAAAGCGAGCAAGCACACGTAAATCTCACTCCTTATTTTTAATATTACTGTTCTGAATGCAAGTGATATATCGATCCAAAAAGAATGTAGCTACAGTGTTCTACAAGCGCTCTGTTTGCAGCCAAACGCCGCAGTTTTAAGACCTTACGTCACAATTGCCTACCTCGCAAGAAGTCAATCGCAAAATAAAAGGAGACCCTTTAGGATGTGATCAATACTGCTACTAAGGCATGCTAGCAACCGTAGTATTTTGTCTACTGTTTCTAGCATATTGTTTATAGCAGTGGTTCCCAACCTTTTCAACTTGCGACTCCATTCGAAAATATGACATAAGCTCGCAACCCCATTCAAATATATGACATAAGCGCTCGGCCCCAGCCATTAACTGCAAGTCTAAAGGGGTTCAAATAACAACCAGCAAGATAAAAACACATCATTTTAGATGTTACGTTCACTGTATTTACATTACATTCATATTCATAACAAAGAGCACCCATGCTAATCAGTGGGACGACTGAACTTGCAGCTGTGCAACTAATCTTGAAATTCTTGGGGATGTGTTGGTGAGAACTAATCTCATATCATTCTCAACGTCTGGTGTATTCTTTGAATTTGGTGCGCTGTCATGTTGAATGTGGACAGGGGTTGAAAATCCAGCCTCACAGACAGAGGCAGATATTAGAATTGAAGGGCCTGAGGCAAACTCTTAGAAAGGTTCCCCAAGAGAGTTGTTGAGGAGCCCCCGTTAATAATCGTTTCTTTATTTTGAAAAACATATGACTTGCTTCAAATCTTATTTAAAATGTGGCTTTAGAGAGTTCATAAATTTTTTAACAGAACAATGCAAAAACCTGTTTTTTCGCCGAGACTTTTCGGCCGTTTGTCTTGCAATAGTATTAAAACTTGTTGAAACAGTATTCACTACCTTTTTGGACATTATGACCAAATTGACTTAATTTGTTTGGTCATTTCAAAATAAATTCAGTCAATTACTGGAAAAATCCAGGCAAAACTAAGTGCAAAACTCTCATAGGGTACCCGCGGAATCTCTGAAAAAAGGGTGACCCGAAGTGACTGTTTCTCGTTGACCTCCCCTAATATCCACCCCTGCTCACAGAGGAAGGTGGAAACGAATGGAAGCAGGCAACGACAACTGAGCATAGTTAGTTTGGGTATGATTGCTGCATTGCGCACCAGAACAGCGTCAGGGATTTTCCAGAGAGCAAGTCACGTGTTAAAGAATCATTTCGCAGTTGCAAATATGTTCAATCGTTAATAACACAACTATTTCATTCAAATGGTGAATACAAGACTGCTGCTTCGAATTTCCATTGCAGGATTTGCAAGAGCATTATTTTCTTTAGGATACAACCATTTGTTTGAACCGCAAATTGCACTACCTTAGAAAATTACTTTGAACTTTTATGCACATCACTATCACTTGTTAGGCCTCCTGGTAAGATCCCGCCGTCTGTCACCTATACGCTACGCTACTTTGTACTGGAATCATGACCTTGAACCATAACGAATAAAAAATAATGAACGCAATAGATTATGGAACTATAATCTGTTTTTTAAGGAAAATGTTAGGTACCCGGTATGGACCTGTAGGGACCCGAAAAATTTCCATTATTACCATTTCATAATATTGATTGCAGTATCCGTTCAGATATTTCCCTAGATGATTTTCTCTGATTCTAAGCTTCCGATTTTTAAGTCTAGGACTCGAATCGGGTCCCTAAAACACCTTTAAAAACCTGCTATAATGATAAAAATATCGGTTGCGCTTAGTTGGAATTTCAGCTGGAAAGTATCCACAGCAGGACAAATGTTTACGATGCTGACATTATTTCAGCATCTCTGGCCAGCGCTTAGTTTGTCTAGTGCTGCCGTGTTTCTACAATAGAGTCCTGTGAGAGCTGAAATTTTTTGTCCGCTCCCGCCCCGCAGACCATCCCAACCCGCCCTCACGCACTTTTTCTGTCCCAAACCCGCTTCTGTCTGAAACTCACTAGAAATTCATATCGACTGATGACAAGACTAACTTGTAGCAAAAGCAAGTTACTCATGGTTTTCATTGGCGACCAAAACTTTTCCACACATCTGATCTTCCGCAGTCAACATATTTGTGGTGATAAAAACCAAGTTTCAGTCGAGTTGCGACCAGCTGCGCGTTAAGCCCTGACGTATCGATTTACAAGTGCTGCTAGACTGAATTATTCCTTACCAAGTACGACGGTAGCATTAAAAAATGGAAATAGTCACTTGCCTACCACATGGCAAGAGTCTGAGCTAATGTTTCGCAACAACGGGTTGTTAGGCTACATCATAAGTTTAATAATTTCTTTAGGCCTACTGTCCTAAGCGCAATGCTGGCAAACAACTTTATACATCCACGTGTTTTGTGATTTTTCAGCTGATTAAGTTCAAGGCTTTGGCTGAACATTCAGTTACCCGCACAAAGAATTTCTCATCCCGCGCCCGCCCCGCACCAAGTTCAACCCACGCCCGTTCCGCACGCATAGCAGTGCGGGTTCATGCACCCGCCCCGCAAATGTGAGTACCCGCAACCCGCGCGGGTTAACTCGTCTCGCGCAAGACTTTATTCTACAATCAGGACGATTGAAACTGTATGGAGAAATCAAATAGGAATTACAATGGCGATAATGTGAACTTCACAAAGATCTGTGTTTCGGTTTTGCTAATGTAACAAAATGTTGATATCCGAAGTTCTAAAAATTCGAGACTTCAGCAAATTATTGAAGCTGCTGTTCGCGACCCCGCAGCAACTCCTTTGGGGTCGCGACCCACCCGTTGGGAACCACTGGTCTATAGCTTTGCGCGGAATAAAATGTGTATTTTTATTTGAAGGTGGAGAGTTTCCTGCAAAAGCAAAATTTTACCGTTTGATCTGCCCCAAATGAAAACCCAAACATGACAAACTGAAACTCCTGTGTGGTAAAATTCGATGGTTGGTTTATTTGAAAGGTTGAGTCGACGGGACAACCATTTTGAGCAAGCACGTATTGCACTGCATCAAGCGAGCTCGGAGATGGTGTGGCAATGCACTTGCTTAACACAAGTTTAAGCGGTTGATTCAAACGGCTGACAACTTGGACGTAAACTGGAGAACCAATCACAACCTGCAAAAGAAAATAGATTTGTGTTTGTTACAATTCGTTGTGACTTGTAAAACGCCAAAGTACTGTATTTCTTACAACTTTAAAGTTCAGTGATTGTGAAGCTGAGTAGGCAAATTTTTAAATACCGGCAGCCATCAATGTTTTTCTGAAATATTCAACGATTTTTCCATTCGATTTATCTGATTTAATCAACAACAATTGCTTAAACTGTTAAAGCAAGTTTTGAATAGCGTGCATTTCTGAAAGTGTCCGTGTTCGATTAACAAAAGTAAGCAACAGCGCTCTTGAACCCAAAATTTGCTAACTTTTTTTATTTCTGTTTGACACGAAAGACAAGTATTTCAGGTAGTTTTGGATAGAAAAAGTTATTTGGCGACTGCTCTTTTGTATTTCTGTGGCATATTGACACTGTTTGACACTATTTAGGTGAAGCAACTGTGTACAACATACTTTTCACACACCATCAAGAATAGCACTAAAAATTTAACCTTGACAAAACACTTTAATGCTGTGCACAGGCGTAGCCACTGGTTGTAATTATTACGGCTAGAATGGCTGGCTCAAGACCTATTAAATCTCCTATGTTTGATGTAAAGTGGTTTGGAGCAGCTGTGAGCTGTTACTACAAGAAAACAAACTTAAAACGTATGCCTATGACTCGACCTGACTTCATTGTTTGGTTTTAGAAACAAAGATTTAGCAGAAATTGATTGTCATAGGGAAAGGCGACTCATCTACTCTTATTGACCATACGTCCGCGTTACTCAAGCAATGATAACATTCACAAGATGCAGGTTACCGTAGCTGCTGATGGCAAAGCATCCGTAAAGAGATTGTCACGATACATGGTCATGGTGAGCGGAAACGAAGCCGAGGCGGATATTGATTTGGTGACTTTGACTGCGTCCGGTTGGATTGCTGATAAACTCTCGTTCAGGTACGTTGAAAAAGAACAGGTAACATTGAATTGTAAGTCCGGAGCAGAAGCCCCAGCAAATAGTTGTCGAGGCGAGATCCTTTGGAAAATCTTCGTGATGGAGCTACTCGATTCAGGGTTGACCACCTGCAGTAAAAATCATTGACCTATGACAATTGAACACCGTGTTTCGATAAAAATCAATATGATGCCAGAATTCAAACGTGAAGTTCGCAAAAACAACAAATTATAACTCATTGTTTTCTGTAGCGTGAAAACCGTGTTGATGGGTAGTCCCTTTGCCGCTACCTTTCCCGTCCTTCTCTCGTTGTTTCAAGGTCAGGTGCCATCACGTGACCACGCTCTTGCCATTTTCGCATCGTGACTAAGACACCATTCTTAAGATGTATTGCATTGCATACAATGCGGCGGATTTATTTAACAATTGGCGGCAGGCCGAAGTCTGAACAATGCTTTTTTTCGGGGCGGTTGCGGTTGCCCGAGGAGCGCTACAGGGAGTCATCCAGTGGCCGTGGATCGAACACTCAACCTTCCACTAGGGAGGTGGAAACTCTACCACTGAGGTAATCACCGCCCGATTTGGACAGTTGCCTTCCACTCTATCTGCTTATCTGAATTCTCTTGAGTAGCGACTTGCCAGTAGTGTTTCCAACCCGGGTTTTCCCGAACCCGAAACCCGGGTATTTAAAAAAACTGGAATTGCTGTTGCATTCAAATATTAGTAATTCTGATAAGACTGAAGTTGTAGATTGGCGCGTGTAACTGCCAACACGTTTGAACATTCAACTATTATCATGAGGCACAAGATGTGGGTATTGCTCGGTGACCATCGTACGTTCGTCGTTGGTCCGTTTATATTTTCGTTCAATTGACCAATTTAGACGGATCGTGGCGTTATTTTGCACATAATAAGTGTCTACGCGAACTTTAGTCTTTTCGCCAACCTAATTAAATAACTACCACGTGAGGTAGTTCTTCAAAGGTATGCCGCAGTTTCGTAGTTACTGGCTAGTTCATTTATTGGCTGTTATGTGTTAGTTCATATACAAGCTCCGATTCTTTGCAGTCGATTTGTTCTTTTCCAGTTTTCAGTAACTTTCTACAAAATATTTGGCTTTGCTTTAGAAGCGACTTTAAGTAGATTTTTAATCATACACATTGAGTTTAAAGATGTTAGTAATCAAAGAAAATCAGAAGCTTAGAGTCAATCTTATAAAACAAGTCTCAACCAACACCAAAGTGCAATTCGTGCTCCGTTAGACAAACGCAGGTGTTTCCAGCACCGAAAGTTTAATCAACCATTTGAAATCAAAGCACAGAATCCATGTAATCCTTGAGAGTGAAGACTACAAAACTATTCCGGCACAGGAAGAGATCCGATCGCAAATTGTGAAACAGGAAATGAGTTTGAGGCTACAAAGACGACGTCAAATAACCTTGAAAAAGTGTTCCATGCTTTGATTACAGTCAAGCCCAAATCAGTGGAACCAGAGAGGGCTTTTTCAGCCACGGGGCTATGTGTCACAAATCTCAGAAACAGACTGAATGATGAAAGTGTGCTTTGATTGTCATGCGTCAGCAGTATAAACATCAAACATCATTGAAAAACTGTGCTTAACTTAATTAATAATTCGCTAATAAATTGCGCAGGGACCAACAGTAGTAATTTCACAATGATATTGAGTTTTATCGCTCAAAATCGCATTCGTTTCAAAACCTGAAAAAACGGGTTTTCCCGGGTTTCTTTCTTCAGCTACCCGAAACCCGGGTTTTGAAATTTTGGCCCGATTTGGAAACACTACTTGTCAGTGTTCTAGTGTGAATCAGCGAGTACTGTGAATTAAACTGTAGTACTCCGGTTGTTCACACCAGAGATGGTGTGAGATCGGTGGAGTATGTCGAGTTGCTTCACGGTTTCATAAGGGGCAAGCGGGCTGTGCGATCCGTGTTTCTGGAGACCCGTTCCGTGCAAAACGCACTAATACGCATAGATGCATCTACAGCAGCGAAATCGCATGGGGATTCACCTACAAGGAGATTTTCCGATGCCATCCGTCCTTACAGTACCAATAATTTGATAACAGCACTGTAAAGAAAGTTCAGTAAGCAAGAGAAGCTTTCCGCTAGTTCCAAAATGAGCTCCAAACATCATTCTCCTTTCGCATGCCGTATAAAACTCCATTATTCATATTACGGGTTTCTAGACCATATATAATCTAGATAGCCGCATTTAGTTACGCCTGAAAACAATTACATGGGTTCGAACTTGAGGCGTAACAAGGACGACATTCACGAAAGCTAAGTTCGCTTGGTCTCCCTACGATTCCTGATTTCTTGAGTAATTAAGACCAGAAAGAGACATAGACTTTTTAATGATTTTTGTTGTTTTTATGTTCTAAAAGAAATACACACGAACACTGAAACTCACCAATAAGCTTCATGAGACGTCCACTCTCGTAATGCTCTCGAACACAGCGATGCAGACAAAATCTTACTAAATCTCGCCAATCTTACAGAAACCAAGTTTCTCAACCCTAGACACTCCTGTTCAAACGTTTTCTAGCTTAAAGAGGAATATCATGATTAGTGGGTTATTCTTATGTTCAGTTAAATCGTGACTAGGTTCTTGTAGGTTTTGCTACGAAGAAGG
>Ga0210059_1004887_pt1 | contig 21582 bp, 15 predicted proteins | sample Ectturendosymbi2_FD_188042 | JGI IMG/M metagenome (GOLD analysis project Ga0210059, IMG submission 188042) | Ecteinascidia turbinata endosymbiont from Florida, USA - Sample 2 (SPAdes) (version 2) | ecosystem: Host-associated > Tunicates > Ascidians > Unclassified | place: Key West, Florida...
GGGATTTTTTCAGGGGGTGGGGGGCAATAGTCTTTTTTTCCCATCAGGTGACCGCAAGGGTTTCTTCCAGGTGGAGGCAACAGTGGTGAAATGTCATTTTACCAGCTCCGAAACCAAGAGAAATCATTTTTCTGAAAAAAGCTAATAACAGAATATCAAACTTCGAAATCAGGGGGTCTTGGCCCCCCTGACCCGCCTTTCGACGCCCATGACTCTTGTCATCATCAGCATCAAGAAAAACGTTTTGCGACGGAATCGAAACTCTGCGAAACCATCAAGTACAAAAGATGCTAAGAGAAAGCTGGAGAGCGCTTCATTTTGAGGATGTGCTCAACACCTGGTACCCTCGCGTCTCTTACGGAGTAATTCCCCTGACAACCTAACCAGGCCACGCTTCTCAAGTACAAGAGACCGAAATTTTTGCCACCTGCAGTCTTGACAGCAGTTTCAGGAACAGAAATAAACATTGCGTTGCGAGCGTTCGCAGGATTGCGTTACATGTGTTGGTGCAAGAATCGTGGAAGCTTCACAAAAATAGAACGAATTGCCCGGAGGTTCGAAGTTTTCCGACGGTTGCCGCTGTGTGAACTTGGCGTAAACCAATTTTAAGGTCGGAATCCAGTTATTGATGTTTATCGCAACAATAACAAAGATCGGGCGCTCAACAACGCGCACCGTGTCGGCGGATGTGTGCGCCCGTGAACCACAGCACGATGTCATCGCGTTCTTGCTTTGTTCATGTTTGGTTTTAACCTGAAACGCATTCAAAGAACGTTTCATACTGACATCAGCAGATGACACGACGCAGAACAGTGCTCCGCATGGGTATAGGAATAGGAGGACAGGGGGTCCTCAGCACCCCCATGCATTTTGAAATTTGTTTTCTTGCTATATACTTTTCAGTATAAAATTTTTTTTCGTAGTTGGCAATATATATTTATAAAAATTCCCCACTGTTGTACCCTCTGGGAAAATCCGTTTGCCCACCGCCCTGCAAAAATCACTCCTGACTCCCATCTGAAAAATTCCTCCCGAGACGCCGCCCATGGTGCCTCCCAACCTATTTTCTGCTTACGACCCGCTTTTTGGATGTTGCGCTGGAGCGACAACGAAAAACTTGAGAAAACCTGAAAAAGAAACAAAATCTCAGCAGCGCATACAATTTACTGTTCAATGGAAAACTTGAGCTTGCTTATTAGATATGATAAGGTCAAGTCCAGGCTTGGCAGGAGACAAGCTGACACCCGACACAGCGTTCAGAGTGTCAGTTTCAAGATTGAAATTCTAGTCACATTCACAAGGCTCAGTAACAAAATTGTGCAGTCCACAAATTGCATGACCGCGCCTTCTTTGTTAACACGACACAACGCATAATAGCTGACGCAACAATGGGTGAATTTCTGGTTTCCGTTTCTTGATGTAACCAATACAAAATCGGCTGAATTTCGAGAAAGGTTTAGTCGAATGCCATACAATTGTAACCCTTGCAAATGCTTCGTGGCTCTCCTGAAAAACATCGTTGTCCACCAATCCGCGCTGATGCGGAACATGCAGCCTCGCGCGGCGTCGACGCAATTGTTCCGTCGATTCAAAATCTAAACAAAATCTAAAAGCTCACCCTTAGTGCTGTCTGATGCAAACTTTTGGACTGTTAGGCCAATTCAGAGATTCAAGAAGACAATGAATGCATTCCCTACCATGATTTCAACTTAACTGAAATTCTCAAAAGCGCATTTTTTATTCTGTTGAAATCTCCTTAAATTAATATTACTCTGTCTAGCTGACATAATCGCATCATGCTCTGCGAGATTGCAGCTATTGTCGTGATTTGCTGCAGCCGCGGATCTTCACAATCTTCACAACAGCATAAACAGCTTATAAAGTTGAATTCAAGCAGCGGACCAACTAGCGCAAGAAAAAGTTACACTGATGGTTTACTCTACCTCAACACTAACACCTCAGATAAAGACCACGTACTTGCAGGTGTTACATGAAGCAATTAAAAAAAACTGTTACTTAAACGCCTGTTGTTGCGCATATAAGCAACACAACCGCCTCAAGAATTAAACACAAACAAACTGCTACCACTCACGATAAGTATTTTGAAATCGAAAATAACCGTGCATCTGTTTTTTGCCGACGATTGCGAACTAAAAACATGAAAACCAACGTAGTCTTGTTAAAATAAAAGTTAGGCTGGGTTGAAAAGGGGAGAATCCATGACATGCGTAACATTCCACTGGACATGATGACAACATCTGAAATGCTAGATGTACAGCAATTAGGTAGGATGCAATGGTAAACAACATAAAGGGCGTCAGACCGGGCTGGTCGCCATTTTTACACCTATGCGATCTGGTGGAAGGTGTAGGCCAGTAACATCTGAGCAGGTCCAACGATGCGTTTCGCAGTAGTATTGCGCGTATGCGTGTAAACAATCTGACTAAGCCCTTTCCATCCGGTTTGACTGAGAAAGCACGCTTTGCCGCTTGTGCTCCCACGCCTTTACTGTGCGAAAGCGTTGAGATTCGCTTTCAAATTGCACCGCAGTGATGCGGTTATCGCTGCGAGTGTTTTAATTTGAAAAGATGGTCGCGGATTTCCAGGCGTAATTTGCGCCGGATTTTCGAACTCGTGTCAAGTTTCAGCGATGACTCAAACGTGCTTGTAAAACACTGTGCGTGCGTAAAAATTTGTGTAAACCGACGAATTTTCCACGCCACGAGTTGATTTCTCTCTCTTTCGAAATGTCGCAGGTTTAACGGGCACTCTCCAATACAAGCCGAAGCGCTCGCAAACAGTCGACAATTACATCAACTCCAGGTCAGGGTGCCTTTGAGTCTGTTGCTGTTTCCTGCGAAATTAATGGCACTTGCGTGGCGTCGTGCTTTTATGACGCTAACGCTTCCTTTAGCGCGTATTTCCTTGTGTGTTCGTTCCCCAGTATTTTCGCGACAAACTGACGACCCTCGAAATGCACGGAGCACGCTTTAGCCCAGGGTCTCCCAACCTGTTTTTGACCACGTACCCCTTCATCATTCCCACAGATCAGCGTGTACCCCTTCAGCATTTCGAAAGATAAGCATGTACCCCTTCAGCCTCGAAAGATAAGCATGAACCCCTTCAGCATTTCGAAAGATAAGCATATACCCCTTCAGCATTTTGACAGATGAATATGTACCCCTAAAATTTCTTATGACAAAATATTTTATTATGACTAATCATAGATATATTTAACAATAAGCATATAACGGTTTTTGAAAATAATATTCACTGATATGTCTATAAATATTTGCAAATGAAGGTATGTAAATATATATTTACCTTCTATTGCTAACCTTAAATGTACCCCTTCGGACAGGCAAATGTACCCATAGCGATACATGTACCCCAGGTTGGGAACCTCTGCTTTAGCCGCTGTCCCGTAGCGTTTGAACTTCTGACTTCGCGACTTTAACTGCCATTGTTTATACACAACGAAAAATCCATCTTTTCTGGAAATGGCGTTTGCGTGTTTGTTTCAGCTGCGCAATCTTGCATGACAATGTTCAGTCATGCGCAGTAAAGCCTGTAGTTGATCTTGAAGTGAACGTCTGTGATTAGCATCAGTTGCAAAGCTTTTTGTGGCACCCCAAGTCATGCTTCGCTTTTCTCCTCAATCAGATTTCAGAAGTTGGGCGTCGAGAGAAACCAGTCACTGCACGAGATACGTGCGCCGTCTCAACAGAGTGATTTTGTCGACGGTTAGTGATTACAACGGATTCTGTAGCATTTTTTTAATGCATTCGTTCCTGACCGATTAACCGAACCTTTTTAGTACTGCTGTAACTTCTTACCACGTGATTATTTGAATCCCTGACTTTAAGTGCTCTGTGGACAGAATCATGGCACGCTATAGGAATTTCTGAATTCCGAGACAACATGTCATATGCGCCAATAATCCCGTTCGAGCAGAAACGAGAGTTGTGGCTGGGTTTTTCTTTTTGCTGAGACATTTCGGTAATTTGTTCGAAATAGCTTAAAAAACTCTGTCATATTTAGTTTTCGAACATTTTTCATGACTGAAAATAAGCATTACGACCGAATTGACTTCATTTTTTTCGTTCAAGTGAAAAAATCGGTCAATTACCAGAAAATTACCGCCAAAAACAAGTTGCGTGCGTAAACGCCGCAATGTTCAGTGAAAAAAGATATCTTGGTATGAATGTGGCGTTTTGGAAATATCACTTTATGCATCGCATTAATACTTGCTGGGCACCGGGACCCAAATGAAAGTGCTTTCGTTTGGCTGCAAGAGAAAGCAGCACCTGACACCTACCCCTCATCCACAAACCGCACCTGTCACCTACCCCCTCATCCACAAACCGCACCTGTCACCTACCCCCTCATCACAAACCGCACCTGCCACCTACCCCCTCATCCACAAACCGCACCGTTCCTCCAGATTTATCGTCTTTGCTGCCGGGGCTGGTGACTTGCGAATTGCGATCATGTGACCTGCCTTGCGCCACTTGCAGCCGTTTGTTTATTTGCGTTCGGATTTTTTCGGCAGAATCGTCGGATCCGAACCCGTTCGCCGCTTCTCAGCCCCAGGCAGCTTTTGGGACTGTTCCCGCCGACCGACCCGTGATTTACACAAACGTCAATCTGAAGAACAAGAATAAGTACAGTGTTCTTTCATCCAATGAACTTCGCTGCCTTCCGCAATTTAAGCGTTGTCTCGCATAATTGCATGTGCTGTTTACTGAGTGGCGTGCCGGGAGTTATGAAGGTCAAAAATACCTGACGGGGCTATGTTTAAAACCCGTGGGGATTTTTGAAGTCACTCCCGAGATTAAACAAAGTTCCTATGTGTTGAAACAAGCCTTCTTCAGTTTACCGTGTGCCCGTAAAACAATGGTGCATAACCTGCAGCCAAGGCCTTCGATAAAAATTTATGTGGCCGTGCACATGTAATTTAAAATATATGTTATGGCGGTCGTGCGTTGATATAAACTTTTGCGTCCCTGAGATGCTGCGTGCGAATATTAAGGGTATTAACTGGCGTTTGTTCGTTTTGCGCTCGGTGAGTGGCAGTAAAAGCACCGCTTTTACGTACAAAGGAAAGCGCGCTTTAACCCAAAGCTTTCTTCTAGTATCAGGTGTTATAGATAGAAACAAGGCCGCCATCATTTTCTTACCCATTTCCGCTCTTGCTACTAGACCTGAATTCGTAGTGATTGCCTGCTGTTTGTGGTAACCATCGTTCGCTTGTTGCATCAGACGACGACCGTATTCCCGGGACGACCTTGACCTTTCCAGCAAAGGCAAGTGGAAGTTCTGGCGCGCTCCAGCCAAGCATCATCATCACCATCACCACGACAACTCATACGCTCGCAAGCAGGTCGTGTCGTCGATCACGAACGAACACACCCAGGTAAGAACACGCAGGTGCTGCTGCGGTTTGGGGCGTAGGGCGTCGGACGTTCCATGTTGCCTGTATCAACCAAGAGCTCATTTTAATCTGAAATGCCCCTTGGGGGTCGTTTCTTTTCAATTCTGAAGGAAATGAAAGTTGGTTGTTGGGGAAAGTTCTGTTGTCGTACACGATGAGCTTGACACTGACAGACGTTAATGAATTGCTGGCCGCACTACGCTAACTTCTCAGCCTTGGCTTAAGGCAGGCAAATGCAATCTTTGGCAGTGTAGAAAAGGAAGGTTTTGTGCATATGAAACAAATTTTTATGTACTGAGATGATGTCTGAAATCAGCGGTTTTTGTTTGTGCACCTTTTCCACAAAGCTAAAAAGATTCGAACTAACTTCTTAACATTCGTATTATTTAAATGCTTTATCCGGAGCAGTCAATGTTTGGTGCGCACAGTGCAGCCAGGTCGTGCCGTATGCTTTTGCGACGAAAGCAACAGATTGGACTGACAACGATTTAAAAACTTACGCGTGCCATTTGTTACGAAGAATATATGTGGCGGAATGTGTTCTGATGGCTTGCCGCGTGCGTTTGCATATTTTTTGGGCGCAAAGCGTGTCTGTGTTGGCGCAATCAAAATAGATCTCACATTCCTGCGGTTTCGGACTCAGGGTTCTGCCGTTCACTTGAAAAGCGCGAGCGTGACCCTGGATGAACTGCTGAAAAACGTCGACGACAACTTCAGCAAGAAAATGATGCAATGGCAAACTGCGTCGAGGCCTAGCAGAGGTAACAGGCTGTGTCCGCGTTACCTTTGGTTGCTTCCTTCCCAACCAGGCAGTTAAGGTCGGATCTTCGAATCATTAGCGCGGTCACGACGACTTAAGTGTCAGCTAGCCGTTGGTGACGAAGCGCTGGCAAGAAGGCTGTTATTGTTTAATATGCAGCGAGTGTTCGGTAACAATGGGCATTGTGCGTGCACAGTGGGTGGCTGCGTGCTGTTGCTCGCTGCTGACTGTTTAGCTTTGCCTGCTTTCGATGTCGCGTAGCTTTTTTGCAGGATATGAGTAACGTCACATTGCCCAGTGCGCTCCGAGATCTAGTAAGCACTGATTACTGTATCGCGAGCTTAACCTTAAAGCCTCTATAGCGTTTCATGCTATTGTAAGTTCGCCGTTTTTGTTACGAACAACTTGGACGTTTTTGATTCGACATGAAAACGCTGTCAATACTTCAGAGAAAGGTTTCACTGACTGAAAAACCTCCACGTTCACGTCGCAAAGTTTTGTGCCTTCCACAACACTAGCTGCGCACCTGCTTGCCACGTGAGCCATCCGATGTAGCTGTAATATGTGCAGCCAAGCATTTCCAACTGACTGCTTTGTGCTGCTGAAAGATATGCAAGGAAATCGTGCTGTGTCAGGACTACTTCGCGTCCGAGCTTTCATTACGTAAACCGCTTTAGATTGAGGATACCAGCGTTTGCGTGCAAACAGCGAGTCTGGCAGTTTTATCCGACATCATTTAAAAATTTGACTTTGTTGCGTGACCTGCTTGGTTCCTACGCTGTCTTTCGCGACATCGACTTCAATCCCCCGCGGAGCTGAGCCTCGAGCGAAAGCTCCAAGTGAAGCGACGCAGGTGCGGCTCGCCCGCTAATCCGCTTCTTTGTTTTTGCCCGCGAAACCAGCGCCGTCGAGAACGTCGGTCACGAGCACGGACACGGCCGGACGCAACGTGCCCTCCTCGAGCACCTCGGTCGCGTGCATGCCGTCCAGTGACGACAACACCAGGAGCGCGACGTCATCGGCGAGCAAGTGAGTCGACTTTTCGTAAGCATCGTTCTCTTGCGGACAAACGAACGAGCTCTTGCCGTATTCCGTTGCGGTTCAAAGACTGTTTTGCTGCGTGAGCCTGCAAGCCTTGGCCTATGCGATAAAGGTGAAATTGAAAATCAACAAAATTAGGGTCAACCCCCCAAGCATAACTTCGCGTGGGTCTTAACCCTAATTTCGTTTGATGTGGGGGAGTTACAGTCGAATAACCGTTGGAAATACGCGCGTCTGGGCCGGGAAGGAGGATGTTAGCAATGATTACGAAAACTAATAAGAAGAGTAAGCATTCCCTAAGGTTTTTGCCCTTGGACTTGCTGACGCTACTTTCTCCACATTTGGGGGCCGTTATAATGGGATAGTATTGTTCACCGCTTGAGTTGACACGACCAGAACAGGGTTCAGCTTTCCTCATTTACATCCAAACATTATCGCAGGCTGTCAGTCTACAGCTCAGCGACAAAAGGTGTGCTAATACGGCTTTCGACGCGGTCTATATCTTTGTCTTGCCAGCCTAGAGGACCGTTACAACCTGTTTTTTTTTCGCTGACACATTTCGGTCATTTGTCTCGTAAGTCGTAATCGTATTAAAACTTGCCGTAAAAGCATTAACGAGTCAATATTTTCGGACATTATGTCCGAATTCACATAAGTTTTTTCGGTCATTTACAAAATTCGGTCTCTGACCGAAAGTTGAAAAAAGATAGGTCACAACTAGTATAATTTAACTGAAATAACAAAACATCACGGCATGCATTGGTTTTCCAGTTACCACTGACAGCCTTAACATTCTGTTGCACTCATGTTGATTTGCCAGTTGCCTAGCCAGGTTGAACTTGCAACTGATCAGTAAAAATACTGATTGAATTGTAATCACAAAAAATAAATGGACGGATTACGTCAAAATGTGCAGATCAGAAAACTAAGCACTTAGCATCATGTGTTCGTCATCGTCCCTCAAGCGTAGAAGCTACTTGATGGGAGCAGTCCAGACTGTTTGACTGTGGGCAACATTGTTCAAAACTATTTCGACGCTGATCTTGATGTAACAACCTTCAAAGCTTTTACTGCCTTTCGCCTTTCAGGAGCAACCGATTCTGCTGAAATTGACCACCCCTCCGGGAAAGTAGAGCAATCGTTTGCTCATAACCTCCCACTTTGGTGAAAACCGGCAGTCCACTTTTGTAAAAATCGGCAGTCCACTTTTGTATCCACAGTATGTGGACATTGTATGTTTGGGTCACTTGTCGTTGAAGTCCCACAATAACGCCTTTCCTACTATGATTAAGTGAGTCAACCGGTGGTATCGCATCCTGTTCTACCCGGGAATAAGCGGTCGCATTGTCTTGCTCTTAACCTGGATGAATCGCAACGTGTTCGCGTATCTGCTCTAGCCAGATGCGCAACGCATACTTTACCGACAAAGTGCGTTGAAAATGTCCAGCTCGCCTTAGCATTTGATCGCGTAACCGTGCCTGGTGAACATCAGGTTGTTGTGAATTGGTTGTGAATCGTTTGAAAATTGCCCTAATTTTTGTTTTCACGAAGTCGTTTGAGCCACAGGCAGAGAACGGACCATGCTTATTTGTCGCTTTACAGCTACTCCTGCGCAGAGCCTGCGCAAAAACGCGTCGAAATTATTCTGAGTCTACCTTCCCAAATAGCACGTTTTTCTCGCCCTCCCCACTTTTCTCCTGACTGTATTTATTTAGAAGCAAGGCCAGCCGCACGCTTGAAACAGAACATGCGATGATTTCAAAAGAAAGCAGTCGCTCGGAGACATGAACGCGCTATGTTGGGAACATGCAGAGACTTCAGAGTCTGTCGTCAGTGGTTGAAATCCGAAGTAATTAAGTTTCAAAAATCCGAGATTACTTCTTAATAACCCAAAACGTAAACTCCAAAACATTGAGAATGTTTGAAACTGCTGACCCTGCTGTGAGTATAAACCAACCACGAACTCATCCGTTCCATGCATTCAGTGCCCATCGCCACTGCGTTCTGGTTAAAACAACGCGTTGTAACCGTAAATATTTACAAGCACGCTCAGTCCTGGTCATTAACTGGCCGCAACTAACACGATCACGTTCGTTACTCACGCGCTGATCATCACGCCACGTGCGATCCGAGGTGCTCGGCGCACTCACCGGCCGCCGGCCGCACTAAGCTCAGGTGTGGCTTTCACACACTTTCTAACACGCGCCTTGTTTCTTCGTTTCCGAACGCAGACCTCACGACCGCCCCGCCCAAAGCAAGGACAGCTTCAAGAAGAAGTTCACTCGCTGGGAAAAAGCTGCCGCCCGGAAGCTGTCCTGGCACGGAGACCACAGGTGACCGGCATATGTGAATTGCTCCGAAGCTCTCGGCGTGCGTTCTGCTCCGGTTGGAGCTGGTTTTCAGATTCAGGTTGAGAAGCGGTCGTGCCGCATGAGTGGTTGCTGTCAGATGACGTCATCTCCGTCGATCAGCGACAGTCAGGTCGAGCGGTCGTTGGAGAGGTCGTGTTCGGGGGAGGTTTTCAAAGAGAGCAGGGAAGGATAAGGAAGGGGGTGTGCAAGGTCCCTGGAAACTAGGACTTGGCTCGTTTTATGGTTCAGAAAGCAGGAAACATCGATCGAAAAGTTGCAATTCACGGCAGCAACTCGCTCGGTAATTTTCAAAAAGGCCCTGGCTGAAAGCTGCTAAAAACATGTTCTTAAAATGAGGTAACCTTGACAGATATTAAGGATTGCACGTTGGGGATTGCAAGCTATGGCGAACTGTAGAAGCAATTTTCCTGGTCTAGTCCAGCGCATAAAACACAATATTACCGAGCGTTGCGTGATTCTGAACTCCTGGAATTTTAAATTCAACGATCTTAAAATATATTCTACAGGTTTTTGAATAAGAGCTGATGACGCCTACTTCGCGGGCGAAATATATACTCTGCAAGATCTTAGTGTCCGACTCTTTGCTGGGAAAGGATTCCTAATCCTTTCGATAGACCTTAAATGCGACAATTGCGTTATTTGAAAGCGTATCTAAGCCCGCAGTTACGGAGATGACGCGCTTCTCAAACATCCCACCGTCTCGAAACAGGCTCCTTGCGCGGTGAACTTTAACCTCGACAAGCAAAGTGGGATAATAATGACACGGTCAGGTGTGGCGCGAATAACATGATGTAATTAGCGACGCCGATCCGCTAATTAGGCCAAAGGGCTCTTGGGCGACTCTCGACCGTCCTGGCTTCTTTTCTCCACGAAAAGAACTTTCACTGCAAAGTTTTTTCAAATCACCTTTCAAGGCTGTCCGCAGTTCGGTGCTGATAGTTGCCCCGGGCAGTGCTTCCTCGAAAGTATATCATCATCTGCGTTTGAGATCTTGATCATTTGAAGCATCGCAATCGTTCTCAAGTTCTGTGGTCGTGTTAAACCATGTTAAAAGTCAGTGCACAGTGACGATTAAGTTTTCAATGCTGCGCGCAATTTTTAAGTGCGTCTCGTCGTGTAAAACAAGCTTCCAGTGTTTTAATTCGGCTTGGCTTTTAAACTTTCATGTTTTCTTTTTTTGAACAGTAGAAGACGTTTCGTTTTTCTTTTTATCAGTTGAATGCCATCAACAGATACGCAATGGTCTTTAACCTTACGTCAGCTATGTGCAGCGAAATGCTTTCCTGCCGAACCACATGATATAAGTGGATCGTGGACTCCTGGTTTTATTAAGAATAGTTGTTAATGGTGGACTGGGTCATTTCATTTTTGAATTTACAGGCAAAACATTAGAACAGTGTAGTGAAGCACAACACTGCCGCACTGTATCCTTAACTGCTAATTACTTTGTGATATCTTGAAGCTCAAAATCTTATTGGGTTGATCCAAGGCCTGGGACTGATAGAACTGCAAGGTATTGCCGAGATACTGATTATGTTTCGTGTATCTTTCTATAAAAATGGATTAGCAACACATCGTTCAACATGTGGCCTTTTTCATCTTTTGTCGATGAAGGGCTGTAATTATTATTAAACTGCCCTAAAACACCTGTTTCTGGTGTGTGCTCAAACGCATGACGACGGCACACAAGTTCATTGTGACGACACAAACGATGAAAGCTGATCTCAAAGATTCACTGCGGTTATTGTATCAACCATAAGTGGACTTAAACAGGCAGAACTACGGCACAGAAACAGTAAAAGCACTTCACGAATTATGCTGCGCTGACGTTTCACTTGCGACTGGAGCGGTTCTTCTGGACTGGACTGTTGACGGAAAAAAAAAATTGAGCAAAATATGGCGACGTTGCTTTTTAGCGTGCCAACAGTCGTCAAGCAACTTTGCGATGCGAAACGGAAAGTTGTGGTCTGTGAAGACGCGCTCTCGCACTTGGGCCGAGTAGAAATTTCGATGTCGAGTGCGGGAAGTCATTCCGCAATGGTTAACTGATCATTCATTAAAACACGCTTTTTGTCGCAAAAAGTTTCGTTTCTGCTACTCAGAGAAACGCCTTCAGGCCGATGAATCATTGCATTGCTTTTCAGGCGAAGCAAGTCCATTGACCGGACAAACTCCTTCAACGTGAACACAGGTAAAGTTTTTTTTTCCTTTTATCGTATGTATAATACTTCAAACCTGTAGCCACGGGGTGTGCATTCGTGGGTAGTTCACTCCAAAATGTTTTTGTGCCCAGAATTTTTTTTATTCTATTTATGTTAAACACATAATGAAAACAAAAATCCTGTCCTCCTAAAATGTATTTACCCCCCGAAACCGGCTTTAATTGCTTTCATTTTGATCACAGCTTTCCGTAAAGACACGCTCTCGTTTGCAGGTACTACGCTGCGCGAGCAGAAGAAATCGCAAGGAAGCCATTACAAGTCCATGCCTTGTGTCATGACCGGTGAGCAGCTGAATAGTGTAACCAATATCCTCTGAAAACGATGGGGTAATGATATGTGTGTCCCCAAAAATACGTTGGGAGCGCTCCATCGTGTCGAAGATGTGATTTGTACAGCCGGCGTAGTTGCGATATTTCTCTGTTACTTGAATAGAATGAAATAACAAAAAGGTGTCGATATTTTGGTGTCGTGTGAAGAACTACGGGCGCCCGACTTATCCTCTTCAAAAGAAGTGGTGGACGACGTTTCCCTCAGTCACACCACCACATAAGGCGTGCCTGTTGTCAGTGGGATATTATACGTGCTATGGACGATTTTATTTGACACCTATCGTCAAGAACACCCCACTTTCTCCTGACTACAGTTGGTAATAAGTTTGCCGCTTGGTTCAAAGTGGACCCGCCCTTCCGTCTTGCCGATGAACCCGATTTGTCTCACTCATGGACGCGCGAGAAAGCTCAACCAAGTTGCATTTATTACATCACCGACCCGCTTTTCTGCAGCACACGTGACTTTACACGGTCTAGTAAACACCTGAAACACTGCGCATGCGCTGACGCGGTCGGCTTGTTAGCGCCGGACTTGATAACATCTGCTTTGCCTCTAGCATCGTGTTTTCAAAGTTCACATCGCAAAACGAGCTCATTCAAATGTAATTTGCATAGTACTGTCTCGCACAAAAGCGCTTGATATTGTACAAACTGAAGCGCGACGTCTGGACTGGCACTGAAAATATATCGCATTTGCATTTCGGTTCGTTGATGGTCTGGCGTTCTGGTGAAGTAGTCACAAAAATAGTCGCCAAATCCCCCTCATATTGTGGTGCGGACGCGTAAACAAACTCCACTTGGCGTTGCTATCATTTTTCCTAAGATCGGTGGCATTTAATGCAGCGCACCTTACAAAGAAATTCCACAAGGGCTTGTACAGTTCGAAAGCAGCCAGCTGCTTGAAACAAGGCATTTACCAGGGCTGGTTAATCTGACTTGGTGCTATTTTCGGCTTGCTGCTGTCCTTTTTCACAGGTGCGTCGAACAATGAAAACGGGCGCTAGCAAAATTTGAAAGCGTTTCGCGCGTGACACACAGCGGTTTCCTCCACGCCCGCAACTATCCGCAATGCGTTGTTATTGTTGTTGCGCAAATCTTTCAAATAATAACAATTGTGCCGGAAGGCAACAGTTTTCTTCGACACGCGCCATTTCCGAAAATGACGTCTGGTGTGTTTTTGCTTCAGGATCGACAGGAAATGGCTTCACCAGCGACCCCGTCATATTCGAAGGTGGGTTATCGCTTTCGTCACAACGAGCTACAACAATTCACACCGGTTCAGACGCACTGTCAACAATCGAACGCGCAGTTTTCGTCATCGTCAGTCATTTTGCCACACGCGCAACAAAAACTCATTTTTCACCGAGTCACAGGCGCCTGGAGGCGATCGATCGTCTTCTACTTTATTTCGACTTGTGTTTGCTCGAAATTTGAGTAAAAACTTCGCTCGTGGTTGTTCCAGAGAACGGCGGAATGCGCACAGCTGAGTGGTCCGGGGTGCAGGAAGCTTTCCCCACGACGAAGAGCAGCTTCGGCGACCCGATCCGCAGGTGCTGTTGTCACGTGACCGTCGGTGACGTAAGAGCGGTTGCGTGGAATTTGCATGTGGCAGCGTTTCCTTATAAGGTTGCTCAAGATTGTGCGGATACGTCGGCAGCGTCTCTTCCCAACAACAAAAACGTTTTTTCACGTACGATTGGTATAAAAATTGGCTTCTCAAACGGGAGGGCCTCGTTGGAGGGCGTGAAAAATTCGCAAGGGTGCCTGAGTATGGTGGCGGCATATTGTTGAAAAGCAGAAGAATGGCAAAAAATCGTTCTGCTTGCTTCGTGTTTGACTTTGAGGTTACTCGACTAACGCCAAAGGGGGTGCGTCTTAGAAAATTTAAGGAGCTCTTGCACACAAGATCATGTAGGTTGAATATGTTCTCTATGCCATATTTCGTGTTTGTGGGATTTGCGCGGGTAATCCCCTGTGGTGACAGATACAGCCTAAATCCATGTTTAGACCGCTAACAACAGTGCTGAACGTTGTTCTTAAGTGTCCACGCGGAACTGCCATGCAGGTTATTTTTAGATCGGGCCGCGCAAAGCTAAGTATTCCCGTCAACCGAAGCGGTGACTCCAGCTGTGGTTGCCATGACGTCGAAAGCCTGCGCCGTATTTACTTGCACAAAATTTCATTTGTAGTCATCGATTTTCATTCATTCGTTTTTGTTTCGTTTTGATAAGAACCTGATTTGAGGTCAAAACTGCAGCGCTCTTGCAATGGGCATTCCCCCCTGGAAATCGGGATGCTGCCGTAACACGGGCCATTGTCTTCGCGGACGGGAAGAGCGTTTTGCGAACGTCCATTTGCATTGCATTGCCAGCAACCTGAAAGAACAAGCAAAATGCCGACGTTGCCCCCCCACCCTGGGAAAATGCATGCGGACGCCCATGACCGTCGCCTGGAGCGACGCGATTCGCAACCGAACCACGTTTCCTTCTCGTTAAGAACAAGGCCTCCTAAACAAACAGGAAGCCTTGTTAACAGACGACGTTTTCCCTTCCGATTCGATTCCCGAACTTCTTTCTCGCAGGTTGATCAGTGCCAGCCAGTCGCGCTTGACTGCGCCGCTTAGGAAGAGGTCAAACAAGCGGAGGAGCTGGTCGTTCACGAAGAGGCCCGCGTCAAAGTACTTTCTCCCGTCGTCAGGTTCGTTACGCTTCGCTGACCGTGGCTCCATGCTTCAGTGCTTTTAGCAGCAATTAAGCCAATACCGTCTCACTTTTCGCTGCAGAACAATGGCTGTATTTTGCTTAAAATAGCGAGTGCCGTAGAGATAATCGTGTCAAAGACGCATACTTCGCCTGTTTTACAACCTCAGCTGCGTTCACCGTCGTCATAAGGAATGTGGTCACGGTTTTTGACCTCGTGTGTTGTTTGGCTTCAAAAACATGCTGCGCAATGCTTGCGGACGCACACAAACACGTGATTAGTGACGTAATGGCTTTGGTGGAGATTCGCAGACTTTGTGTGAAAGAAGTCGCGACGGTTGCTATGACAGCGCGGCGCGAAAATATTGCATTTGCCGTAAGATGCGACTCATGTAGGACATAGGAAAGGAATTTCGGGGAGAAAAAGAGCAAAATAATATCAAAAAAACAAAGTTTGCCCGAAGCGACGAAGCAACTCACAGCTGTGGTATTTCGTGTCAAGAAGTTGAACATTCTTCAAATCGGGAATGTCATGATTCTGCATTTTCTACATTCGTAAGACCGACTACCTCCTACGTCTTCTATCACATACACCTGCATAGACGCGTTTTTGTTCGTCTAAATAACTAAATATAAACCCATGTTACAATACACTCAAAAAGAACGGTCTGTTATGATTTTGGAAAAATAATAAAACGACCTCGCGTCACATCTCTCTTTAAAAATCGTTTCGGAGTTGTCAGAATTCTAAACGTGTCTGCGTGTGTTGCAGGCGTGCATTTTTGTATAGCACAGCTAGTCCGTTTTAAGAAACTGCTGGAAAATTCAACTTCAAACTGGTTTCGAAAACGAAGTCGACCACAACACCCGTCCTGAAGCCCCAGTTAACCGCTATGCATTCTCGATCTCGGAAAACCCTTTATTATTGGTGTCAACCGCCACCCAGAATACCTTTTCAATCGCATATCTCCCCCCTCCTCCCCACTTGGAGCTTAGCGCTTTATCGCCACAACAATTCTCCAGATCGTGCCGGTGTTGCATTGACAGGCGATTTCGTGTCGTCTGTGGAAGAGGCTGAAGACATAGGCAGTCAATACACTCTACAACTGGACCAGGAAGACATAAAGGGATTGGGCGACGGTAGGCGGACAGTCGGCTTGGTTTGCTGAGCTCTTTGATGTTTTTTTGCTTTGTTCAATTCATGCTTTGATTGCATTCTTCTGATCCGAGCACATTGTTACGCAACAACCGCTTCGCGAAATCGAAAATCACGCGCCGATTACAAACCGCCAATATAGACTTTTGGTTATTTCGTTGTTTTATGTAGAAAAGTGGTTCCTAACCTTTTCTTGCCCATGCCCCCACCGAAAACACCTTTAAAAACTTGATTGCCCATCATATCGTGATATATAAATCCTATGACATGAAGTGAACTCCGTTTCGGCTGAGAAGCTTAAAGCTCCGTTTCTGCATCCTGAAGATAAATCCAAAAAATGATATTTGAAAATCGGAACCCAGGCTCCGTCAGCCTACCTCAATACTTCAATGCCCTCCTTAAAACTCATATTGCCCTCTGGAACAGCTGATGTAGAACCGCAGGTAACCGTGTGCTTCTTTGGCGTTCACGATAAACGTTGCTATGGAAACCTCAGAACATGTCTCCTTCCATTGGTTAAATGTTCGCGTAATATCGGATTGGACCACATTGCTTGCTTACCTTAATTTTTGCGTCGACCTTTCCTGATCTTACCCCACATGCATTGTTACGTCATACAGGCGTCAACGACGACGAGCTGCAGTATCTGAAGAAAAACACCGCCGACCTACGCGAGAAGGTGCTCAGTGTGAGATTGCTTTTGCCGTCAGCCTGTCTTTTGCTAAACGCACTTTCCAACACTGGCACAACGTCAATGCACCATAAGGCCTGCGCTGTTTGTGATGTTGAAACCGGTAATCCCTGGATTTGGCCAATTGTCGTTGCTGTACGAGTGTAAAACGAAATATATTCGCACGAGTATGAAACAAAATATATTCGTGCGAGTATTAAACAAAATATACTCGTACGAGTAGGAAATGAAACTGCAGTTCGTGCAAGTTGTGCGTAAGATTGCTGAATTTAAAACGATTCTTCGTTAGTGCAAATGTAAATGCCGTGCTCGTGCTTTCCAAACGACGTCTTTGCCCTTACTGACCATACAGAACTTCGCATTAGCAAACATTGATTAATTTTCTGACAAGCGTCGATTCATTTCGCATTATCTACTGTCGTATTCTTACAGCTAAGGGAGATGGAGATGGAGTTTCCCGCAGAAGAGACCAAGGACGCGAGAAACAAGCCTGGTGAGTGCGTTTGAATGGTTGCTTAGCAAAGTGATTGCTTTCAAAACTTCCTCGGAGCAGCTCCTTACAATCCGTAGCACAGCTGGCACTCGCTGAATTTGCCAGAAGTGTCATTTTGACCGTCTCGGATTCATCCCTATCTTCTGCGCAGTAGAAAAAATAAGCCTTTGCGATTTTCAGAGTGATAGTTAGAAAATATTCAAAATCAGACCGTTGGTCGAAACTTGAGTTTTTTCAAAGCTATTTTTGGCGAGCTGGTCTCACTGAGAAAAAGTTCTGAAGAATTTTGAAACCGTAGAAAACGTTTATGACGATGTTCTTGGACTGGAGCATATTTCCAGATAACATGATAGAAAACGTTTTGAAAGCTCCGGCGTAGACATGTTTGTTTTTCTATGGAAAGGTGTGTTGGTCAGGTGGGGTCATTCCTGTTCCGAGTTTTTGTCGTCATCGCGATGGCGCGATTTTCTGGTCGTTTATCATTTCATCAATGTCAGACGGTTCGCACTTCGTCGGTTTTAAGCGTCCCTCCGTGTTTGATGACGAAGCAACGGGGTCGGCACTATTGTCAGACACGTTGGAATTGCGATATTACGCTTGCGAAATTGTGCGAAAACGGGAAATAACTTTTGTTTGACTAGTCCGCTGTGAAAAAACTTGGCGCAATTCGATGAAATCGTGCAGTTTTCGTTTCTAGTGACGCACGAAAGCGACATACCTCGGCATGTAAATTAGGATTGGTCTACTTTCGCGCCCTGCATTTCCATGCTTGTCTGAACACAGAACCCACAGTCTGTTCACGATCGTTGCGTCACACGCTCCTGTCTTGGTTTTCCGGTTCCGCATCACTACCCTCGTGTACTTAAATCTGGCGACATCCGTTTGCTGGAAGTGTCCCCTGGCTGTCTGTCATTGTGTGGTATGATTTATTCGGGGTAAATGATAGTTTTGCTAGTTTTTTTCAAGAAAAGTGTTAGGTACCCGGTATGGACCTGTAGGGACCCGATTTTCTCTGATTCTAGGGACTCGATTTTCAATTCTAGGGACCCGGATCGGGTCCATGAAACACCTTAAAAAACTGGCTTCACGTTCAATAATTAAAGGCAACGTTGTTAAAAGAAAGGCGCAGACCAGAAATCATTCCCAGTTTCTGGGTTTTCATCTGAACCTCAAACAAAAGTAGAGCAAGCTTGAGTTGACCTCTCCATTGCAGGGCGTGCAACTGTTGTGGACATTGACGCATCCTCGACAAAACTTTCGGAAACCCCATCTGCCTGTGACGCTTTGGTCGCGCAAATAGAACAAACGCGTATGGTGTAATCAAATGGTGATGTTTTCGAGATATATCATATCCACCCTGTCGACGACGTAAAAAAGATGGCGTCGATCCACTTTACGTGGGAAAGCACGCTGCGGTGACTTCTTCAGTTGCAGCTTGACTCTGACCTTTTCGCATCAGCTCTGAAGTGCAGTTTATGTGTTTTTCAATCATTAGCAGCTCCAAACGCCATCGCATTTAGTTACTCAACAACGATAAAAACCCTGTTTTGATTTTTATGGAAATGGTGTTGCCCTGACGACGACCTTCATGCGGAGTTTATCAGTTTGTTTATTTTTACAGTTCGTCAGCGTCCTGCGTCGTCAATGGCTCGGTACCCCGGAGGTACGTTGACGGTGCGCTTGCGGTTTGCCGTGCGCATCTTTCTGTTCAAGTCCAGTTTGTCAAATTAAGACTCCGTGCACAGTCGTGATTGCAACTGTGAAAATTTATTTCGAATGTATTGTAGCGAATGTTCCTGTTATGTTCACTTCGCGTTTTATTTTCAAATCTGGAATTGTGAACCGAGGTCGGTCGGAATTTATTTTGAATGATCAAACAAAAAATGTTTTGTTTTATTCTTTTTATAGTCGATCCGTGTTTTTTTTCTATTTTGATTCTTGTATTACGCGTTGAGACTGTGCACTTTTATGTTTCTTTCGTTTAAAAAAAAACGACTGTTTCGTGACTTTTGGGGCATGATTTTCATCAGACTCGTCGGACGGAGAGAACAGCAGTTACAAAAGGTTTGGTGAACACGCCCGACGCGAAAATATCTCGCGCGTGCTTTTCTGTTTCTTGCATGAATGAATTAACCTCTGTTGCTTCTGCTGCAGTCCTAACATAGCCTGTAAACCACGCAGTGCAGACTGCATTTTCCTTGCTTCGACTGTTTCTTTCGTCGTTCTTTTGCAGGCACTGCAGTTCGTTTCTTGCTAGCGGAGCTGTAAATGATAGTCAAAGTTATTGTTTCAAGTTTTTTCTAAACGGTTACGATTTTGTTTCAAGTTTTTTCTAAACGGTTACGATTTTGTTTCAAGTTTTTTCTAAACGGTCACGATTGCTCGCGGGTCTGCTTGTCTGATAAAAACATTTATGGGGAAAGCCAAACTTGAAGTAGATGGGTTGCTTCCTGTGAGTGTTCCGATTACCGTTAATGACATATCTGAAGTCATTGTTCCAGTTAAAACTACCTGAAGATACACCCCTGTCAAGATTAGGGTTTCGTCATAATTTTTGGTTCTTTTCTCACGTGCGTGGTGTGGGATCAGGGGCAGATTTTGCGAGTACGTTCGATTTAGTGTTCTATATTCTAATAATCCTTTAAATATGTTTCCTTGGGTGCGTAATTTATAATAAACGAGTTTCTTCGCCCACTACCGCATGGAAACAAGGGAAAAAAATACACTTTAGCGCTCCTGTCGCCATTTTTGTCCACCCGCCACCCTTTCTTCCTAACAATACTAAATTTTGACGCCGTAACCATCGCAACTTTCACGGCCAGACTTTGCTTTTTGCCGAAGTCCAATCCGAATAACCCGACTCGTCGCTTATTCTTTTCCTAGAGCATTACCGGAGCATGTGAGCTTTGCATGAGCATCTCCTGACCCATCACCGACCGGGATCATGAAGCGAGGCTGCCCTTGTGCTTGTTGCATGACGCATGCTCGAATTGACGAAATGTACCGTTTGCGTTTCCTTCTTCTGGTTTGCTTTTTTCTGCTTGTTGCGCAACGAAGAGCGTTGTACGCGTGTTTTTATCCAAAAAACTGCCTTGTCCCGCGCAGGCCCGCAGCGCAGTCATGCCCGCAAAGCACCAAGAAACTGACATAGCATGACAGACCTACTTGCAGACTGTCTTTCGCGTTGGAACTGCAGCGAAGGCAGTTTGGTGGAAATAGCTGACCACTGTCAAACTGCGTCTCAAGCTCATTTGTGATATCACAAAGTTATTGTTATGTGACAAGGTCATTGTTACACCACTATAGTGTTCGTGGAAGTTTCCCCAGAAGAGTCAACGGTGCGTTTAAAACGGTAACAACAGTACTGCTAGCTGTGCGGAATGTTTTCCTGCTCTTTACGAAGCGCGTAACTTTTGTTACTTCATCTCAACGCTTAGGCTAGAAAAAGATATTGCGTTTGCTGTGCAATTTTTCGCCTGAAAATAAAGTTTTGGTTGTAATATTTAAATTTCGCCTGTCTAGCGCCAACCTGTTAGCATTTAATCGCTTAACTGCACTGCATACAAGCAGCATATACTGGCAACGATCCACCTTTGACACTTACGATTTATCGTCGCAGGTCAAAATGTCCCTTTTTCCCGACATTCAAGAGCCGCCGAAGTCCGGCACCTATATTCGTGTGATCGCGTGGCCCACGCCATGTCCCCCGTGGCCGAAGAACCGGGCCCGGTCTTCTCCAGTCTCCCCAGCAGGACAAAACCAGGCCCCAAAAACGGTGTGCGACGACACACCTTCGCTTCTTCGACCCCGTCTGGCCCGCGATGCAGTTCATGGGACCCTGAGCAGCCCACTGCGACCCAAAGCGCCCCCTGCGTTTTGGAACCGGACCCCCTGAGCCCGGTCGTCAGTTACATCACTCAGCGAGTAACCATCAACAAACCTTCCGGCGAGAGCTCCGACCTCCGCGAGCCGTCCGTTTCCGGGACGTCCAATCAGAAAAGCGACGACGAACCACGTGATCTGCTCGAGGTCAAAGTTCCTCGCAAGAAATCCGTCAGGGACAAGATGAAGACGAAGCTGAATAAATTGTCGCCGCGACGCCCGCGATCGAACGCCACCACCAGCGAGACGTCGCACGAATCGGAAGAAAGCGCAGCGACGCCCGTGCGCACCAAGTCGGCCCGGAAAAAAGGACGTCGCTTCAAGATATTCGGGGGGAAAAGTAGCCCAAAGCACCCCCGCGTGTCCGTCACCGCCGCCGGCGAGCAAACCTCGCCAGTCAGGAAGCGACAGTCGGATAAGATCGCCGCGCTCAGCAAGCGCTTGAGCGAGGACAGCTACCGGAGCCGGTCGTCGACCAATCAGTCGAGCCCCCCCAGGATCCG
>Ga0210059_1004888_pt1 | contig 21578 bp, 11 predicted proteins | sample Ectturendosymbi2_FD_188042 | JGI IMG/M metagenome (GOLD analysis project Ga0210059, IMG submission 188042) | Ecteinascidia turbinata endosymbiont from Florida, USA - Sample 2 (SPAdes) (version 2) | ecosystem: Host-associated > Tunicates > Ascidians > Unclassified | place: Key West, Florida...
GTCCTTGCGGATCTGAGCAACCCATCCACCGAGAGAGACCGGTTGCGACCCAGCACCCCCCTGCGTAACTGTGTTGATCATCTAGCAGCTCCTTCCCACATATATGCACCACCACGAGTTGAAACTGGACAGTAACAAAGCTAATTTAACTGCTGAGGGGCATCGACTCGACAACCTTCCGGTTCCTTCAATGCCCTGGCGTCCTTGCACTGATTTGTGTTTTTTCTAGATGATTATTAATTATCGCCAAATAAAATCAACTCAACTGGCACCACAACTCCATAATATTGTGGATGATTCTAGCTGCATGCCATTTGGCTTACAATCGGAAGGACAGTGCTCATAAAATAGGACCAAACTCAAGGAAACAAACCGTCAAACCGACCAATCACATGCCTTCCAACAACCTGAAAGCTTATCTCAGGAATCCTAGCCGATCAGATCACCCAGCACCTGAACCAGCATGACATCCTAGCATATGAACAGAAAGGAAGTCGAACTGGATGCCGAGGTACCAAAGACCAGTTACTGATCGGCAAGGTGCTAAATGCAGACTCCAAAAAAAGAAAAACCAACCTAGCAATGGGATGGATAGATTGCAAGAAAGCATATGACACAGCACCACATTCCTGGATAATCCAAAGCATGGAGCTTCACAAGATTGATCACAAGATCATCAACGCTGTCCAGCAATCAATGCGAAGCTGGAACACCGCCCTAACATCAGGCGGCAAGCACCTTGCCAACATTAAGATCAAACAGAGAATATTCCAAGGAGATGCACTGTTACCACTGCTCTGTGGTGCCATCAACCCACTAAGCTACATCCTCAGAGACGCCAAACAAAGATACACACTAAAAACAGGGCACAAAATCAATCATCTACTCTTCATGGATGATCTGAAACTGTACGCCAAGAACGAAAAGATCTGACAGCCCTGATGGAGACAGTTCGAATCGTCACAACAGATATCTGCATGGAGTTCGGACTAGAAAAATGTGCAAGGCAAATCATCCATCGAGGAAACATCAAGATAACGGACGAATTAAACCTAGACATAGGAGAAATCAGGGACCCCGACATCGAAACAGGTTACAAATATCTGGGCATACTACAAAACATGCAGAACAAACAAAGAGGTCAAACGCAAAGTAACGACAAACTACAGAAAAAGCTTAAGGCAGATTCTCAAATCACGCCTCAATGTCAAAAACAAAATACAGGCCTTGAACACAAACGCAATGTCAGTGATCACCTACACAGCAGGAATAATAGACTGGAACAAGAAAGAAATACAGGATCTAGACAGAATGACAAGGAAGACAATGAACATGTACGGAGGACTTCACCAAAAAGCAGACACTCACAGGTTGTACCTTCCAAGAAAAGAAGACGGCAGAGGGTTGAGAGAAGTTGCAGCAACAGTCAGATCCCAATGTGCAGGATTACAGGAATACATCAGCAAGGCAAAAGAAAAAGATCCTCTGATAGAAGCAGTCTGGAAACATCAAGCAATCAAAGGATACAAAAGGAAAAAGGAAACATGGAAGAGTGGGAAATAGAGAAGACAACAAAATGAACCAGCAAGCAGTTACATAAACAGTACAAACGGCACATTCCTGGGATCACATCAATGGAGAGCGCCTACAGATGGATGCGAGAAAGCACAGGACTCAAGATGAAAGCAGAAGCACTCATAACAGCAGCACAAGATCAAGCACTGGACACCAAGTGTCACAAAGCGAATACATTGTACACGACTAATGATTCAAACGCAGGATGTGCAGAGAGAAGGATGAGACAGTAGCCCACATTGTGAGTGCGTTCCCCAAGATAGCAGGAAGCTTGTACAAGACATAACAGCGTAGCAGCAGCAATCCACCACAGCATATGCCAGCACTACTAGATCAAAACGACACATAACATCTGACTCCACAAGACAGATAACATCAAAACGACAGATAACATCTGACTCCACAAGCCCAACCCAGTAGCAGAGAACAATAAAGTCAGGTACTGTGGGTCTTCGAGGTCAGGACGGACAGACAGATACAACCTCGCAGACCAAACTTATACAATAGACAAGCAGACGAAAGAAGGACTCATAATAGATGTAGCAATACCAAATGACAAACACATAGTTGAGAAGGAAAGAGAGAAGAAAGAAACGTACCAGGACCTGAGGCTAGAAGCACAGAGAATGTAGAACATCAAAGCTAGGGTAGTACCAATAGTAACAGGAGCTCTAGGAGCAACTAGCAACAATCAGGAGAAGCACCTCCAGGAGATCCCTAGCAAAAACAAGATCCCCAACTGGTAAAAACAGCAATACTTGGTAGTGCACACATCCTACGAAAGGTACTCAATGTCCCAGAGTCCGGGTAAGACTCCGATGTCAGAGAAAAGCACCTCTCTCAACACAAGAGTTGAGTGAAGAACAATAGATAACAATCATAATAATAATGGTTACGATAGCTGCAATAGTAACGACTTTAATAATATTTCAAACGCCAACATCCAAAATATTTTTCTGTTTTCTTTTTCATAAACTTAACGCACAAAGATTTTTCGATATGTTTTCCTAATAAACAGCTTCGGGTATTTCAAATGCATTGAAAACACCTATCTACATGCACATCACCTCAAGCAAGACAAGCCAAGAGTAACTGAATAGATTTTAGAGCAGGCGTCTCCACACCTTTTTGTCAGAGGGTCACAAAAGCTATTACTGTACAAAACTATCCGAGAGTTTGACATCTTACGTAATGTGGTTGTTTTGGGATATGTTACATTCTATCTAATCAACAAGCTTTTCGTAAATACAATATATTATTTTTTCATTGTTGACGAAATGTTTTCGTGGGCCGGAAGCAATGGCTTCGCGAGCCGCATTTGTCCAGCGGACCGTAGTTTGGAGACCCTGGCTTAGAGCACATTTGGTGGCTGAAATTATAATCAAGGAGAAGGTCGCACATGTCGATGTCGACATTTGCTAAACTTGATGGGATGAAAATACTTTAGTGTTAAAGAAATTTACAAACGTTCCAGTCAAAATTGATTTTCTTTCATGCTTTGAATATTTGATTATTTTTAGCTTAACTGCTGCTCTAAAACGATCGGAATTTAATTTGCATTTAGTTGCAACACCATAGCACTGCGTCTTTTACTTCTGAATCGTGTCCACATGGCGCTTAGAAAAAGTTTTGCTTACTTAGCAATCGTTCAATGCATTCCACTCCTGATTTTCTAAGTGACGTTTTCGCCTTAAAAATAATGCAAACGTGGTTTGTGTTCAGCTAATTCGGAAATACTGGAAAAAAATTTGAGCTCCTTTTGATGCAATGAGGTTAAAAAAAACTATCTCAGCTTTTTAAAGGTTTTGCAAAGTTTCTTCAAATCTTAAAAAAGTTTTTTTTCAAAATGCAACCAATTACTGTAACTGCTTGTATTTTCTTGGAAAGCAACATTGTTAGTTTGTCTCTTCTTTCGCTGGCAGGAACGCAATAAAAAGACAACACCTCAAAATTCTTAATGTTATCGAACTGTGTGCAATAAGTTTGCTTCTTCCAATAAATGGAAGCTTTGTAATAAAAATTAGGAGAAACCAACGTAACTTCCAATACCCTACATTTCAAACATGCCGCACCTCCTATTCAAACAAATGAAAAATAGTATCTCAGTACGTCCTACTACATTTATGTTTATATTTTTGGTCTGGATTACTAACCTGTCATCAGTATAGTCAATGGTAAGACCAGTGACGTCAAAAACTTGTGGGTAATGAAGCAGAACCGTTGCATTTCTTCCCGCCAGATCCGTGGTGACTATGCGGCTTGCCGAATTAGACTTATAAACGGAGAAAAAAATCATCCTGAGAAATATAAATATTTCATTTTTGCAAAATATTAAAATTATTTTTGACAGCAACGCAAAATTCGAAAGTATTTTGTTTTGAAATATTGCCTATCGATTTCAATTGAGTCATTCTGGGTCAAACGTGGATAATAACGGTAAAAACAAAAGTTCATGGCTCCATATCATCAAAAAATTTGTGCCGGATGGAGGACAACCGCCTGCCAAATCAAGTGTTGTATGGCGAACTCCGTGTTAAATCGTGACTTTAAATGCATTCAGCATAACAGATTATTCATGGGAAAATCTCGCCTGCAACAAAAAAGAGTGGAAATACTCCAATGAAACCGGAAAACAAACGGCCAAAAATCATTCTCGGAGGATTGTGAGCGTCGCCGTGCCCACCGTCGCGCACGACGGGATAAAAAATCGTTACATGATTTTTAATCATATCTCGTCTTTTATGAACTGAATAAGCAGGAAAATTATAGGCTGAATGCAACATTTGGTATATGTGGAAGATTTGTTGACATAAAACCTGCCACTACAGAATTGCTGAAACCTGCTAAAAATTAAACACAGCTGCTCATGAAAAGCAGGCAAGATAAAACCGCATTTGCACGAAAATCAAAGAAATTGAAAAAGAGTCACCACGCTGTGAAAAAACTTTTGAAAACCAGTAATTTGCAAAAACCTCCATTTTTCAGTGAACAGCAGATGATCACTTTTACTAAACAGATATTGTCATTTATTTATGTAGAGACATTGCTGCTCTTTTACCTGCGTTTGGCATGAATTGCAAGAGCGTAGGGATTGCCGTTCTTTACCCAAAAAACTGGAGTGTAATAAGTGAAGGTGTTTTCTGAGACAACTATCCAGTTGAGATCAGAGTCGGTCCAGTAAAGGTTGCCCGTTATCCAGTCGTATGACAGGCTCTCTATGCCTTTGGCGATTCCTTCATAAACCCTCACTAACTCTTGCTCAGAAATGTTGAATTTTCCGATGAAGTTTGATCTAAAGCGACAAACGAGTTTTTGTTAAATCCAAGCAGAAGTTCATACACCTCTGATAATGACCAACTAAACATCAAAGATGGTGTTTTTTACTATAAAATTTTAGGCAATAATTAAATTTGTAATTATATGTTTGTTTTACAAGTAATAAAGTTATTGACCCTTTCGATATTTATTGTAAGTGGTATTCAAACAGAAATCAAAGTTTCCACAGATCCATTTCTGGAATTTTTATGTTCTAGTAGTTGACAAAGTAATGGCGGTTTATTTTACGTCATTTCAGCACCTACAGTCAAATTGGCCTTACTTGTACTGTTTCGCAAAATCCTAAGGCAAACATGAACCATAATCGCCCCCTGTGAACCGCGATCTAGTGATTAGAGTTGTGGATTCTATAAAATCTAACAGGAATAAAATCTTTTCAACCTTATGGACTGAACAGGCTGCCATAAGCTATAGCGTAATTTGGCCTGTTTTTAACTTGATAGAAAATGTTGTTTTCTTGCACCAAATCCATCGTTGTCGGGCCGAAAGTTTGCTACGCAGGAAGCTTTAAGGCAAACTACAGGTCTGACCTACATTCAGTTTGTCAAGGTCATTTCTGAAAAATCAAAAGTCATGCATAAGACGCCATGATAACCCTCAACACATTTGCGACCTTACGAAAAAGTCGATGAAACTGAACACAACACAGTTTTGAAAAAGGGCAACAGCTATACAGGTCGTCGTATAATTTGACCGAAATTCATTGGTGAGTACAACTTACAAACATGACTAATGGACTTATACGACGTCTTACTAAAAAAAAACGAGTTTGAAGCAAGCAGTAAAAGCAAGCCGAGGGTCAAACGTACCTGTAGTCTGTATAGAACAAAACCTTGTTGTTGTAGTCAGCCTCAAGAGAATAAAACTCTGCGTCCTTGTGGTTCGACGATACAACAACGTCTACGCCAAACGAACCAGATGCAGTCTTTTTTTGAATAACACGTTCTGGGTCTGCTTCGACTCCCAGAATATGAGCCGATTGCTGGTTTTTGTTGTGACAGGTCCAGAAAACGCGGGAGTCATCAGCTAAACAAAAAATTATTTTCTTTTTTCAGCACTTCGGAAACGATCAAGAAACACAAGAGGCGAAGGCATGTTAGCAGTCACGCTGCACAGCAAAAAATCAAACTCGATTTAAGATTGTTAAAACCTACAATATAGTTTACATCCCGAAATATGAAGCTGACAACATTGTTTGCTGAAGCCAAGCTGCAGAAAATATTAAATGTATAAACAGGGTTATATAAGCAGTCGTGCAGCAAACTTCGCTGAGATGTAAAGCCTCTCAAGTAAAAATAAAACCAATTCGGCAAGTCGCATCTTTCATTTTCTGGTATCAGTAGTTTCTGACTTAAAAAATTGGATAAATCATCTGTTTAAAAGCAAACGTTTTCATAAAATTATTTGGTATTAGAATGTTTAAGTTTGCTTCATCATGTCACTAGATTCACAGGTAAAGAAACAGACGTTTTCAATCGTTTTAATAAATGAATTTATTGCTATAAATCCTGGTTTGACAAAGACCTTTATCTGAAACATTTGGTTTCAAATTGCCCTATCTTTTTCCAACGGATCAGAAAACTAGGAAATAGAGAGAAGCAACTCATTACACCGTGCACTAGCATACGGAGGGGGTAGGCCACTGTGCCATGGCCATCCCCTCAGACCCTAAAAATAAAAAAATGTAAAAACAGTATTGTCTAAAACTTGCTTCCAGACTGCACAAAAATGCGTATTTTTATGTGTAATTTTGCAAAATTTTTACGGGGCATGCCCCAGGAACCCACTAGAATGGTCGTGCCTTCGGCACTTCCCCTAAAGTTGATTTGTGACGTCACACGATTGTTACGAAACTTGGCCCCCCTCAGAAATTTTCTGCGTTCGCCACTGACACCGTGGCACATTTGAGTGCTTGTTTGATGTTTTCAGCTTGAATAAAAAAAAATGTGCAATGCCATTCAAAAAAAATTACCCAAAAAATCAACCGAAATGACTTACGGCATTTCGGTATGTCACAGTGTTCCCATCTTTTTGACTTTCTTGTCGTGTAGCACCAAGTTCCCTCAGGATCTCGTATCGGGTTTCTGTGTGAAGAAAATAAAAATTCTAACAAATCAACCAAACTTTACGGTTTGTGAATGTAATTCAGTATGATGTTATGCAGAGTTACGTTTATTTCAAAACTGTTCAGAGTCTACTACCCAATGCAAGCTGGTATTTCAAGGTTTTGGTGTAGTGAATTAGCACAAACAATAAAAAACTGTCCCAACGCATGAAACAACACTTTTTAAATTTGCACCATTAAAAGCTCTAGGTCTGCTGTATGATTTCGAGGAATCAGCCGAGTAGGCTCCGGTTTCATCGTTTTGTGATGATTCAAGCTTGCATGTACCTATATTCAAGTGCGTGAAGATTAGTTATTGTGCTCGGAGAGTAGTTACCCATGTGCTTGAAGACTAGTTACTGAAATCTTTCAGTAGGATATCAACAGTTGATAAAAACACCCTGGAAGGAAATTACTGGATTGATGAAGCAAGCTAAGAAAAATGATTTTATTCAAAATTCTATAGGCTTAACCTTGCCATACTCTGCAAATGGGAACAGGGTTGTACACGGTCCTCATTCAGAAGTCCAATCCGGCCCGCACCCGAAATCGAAAGCCCGAACCCGACATTTATTTTTGAAGCCCGATTCAGACCCGGAAGCCAAATTTACTAAGTGAGTCAAGATATGCGCAACTGCGGGGTATTGGTGGCGTAGTAAAGTAAACATGACTAAATAATTCACAATTATTCATTTTTTGTTGAAGATCTAATCAACTCGATTACTAAAAGAATAACTGGCAGCAAAAGTGTCCGTCGTTGCGAAAAACATTTGTATGCAGATCCAGGGACGGATTTAAGGAGCGCGGGGCCCTAGCCATCTTAGTTTTTGGGGCCCCACGCAAGTGTGACCTATTTGGCCGTTTGTGTGAAAAGTGTGAAAGTATGCGTCTTGTGTGTAGTGCCCCCTCAAAAATCTATCTTTCGTTGTGCCGACTTTGGTTCCACAATTGTCTGAGAACTTCAACAGAAATTAAAGCCTTTCCTACATTCGTCTGAAGAACAAATGGCATTAGGATCTTTTCTTGGAATTTATAGCTCTTTCGTGTAATTCAGAAGTTCTCTTCGTTAAATTTCCGTGATTTCTAGCGTTTTTTGTAGGTTTGGTTTTCGGATGTATACATTTTCATGTGGGACCGAGTTGCTGCCCCCGAAAATATCGTCCAGCTGTCGATCTGATTACCTGTATGTAAACTCCTTTTTGATACTAGCCGTAACCACATATTTTATTGAACAAACAAGCACTATCCATTCAGTGGACACAGAGTTTATTTATGCCGTTTTGAAGTTGTCATTTTCCAAGCAATACAAAATATAGCGTTTTAATCTTCTGCCAGGGCTTCTAAACTTTTTTGTTCTGCGGCCCCATTATGAAAAAAGGTTTTTGTATGCGGCCCCCTTGATGGATAGCCTAGATGTTAATGATACATTTGAACGTCTGATTACAAATCTCAAGATGCATTTTTGTCAGTGGCGAAATCCTACAAATGCACACAATCCACGAAAGTAACTACACAGTAACAAAGCTATGACGTAACGGAAACCGTACAGAGAAAAATAATTAACAAGAAACAATTAAGTTTATAGAAGTTATCAAGCACAACTAATGGGTTGGATGCACTTGATAATTTTTACACAGATCAATCATTCGTAGATTTATATAAGACAACGCAGGACGAAGGACATTCTTAACATTTTTCAAAAAGGATCGGTTTTTGGACTTGATGATTATCAATTTTGAGAATACCGCTTCACACAAATATCTTGTGCAAAAGTTTAAGAGTTTCTGAACGGCTAGATCAGAAATGACTGAATATTCATTTTTTGTTCTTATCCAAAAATGACATATAGGCTGAACTCTGTTTTAAAAATTCCAGTTGCAAACGTTTATCGCAAACTCATCCCGGGCATGGCAGGTGTGTGGCCTCCTAAAGTTTTCAATTGTGTATGGTTTATGGATCCAACTTCGCCTGAATCAAAATCTGTGTATGAAACTTTTAACTTTAGTTTGAAACTACTTGGTGTGCTCTCAAAGCGGTTAGCCTAGCCCGTAGAGTCAGGCTTGTCCATGGGAATGTCATTCCTATGGGAATCTCATGGGAAACCTCCCATGGGATGGGACAGCACACATTTATATTTCTCATGAGACTCAGAAATAGAATGACAGTGTCAGAATGTTACTGAATTGTCATACTTAGACTATACTTCTGAATTTTAAAGGCAATAAATTGTCGTTTTGCATGTCTCTTTGTGCATGTAGTCCTATTTAGTAGATAATAAACCTAAACTTTCATAGATTTAATAATTTTAATTGAATTGTATTCCATATTAATATTATAATAATATAATTGGAATCCCATGGGATGGGACAAGCATAAATTGCTATGGGATGGGACGGGACAGATAAATATGCCCATGGACAAGCATGCGTATAGTACTGTAGACCAAGAGTCTAAACAGAAGCATGCCTTCGTGCCGGATTGAATGCAATAAGGTCAGTATCGGTTAGTACGTTGAAACAATCATGGTGTAACAACGCATAACTTGTTGTGCCTGGTTTGTATTATCATTTGATAGATCAGGCAGGAATAATAGTAAACAACTGACGGCATAAAGTAGGATATTGCCCCCAAAATAAAAATGCAGTAGAAATAGATTCACTGCAGGCCTACTTTCAATTTTCTTGTAAATTTTACAAAAATTGTTATGTCTGATTTGTCAAGTCAATTGGTTTTGTGATCCCGAAATTACATTTCACGGCTCCATTTGAGGCCGTGACCTATAGTTTGAGAAGTCCTGCTCTACGCCACAGGCCGATGGTTAACAGCATGAAGACAAGTTTTGCACAGCACCAAAGTATTGTCGCAACACCATCAGCTAACCATATGGAGTAAGCCCAATGTAGACACGTATTTCCCAGTAAAGCTCAAGAAACTGTTCTTGCTGATTTGATTAACATATAGTTTCAACAAGCAATCTCTGTTTGCGTGAAATCTAGTAAAAACAACCAAACGTAGGATCCAACACTGAAAATATTGCTTTTTCTGGCAGTCTTGCCCTGTTGCGAGCTTTTGTCAGTGGAAAATTGAACATCAATTAAGTATGGGTTTTCTTTTTCATTCTTTTTTTGTAACCACTTTCATAAAGACGGCCTGCATCTCTCTCACGCTCAGATGCATACTATTGTAGTGTTGGTACTGTACCCACAAGGGTCTAGAGTAGACATTTGAATTTCCGCTTCTTTCAAGGTAAATTGTGAAGTTATGCCTCTGCGCAGTTTCGCAAATTTTTAGTTAACATTGGGTCGTCATGGGAAAGAATTGCGCTGGGCCCCCAAAAGCGCGGGGCCCTAGGCCATGGCCTATTTGGCCTACGCATAAATCCGCCCTGTGCAGATCCGAAATCGGTCCGAAACGTTTTGACAAACTTAGCCCGAACCTGGCCAGAACCGGCCCAGACCCAAAACGGCCGGCCAGAACCCGCCCTGAACCGAAAAGGCCGGCCCTCCCGACTTACAACTCTGAACGGGAAACGCAAAACGAGTAAGAAATACTTCTGTGCTGAATGCTGCATCAAATTCAGTTTAAACAGACGTAATATTTTTTAAAACAGACTTTTTAATTGAACACACTTCCTAACGTTGTCGACTAAAGCAAAAAAACATATTTTTCTTGCTGCATCAAGCGTAATCATCAGGAAAAAATACGTTTATTTTGACCGAGACATAATATTTAAAATGAGTTAATTTACTTTATGGAAGAAAATGGTTATAACCTGCAGTAGTTGTGACGACCACCATCGCTTGGAATTGTAAGATTCGTATGGGGAGTATCGACATCCCATCTCTGGCAAGGTATGCCCGACTTTGTATAGTTCCTTGTGCCTCTGTACCAAGTGCTTGGCCCGTCAATGCATTCTGAAGCAATGCAGGGGTGACTTACGTTTAAACTACATAAATAATTACAGTAATTTTTAACAACAACATGCACCACAAACTGCGTTTTCTACTTTTTTATATTGAAAGATTAGGGTTTACGTTTACCAATTTCATTGCAGAAAAAGGTAAATAAATCAGACACTGATTGTGAGGTTTGGAAAAAAATAAACCAGGCGCTGCCATAAATTAGATTATAGTAATAGTATATTCCAAAGCTTCATGCTCAAGCTGGTAATATATTTTTGCAGTTTTTTCCTGAACAAAAAACATAATACAAAAAGATCTCACAAATGTTCTTGCAAAAATGCTCATTTTTATAATTAACGATGACTGAAATTTGTTTAATATAATGTAAATAAATAAAAAGTGAAGAAGAGGTAACTTCAAACTGCCTTTAAATTGTTTGTCTTGAAACATGCTGGAACTTGCGCAAATTGCATTAGGAGTTTCTCGGTGGCGCTAATCAAAACGTACCTCGAATTGTCGCACTATGAAAAATTACAAATTTTGTAAATTATGGTTGTCTTTAACTTTTAACTCAAACAGCATGCTGTGTGTGAATTAATATTCTCGCTTATTTGCAGCAATTTCCTTTACTTATTTGAAGCTTTTCTTCAGTGCTTCTTTTCTGTGCATTTCGTAACTGTGTTGCGTTCACGCCAAAAACGTTGCAACATTCACAATGAAATAATTGAATAAAGAGTTTCTCAAAGATTTAACAAATGAAACTCAGCCTATCAAACTCATGATTCTTCTGACAACCATTTTCTAAGTGATGCAAGCCACATGAAAGCGTTGTTGGCACAAGACACGTGCTTGTTTGAATTTTGTGAATTTTTAACCATTCTAACAATCCGCTGTAACTCTAAATGAAGGTTAGCAAGGAAAATTGTCTGCATTGCAGATAACCAAAACACAATCTTTGAAAATTTTTAAATATGAAGGACTCGCTGACAATAACAACATTTAGATCCATATTTGAGTTTTTCAAACATCACTTCCAGTGTTTCCTAATTATTTATTGCACTTTACAAACTGGGAGTCTACCACACAAAACTGAATAAAAAGAAAACATTGTAAATCTAAAATTCAATTGCTTACTTACCTTCAGTATCTGAAGAAAATGCTGGCAATCCGAAGACAAAAATAAAACCACCAAAGAAACCAACAACTTTGAACATCATCAGATAAGAAGGTAGTGATACAGTGACAAAAAACAAATTATCGCAATCGACGTTCTCGGATTGAAATCCACAGTTATTATCTCAAAAGAGGAGGAACCAATGGGGACATCAAATCTAACACTTGGCACGATATCAAATGAGGACAGCAGCGAAGTCCATCCAAGATTTTTAAATAAAACCCAAAAAACTCAAGCAAAACGTGCCCAGATTTGTACTGCAAATAAAATGTAACATTTTCATCTCAGTTACTATTGCGTATATTAGCCATAAATTATTTATGCCGTACGTACACATTGTCAAAAATTTTGCTGAGCCATGGTTGCCATTAACATAGACTTCACAAGTTTCCACTTCAAAATTGTTTTTAGAAGATTACTGCGTTGGACGCAGTCACCAAACCTCGCTCATTTTATGCTAGCACACATGCTGACAATTGCTGTATGGTACTTAACTAGTTATCTGTGATACTTAGTAAACGCTATGCAGTGACATTTTGTTTCGTAGGAAATTGAGCTCAAGTTTGTCGCTTAACAACGCACTTTCTTTGAGCTGATCCGACAAAGAAATCAATTTTGAAAAGAAAGGTATGATTCGAAACACGGAACCACATTGGTAGAAAAATTTTGAGACAGCCTTTGCAACTTCATAAAGATTTTAGTTTCTAAAGGCTTTTTCAGCTTTGATTAAATTATTTGCTTGAGTTTCCGCAGTCAAACAACACTATCTTTTCTGATTTAAAGCATGTCGCTTGCTACGCAGTTCCAAGGAGCAGAAGGCGAGAATCGTTTTTCAAACTATGTGTTCTTTCCAATGTGTTGTACTTTGATCAGATAAAATATATTATTTAGGTTCTAAGATTTGAATCGCGATAAGGGTTTCGTTCAAAATAAACAGTTGACCAACATCCACTTATAGAAAGAACCAACAAATGCAATGAAGTGCCAAAGCAGCAAACAAACGTGGAAAATTGTTTGCAATTGTTATTACCTGGTGGAATCACTCCAAGTAATACAGTACTTGAATGTGGATAAATTATCTTATACTCTACGGTCAAAGCTAGTTTGAGAATACCATGCATAGAAAATTGCATCAACTAAGCAATTTTCTCGTTTCTCATTTTTCGTCATGATTTTTCCCATGACAAAAGAACATTTCACAAATTAATATGTACAATAGACAAACAAAGCTTGAGTAACAATAAAATTCGTACGTACTACAAAACACTTCAATTTACCCGCTCTGAGTGGTACACTGCACTGTTTTGGACAATGGCTACAAAATTTGGTGATGGCATGCATACGTAGCTCTGTCGAGCAAACGTAGAACATCTGCGGACTTAACGGTTTATGCAACAAGGTTTTATCTGGAAAACACACCCACGCAAAACCTCATATTTTAATGCACGTCGGGTACAATAATGAAGGAGAGTAAAAAGATGTTCAATTCGTTTTCGCGGAAACTGCGCCAAGATCTGATGTTTTCGTTTCAAACCGGAATGCTCGCCAATTATACCTTGACGTCTTTCTAATTACACGTTTCGACGTGTAAGAATTTGAAAAGCTATCAAAATCAACGGTCTAGAAGCTTTTGCTGACGTAAGCAGCTGCAGAGTATTCTTAGAAGTTTTGCGTCAAGACCAAGTCACATACTGCGTTTGGCCCGATTGTGTTTTGCTCTTCTCAAACAAACCGCGCGGCAAGTTCTCCGAAGCTTTGATACACCCCATGTGTTAAGGCTACCACACGGAATCAAACGCGTTCCACGCACGGTAGCCGCGATTAACAAGTCAACTAATAATTGAAACTAGTGCAGCTCGTCAACCCGCCAATCAGTGGGTGGAATGCAGCGAACCAGGTGTTTGATCGTTGCCGGAAGCACCACAGTTGTCCCTTTCTCTCGTTGGCTGGAATGAGGAAAAGCAAACTGTGCAGATAGCTTAGATTTACGTTTCGCTCTGCGCGATAACGACTAATGTCAACCTTCAATAGGCAATATAGCAATTTTAAGGCAATGACCTCAGTCATACAACATCCGCCTGCTTCAATACTGGACTTTTAAAATGTATGTTCTGTGATTCATACCATGTTTCCTGCTGAAAGTCGGTCTGGTTCATAAGTAGTACAAGCAAGATCGCAATCAATATGCAACGTTAATTACTTTAGTGACTTTCAGTTTTTGTTTAAAATGTTTTGTGACTTTTCAGTTTCTGTTTAAAATGTTGGGTTTAAGGAAAGTGCAAAACACATCACTACCGAGTGATATCCGTTGTTGTAACCATGAACATTATTAAACCAAGCCGTGCCATTTTATAATGCCCAACCGAACAACACAACGCCAAGCCCTGCTACAGCTGTGGGGGGCTGATAATGTGAATTATACGCGCGATGGCAAAGAGACGAACCTTGTGGGTTCATTTTGTCTATATTGCTCGGCCTTAGTAGAAGAGGTAAATCTACTTCTGGAGACTTGTAATACAGTATGACCCGCTTGCAGCTTTAAAGAAACTTCGGTTGCTGTTGCAGTGCCAGCTTTTCCAATTTGACCCGATCTTAAAATTGGTCTCGGGGATGTTTTATCCTCAACTTTTTCCCAATGGCACGTATCCTCAACTTTTTCCCAATGGCATGTAAAATGAGATTATAGCTGCGCAGCACAAACGTTGATTTTGGATTTTAGCACAGTCAAGTTGGTCTATAAATATATGGTCTACAAACAGCTAGAATTGTAGATAGGTTTTAGCAGGAAGCAACCGTGAATGCAATTGGCAATTAGTGAAAGCGTACCAGTTGCGTAAAAACAGGACAGAGTAGCATTTCCTCGCGAGTGCAGTGCATCTGTGAGGAATGATATTCTACAGTAAATTTTTGTAACTTGTGAAACCTCGGTACGCCTCGCGCAATTTAAATGTATTCAATGGCTCAGAATTGCCTTTTGAACTAGCTCCGTGTTTAGCAGAGCAGCAACTAAGGTTGTCGACACAGTAATCGTTATTCCTACAGAGAAACGATTTATTACACGAGTAGTAGTTAAATACGTCAAATTGCAAGGCGTTTATCCGAAAAAATAACCCAGATCAAAAGTTTTGTCCCAATACAGTTAGTATCACCATACAATCTGATCTCTGCTTGTGTGTAAGTTACGTTTAGAGAGTGGAACAATTGAATATGAAAGGAACCAACTCAGTGGAATTAAAACTTAGAATAAAGTGCATATGGAAGAAGAAATATTTGCGGGCGCAATCGATAAAATAATTTTGTCAAAACTATTGCCACCTAGCACTTATTTTGAACACTTCGTAACCGCAAATATCTCCCTTGACTTTCGTAAAATGAATTTATCACACAATTGGAGTCGGGCTAATACGCGTTTTATTTTGAAAAAGGGCCATTTTCTTTCACTCTGTCGACCGCAAACCATACGTAAATCTAGGGATGGTGATTTTAAAAGTTTTGAATACTTTCTAAAATCAAAATAGGTGCAGTAACCTCAAACATAAGTTATTACTAAAAGAGGTCCTGCGAGCCAATATAGAATTTCCAGTTTGAAACCTTTTTCTAATTTGTGTGACAGCATTTCAACTGGATTTTGCTTGAAGAAAAAAACAGCATCAGAGAACGTGGGCACAACCACTATAAAATGCATTCTACTGCATTGTTTGGCCTGAACTTATGGCTGGTTCTTTACACCATCCGATAGACTTTACAGTATTTCATCTTTTCCATCTCTAAGACTCAACTGAACGTTTTTTTCAAAGAGTGTCTAATCATCACCTTCTCTTCCACACACAATCAGCATATGCCCTGTCCTCGGAAGAAATTGTACTGGTTCATGCAGTATCCATAGTTCGCAGCGCGATCTTTTCATATCAGCCAGTAGACAGTGTCATCATCCGACACTCGCTACAATCAGTCACTCCACCGCGGTAGTACATCTCCTGACTGACAAATCTTCTTTTTTGTGACCCCGAGGCAACGACATAACCGAAAGAACGAAAAGTGGACATTGGCTGGCCAAGTTGCAAGTGTCGGACTGTTCAGTTCATGGCACAAGCAATAAAGTTTTTATGTAGTACCGCGCAGTCGCTTACGAATGTCGTTTGCAGCGCCGACTGCAGAAAAAGCAAATGACAAAAGCATGCGGATGACTTTTTGAGAGAAATGCCATTCGGGCACTTTTTTATTTTTTGCTCATGCAATCATAAAAATGTTCTTGGATGCAAGAAGCCACTTAAATCTGACTTACTCACTGAAGTGTAAACTAGAGGGCTAAGTGTCGATGATTTCATCGCTGGATATCAGGCACGTTTCCTCTGTCAGAGCCGCAAGTAGTTTCAGAGCTTACAGTTGTACAAGCTGCTGGGAGTGGTAAAGAATAAAAGATATGAAGTACAAGGAATCAAATGATAACCTGGAGCATGCATACGTGTTTGGCATTTGATAAGCAACTAAGAAGTACTGTCTGTGAGAGGTACCTTCAGCGCTTCTACGTCTGGTTTACCATGCATTTTGTAATTTCTTCATTCACTTACGAACCTGTATCAAATGTTTTGCAAAGCGTTTTTCACTCACTTTAAGCATCTGATCGAGTTGAGAAACGTTAATGAAAAACCGCGTAAAATCTAGTGCCTAAAAGGTAATGTGTGATTAAACCATTTTTAAATCTTAAAGAAACATTTATAAATTTCTATCACAACAGCATTCCAAGTTATGTTCACAACGTTGCAGGGAAAGAAGGACGGATTTAACAAATACATACTGCTCTGACTTTAAGTTTATATCTAGCTTATTTTCCCTTTGAAAAGATTTTTTGGGATTTTAGCGGAAAGTAGAACATTGCATTGGATAGTTTCTTAATATGGCGACAGATGGCAGGTTTCACCACCTTCGAATCGATGATCATGCGCAAACAAATGCTAAAAACGTGAAATTGATCAAGACATACTATAACGTCGATATGATAAATGAGCATTGGTTCTTACCTAAGTCAAAGCATTCGTTCGAAATGATTTGAACCAACAATTTTTACCCTACCCATGATCAGATCAAAAATTTGATTGTGATGTGCAACAGTTTTGGCGGTGGTGGCAAGTTAAAATAGATTCTTTCTGGTATCAAACAAATCAGCTCTGGGGTCATTACTTATGCATTTTTCAGGTCTAACTTGCTTTTCTCTTCTACTCGTGTAGCGTCTGTATTGGATATTTTCTGCTGAAAAAATGAAAGAGTTGGCTGTGTGTAAACGCTAACCAAACACAGTCATCTGCATGGTTTCATGCAATTTCCTGCCTATAAAGCTTCTGGCTGTGGTTATGCATTTCTGCTCTTACAATTTGCTTTGATTGAATTATGCTTATTAAAATATTTCCCTTAAATCCTGAAGTTTAAAAAATTACTTGGAAATTATAAACTTCCCATTTTGTCACAAACAGATAAACAGAAAAATGACTTCCATTACAGTAAATAACACTACAGTATCACTGTAAAAAAGAAGAATGAAAATATTCAAGGGTGCATAAAATTTTTTGGATAACAAACAACTACGCACATTTACAAGCCTCAAGAACAATTTTCCATTCATTGATATCACCAATAAACGACCCCATGCTCACACCCATAAAGCACTTTCTCCTCATAGCCTTTGATCATTTTGGTAAAAGGATAACGAACTTTTACTTGGCAAAAAACAAAATGGCGTCAAAGGAACAGTCAGCGCTCTTCACCCTCCACCTATGGCGCCATTTATGAGAAAAACCCTCCTGGGCACACGACGCGTAACGATTCGCTAACGTTGACCTAACTGTCTACCAGTGTTCTTTGTGATTTCATCTGAACGTGAACTTGAAAATGAACAGCGTGCTCGCGGTCATATTTCCATGCTTCATCACTGCAGGAGTTTATTCGAAAGTAACAACATTCACAGCGCTTATCACCCAGCTGAGATCAAAACTACAACGCGGGCTTTCGTAAATACTTTGCGGGAAACACTAGTGTGGACGTGAAAATCCATGATGTTGTTAGCTGGAAATGCGTTTCCGTAAAACTTACCAATTGCCATGTAATTTAAAAACTTTGCTCGTGCCAATAAGACCAGCACAGCAACAAAAGGTGGCACTGACATTGGTCAGTCTTGATTGAAGGAGACTATCCCTAAGCAGGTTTTCTGTTTATTAAATTAATACAGTATCCATGTTTGTTAACAAAGCACCTGAAGGTGGTAAACTTTATGGTATCAACAGAGGTGTCGTTTGCCTAAACGCAAAAACTGAGTGAAAAAATTCATCGGACCGAAATTTCTGAAAAAAACGCCTGTGCGTGGTAGGTTTGATCAGGATGCTCAAGAAACAAAAGTGTACCTTTTCAAGAACGCTATGCCCGCTGCGATTCCAATCAGTTGGTCAAGTCGCTGAGAATCGGGGGCGGACAAACTTTAAGCTTTATCCCATTCGTTACAAAACTCAGGTACTACTTTGCAAATAGCGTCTTTACCGGCTTTTCACCTCACCCGAAATATATGTGTTTGTTTCACAATAGTATTTCACACCGTTCAGCTTAGCATTTAAGTAGGTGCGTTTTTGTAAGTGTTGTCCATGCCATCTATCTAAGCTCTTCACTCATGTGACTTGTGCAAATGTTCATCTTACTGTTTTCGTGAAGGTTGACTGAGTTTAGTTTGCACGTGCCCTCCAACGAATCGCGCCCTAAAAGCATCCAACACTACACCAAAGTGCAAGTTGAAAGCAATCGCAAGAATCGCGATTTGTTACTTTTAAGAATTCATGGAAGTTACGATTTATATCTCACAGAAACGAAATCTGCGCTGTTGGTCAAACTGAACAAAAACCTGTTTTGATAACTTAAATGCAGCACAAAAACAACAATAAACATTATTAAGGACTAGCTTCTATGGGGGGCAACAGTACTGAGAACTCAATTAACGAGTAGCGTACGTGAGAATACAAATCAACAAAATGAAAATTATTATAGCCTTTAGTCAAAGTTAATACACATTTTGCTAAGGAAGTGGACCAAGATTGGCAATCATCACCTTTCCCCTTTATTCCTATGATCATTTTTTCACGCTGGATAAATAGAATATCGTGAAGGAAAAAAACAAAACGGGACTAACATAAAGCCGGAGTGCTTTGCTTATTAACGTTTAAAAATAGAAATAACTTCGTACAAGGGACACAAATCGCTTCTTGCAGCAACTCTGGGTAAAGAATGAGCTAGCTTGTCTAACTACCACTTTTTTTGAAAACGTTCTGTTTCCTGATATCTGCGTGTAATGCGAGCAAAGGTAAGTCAGTGATTCGGCTGAATAAGATAGAAGCAAAATTTGGCTTTTCCATCAACGGAAAAAAATCCTGCCGATACTGTATGTTCATAAAACCTCTTTATCATCCATAAAAACAGGTCCAATTTTCTTCGACGTTTTCTTAGGAAACTGGTAAAGTGCACTACGCTGCTCATCGCCATATTGATGTGTACGACAAGAAAACTTTACTCTGAGTGATAATACCGATCTACCCAGAGACGGATTTATGCATAGGCCACGTAGGCCATGGCCTAGGGACCCGCGCAACGATCTTTTCTATGACGACTCAGTGTTAACTAAAAATTTGCAAAACTGCGCAGAGGCATAACTTCACAATTTACCTTGAAACGGGCGGAAATCCTAATGTCTAGTCTACTCTAGACTCTTGTCAGTACAGTAACAACATGACAATAATGTGCATCTGAGCGTGAGAGAGGTTCAGGCCATCTGTATGAAAGCTGTTACAAAAAACGAATGAAAAAGAAAAAACGGTGCTTGATGTTCAATTTCCACTGACAAAAAGCTCGCAACAACGCAAGACCACCAGATACTGCAAAAACACCGATGAAAAGGAAGATTGTCAGTTTTGGATCCTACGTTTGGTTGTTTTTACCAGATTTCCCGCAAACAGATATTGCTTGTTGAAACTCTATATGTTAGTTAAATCAGCTAGAACAATTTGAAATTGTCATTTTCCAAGCAATATAAAATATAGTTTCTCGCGAGCTTCTCTGGGAAAAACGTGTCTGCATTGGGCTTACTTCGTGGCTAACTGAGGGTGTTGTGACAATACTTTGCTTCTTCTGTGTAAAAGTTGTCTTCATGCTGTTTATCATCGGCCTATCATGGGCGTAGGGGAAGGCATTTTACTGAGGGGGGCGGAAAAATTGCCCTGAAAATAACAAGTTGCTCTAAAAACAAACAATTTTCCCTGATGCTCTGAAACTAGCTTTTTTAGTACAATCCGAATGGGGTCTGAAACCTCTGATAAATCTGTTCTGTACAGTTGAATTCGTTTATAAGGGCTTCGTCTGCAACGTCAATTCGCCTATAATGATACATTTTGTTCGGTCCCAATGGCATCTTTCACATGCATTTCAATTCGCTTGAAACGTCAATTCGGCAATAACGTTCATTATGCAATCCCCTCGAGGTGCCGTTATAGGCAAATTCTGTAGTTACCTTGCTTGTACTCAATGGGGTGAAGTTTCTTGGGTGTTGTGTTCTCCCAGACAAGAAACTTTAAGGTACAGTAATTGCCCTTACTGATGCAAATATGTACGCGATTTCGATGGCGCAACGCAATGGTCAAAAGCGACGCTTCCGGACCGAAGGGTGTGACCCTTCACCTGCCTGTGTTATCGTAAGTGCTGTGCGGTTGAGCAAGGCACTTAAACACGCGCACTCAAAGGAGCGTACCGATTCTTAGATCAAGCTGTTGTCCTACCGACATCCGATTGTTCGATTTTTACAAAAAACGAGGGCTTGGTCTAGATCAGCTATGCCCAACCTGCGGGCCGCATGCGGCCCAGTTTAGGTTTTCGCTGTAGTAAATATATCCTAGATACTGACAACCTGTCCTTATTTTGATAATCCTGAATTTGAAAATTTTGATGCAGTTGGTTTTCATTGCCACTATATCACGTCTGGTACCATTGCAATAAGGATTCGAACGCTTTCAGTACATTAGCTTAAGCTAAGATAATTTGATAAGATAAAAGTAAGCCATTTAATGTGCGGCTTTCATTAATATGTCAATCAATGTGCGGCCCTGGTCCAGATAGTGACATACGTTTTGGTTCAGTAAGACATTTGGGTTCGGCATAGCTGGCCTAGGTCAAAGCCATTATGACCAGTCACGTCTTTAGTCCAGATTACAAACTAAACTAGCCTAATTTACACGGACCACCCCAAGTGAATACACACTGAATACACTGCATTGAAAATTTTTTTCACCGTTCAGCATTTTTGAACAACTTGCACTTGCCCTGAAAAACAGAGTTTTCCCTGAAATTTTTCACTGTATTGACTATACACTTTTTATCATTCAGGATTTTTGAGCAACTCGCGCTTGCCTTGAAAACAGAATTTGCCCTGAAATTTTTGAAGCCGGGGAACGGCAGCCCCCCC
>Ga0210059_1004889_pt1 | contig 21574 bp, 9 predicted proteins | sample Ectturendosymbi2_FD_188042 | JGI IMG/M metagenome (GOLD analysis project Ga0210059, IMG submission 188042) | Ecteinascidia turbinata endosymbiont from Florida, USA - Sample 2 (SPAdes) (version 2) | ecosystem: Host-associated > Tunicates > Ascidians > Unclassified | place: Key West, Florida...
AACCTCAGTTGAGGCGGAACGTGCTTTCTCTGCTGTGGGCTTGTTTGCCAACGAAATTCGTCCGCGGCTGAGTGACCAATCAGTCAATGGCCTCAGTTTTCTGCGAAGCTATTACAAAAAAAATGAATAAAAAGCTTGCATGCATTATTGCCTGTTTGATTTTGCTTGTATTGTCACTTGCACATTATGTTATTTTTCCCGTTTTTTTTTTTCCCGGGCTTGAGTTAAGATTTTTCCTGGTTTTCCTTCTCCGTAAAAACCGGGAAATTAAAAACCCTAGTTCTGATAAACATTGCAAAGCAGTAAGTGGAGCTTCCTGATCAAGTGAAGTGACAAACTATTTTGTCACAACGGGATGTAAAATAGGAGATGAAGTTTATTTTTGCTGTTTTTGCTTTGTACTGTATTTATCCTATTCTCAAGGGAAAGCGACGGTGACAGTTTGCTTTGGATGCATCCAGAATTTATATCACAATAAAAGTGTTTTCGTCGCACAAATTGGTTACAGTGACTAACATAAATCTGTCAGGAATTACGCCCCATCAGATACGGTAACCCTATACATGCAGCAATTTTACTGCGGTTTTTATTTTGGTCTGGAGATAGTTGCTCTTGTTACCAACTGCGAATTAGAACAAAAGCTCAGTTTGAGAATCGAGCATACGATGCTGTGTTTGTTGTGGACAAAGTTTTTCAAATGGGGAGAGATGAAAGCGTTTTGTCGGCACTGATTGATCTCGTTTTGCAGATTCGACGACATCTTGTCGAAGTTGCGTCTCCAAAAGCGAGGAACCGGCGGTGTCGACACTGCTTCCTCTGACGGAACGTTCGACATTTCAAACCTTGACAGGTGGGCAGTTGCGAGTCATCTGCATGGAGCAGTTTTTTTCGTGCCGTGGTTTTAGTTGCTCTAGCGCCACGAAAACATTTCCGGAAAATTGAACTGTTATTTTATCAGACTGCATAGTTCGTTACTCCGGTATCGGCCATGAAAGGCTCTCTTTTGTGGAGTCGCGAGTTAAAACTAAACATGTTGTGATGCAAGAAAATCAAAAAGCTTGGGGATGTGAATGACAAGCTTTTAACTGCAATTTCTAATCCGCAAGATTGCTTTAGACTTACTAAGCTTTTGTTGACAAAAATTGTTTTAGTTTTTTTGAGCGCTTTGAAAAACAAGTGAATAGCCTCAAAATTTTGCGACAATAGCAATGCTCCTTTCCTCATAAATAATCACGTAACGCCGATAGTTGCGACCATTCCAGCGACTGTCAACGATGTTCTGAAGTTTTATTTGCTGCAATACCGGTGAACTACTTGAGAATGCTACATCCAGTTTGAACTGTTGACACAGAACCCGAAACATCTTTCAAACGGCAATCGCTTTGAAAAAATTTGCCACCGAAAATTTTTCGCCACGATACAACTCATCGTGCCACGTGGCAAAGAACCGTGCCACGTGGCAAACAACCACAACCGTGCCACGTTACAATAAACAACAGATTTGCATTTTCATCATCGCTAAGAGCCAGATCAACAACATCGGCACTGCTGTGGGTCATGTTTTCAGCAACAATGCCGGCTTAACGACAACGCTAGAACATCGCTAAGAGCGCGAAGAGTCGGCGTTGGCTTTCATCAAGAGATATCGACCGCACCCAATCTGCTTCGTCGTTTACTGCGCTGCACTTGAAATGCATAGAAATATTAAATTCATTTGCGTTCCGCACACTGCGCGGGCTTGATTTTGGTGAACTGCTGCTAACAACAGATGGCCTGAAAAGTGTTTTTACTTGTTGTGCTGCGAACATGCAGATGCTCCTGATGAAGAACGCCTTTTTATGCTTCACAAACCGGTGACATTTGTTGAAATCTTTGTATTCGACTCTTCCCCTTAATGCAGACATTACTGGAAGTTATATGCAGGCAGTTACTCGGTCGCGCCGCTAAGGCAGAGGTTCTTAACCTGGGGGTCCGTGAACCCCTTAAGGGTTCATGAATGTTTTATTTTGGTCTGTAAGTCGAAATCCTATCAAGAAAATCCGATAGTTTTCATCCGTCCATTTCGGCCATTGTTCAGCTTGAGCACACCACAGCGTGTAGTCTGACATGTTCATGCTGCAAGTCGACTGACCTTTTCTTATTTGATTTTGGTGACGCAACCGGAATGCAGCGCTGCAATTTCTTGCCACGTTAAAGACAGGCTTCAAAGACGTTAAAGACATATTGTTACGTCAAAGAAAGCCTCACTGTTACGATACAAAGACAATAACTTACCTTATTGTGAACGCACAGGCTCGGCTCTTCGGAAGTGGAACAGGTCCAGTGCGTTGTCGACGGCGTTGACCTCCTCATTCAGATGGAAAAGAAATTGATGGCTGGGGAGGAAATCGACTCTCTTATTCCGCCCGGGAAGTGAACCTACCCCCATTCTTTGCCCCTTCCGTATGTCGTCTTGTTTGTTCTCAAATGTGCCGCAGTCGTTCAGCCGTTCTCTATTAACATCTGTTTCAAATTATGCGTTCAGCACCCCGTGCACTTGGGACTTTTGCAGTTCATTTTTAAAAAATAACTTTTATATTTTTTGGTTCTTTGAGCTGTCAGCACTATAACGTACGATATGACAACATGCATCATTTACCTCCAAACGCAGAAAATTATTTTTTTGCCGTCATGTTAGTTTTCAACCGATTGCATCCATCATTCTTTACCTGGATGTCTTCACTATATCAATGCGCCGCAACTAGCCATACCTAAGTCATTCGATTCTAGCCACTGTCGTCGCATTTTAGTCACTGTGCGTTGTTGCAGTGTTAGTTCTAATTCTTAACTAACTTTTCACCATCAAGATTTTTTAGCACGTTTTCGTGAAGTGTTCTGTTTGTTTTTAAGTGTTCTGTTTTGCATCAGTGTTGTTTACGCATTGCCAAAACCAGTGAGTGAGCCACCACCACGTTATTCCTTTTCAAAGAACGCGCCACTGTATGCTGAGACGCATGTTTGTTTGCGTGTGTAGTTTCTTTTCCGTTCAATGTCCAGTTGTCTGGAAGAGTTTTTGTTCTTTTTAGCACGTACTGTTCGATTGTTGCGCATGTAGACTTGCTTGTGTTGAAAAGCCTTTGACGTTTTCATATATCTATAGAAATAAAACATGCGTCGTTTGATTGGCGATCGCAACAAAACCAAAGGAAACGTTTCGCAGAGATCCTTTTCTGGTGGACCACATGCTTCAGAGCAACGTCCGGAGGTCAGGGAGTCGCCGAAATTAGGGTATCTGTTTTGATGGAGCTGTGACCTATAGCGTGAGCTTTGAATCAAGGTCGCTGTTTGCAGATCGCTGACACTGTAATGCAGACACGTGCCGAGGTTAGATGGCGCCCGGAGCAAGAAACAAGTTTGACACCCCCATGTTCGAACCTAAAGTCTTTCGGTACCAAATGTACTGTACTGAAGTGCAGTATATACGGTATTTGTTTAAGTAATTAAACATTTCTTGCCAAAATGTTAGGACTTTTCGGAGCCCGGGGAATTATGCCTCCCTTACCCTGCTTGTTACGCCTCACCTGCAGTGTGGCTCGCGAGTGTGGTATTACGAGGTTCGCAAAAGCCACTGTAGAACGCATGTAGTCCAGTGTGTTGGTGGAGCTGCGTTTTTTGGCGCAAATACTAAATACTTTTAGACAAGCTATGGTCAAGATGTCGATAAACCGCAAACTTCAGACCAGGCTTTCTCGCCGAACATCCTTCGCCAGGTAATTTTCTGCTCAAAGTTTCAAGTTGTTTGGCGAATCGCAAGTTGGATCTGGAGTTGCGATGAAATTATATGCTGGCAGGAATTGGAAAGTCTGCTCGATGCTTACCTCTGGGTTCCTAGCGTCAAGACTCTGGTTTGGAAAGAAATGTTCGTGGGGATCACTGAAAACAGTATATTACTACTTGCTGGATTATTCAAGATTTTGCGAAAATAGTCTGAAATGATTGTTAAGAGGGAAAATAAAGTTTTGTTCCTGCAATAACTTTCATCGACGCCAAAGGATCTAATGGGTGTGTTACGCCCTCATGGGCGTGGGGAGGGTGAAGTCCCCCTAGAGTTTGAAATTTGACATTTTCCTATCACATTTTCAGCAAACAAAGGTTGTTGTTTTCTTAGTTTCGAGTGGGTAATATGAAAATGTTACCTATTTTGGCTCCCCCATTGTAAAAATTATTTTCGCTACCCTGGAAAAATCTACTGTTGCCCCCCCTGGAAAAAATCTTTCCAACTCCTCCAAACGCGCTCAGGATGTTTGGAGAAATGCTGGAACAGAAGATGACTCACTTAGGACTGCGGAAAGTTGTGATCTAGTAATATCGTTTGGTGATCCTGGAAAGACGTTTTATTTTAATCGTTTATTCTTTGTACAATATGCGTCGTCTGCCAATGAAATACTTTTGCTAGATACAGGTGTGTAGCCAGGATGACAGAAACATAGCTAACTGTTCCCAAACCTTTTTTAAAAAGTGATAAGTTTCGCAAACGAGCAAATTAGCTCAGCATTTCACGAGTGACGTCAAAAAGATTGGTTTTATTTAACACGTTCTGTTTCCTCATTAAGGCTTTGACCTAATTTGTTGGAAAACATGCCGGCGTTCCAGCATACAGGGAGTGCGTGACATCTTCACCTTCGCTCTGACCAAATTTTATATACAGGATGCGTTCTTTCGCTTTCAAAGTCTTCGTAACAAATATATAAAAGGGTTTGGTTATTAAACATAGTAGCTGAAAACATATAAATACAATTCGTTGTTAGTGCATCACCCTGGTACAGTGGTTCTTAACTTAGTTCCAGTGAACTAATCTCTGGGTTCGACGAAGGTCAACACTTCGTGTTTGCTTCCGTTGCACCCAAGAGTTACACTTCTACTTGTTTAGGAAACTAATACATATATTCATTAAAGCTGAGCATACATGGATTAGCTTTGAATGATATTGTTACACTTATAAACGTTTTTGGTCTCTTAAAAGTTGAGCATACATGGATTAGCTTTGAATGATACTGTAACACTTATAAACGTGTTTCATCTCTTTATTTTGTTTTCCTTTTTCAAATGGTCTGTCCGCCTAACCGTTAACGCGACAACAGCCGAGTCTTGCTGCTGGCTTTATGTTGCTGAGTCTTGCTGCTGGCACAGAACTGCTGGCTTTGTGTTTTGTAAATACATTCAAATCATGTTTGGTTAATTTTGTTCTTGGAGCAAAGTGATTTTGTGCGCAACGGAAGAGTGATTCATTTGTGGCTAAAGAAATATGCATCTACCATTTGAAGAAATTATACTGTATTTTTCCAATAACGAAGGACTCGGTGAAGGTCTGGATGAAAACGCACGGGTTTCAGTGTATCCGTCAAGGACCACTGCCAGAGCAAAAACAGCAACAAAAAATCTATGTCCGCAAATGTGTTCTCTCGAAAGGAATCCTTTCCCAGCTAAGAAGCAGACACTAAGAGCTTACAGAGTATATATTTCGCTTGCTAGGAAGGCGTCATCACCTCTCACTCATGTGGATTTGATGTAACACTTCTAAAGTTTCGTTCCGGAGCCATATTGGACAAGCAAACTGAAAAACTACCATTCGTTTCAACAGAAACAAAGATGTATAACAAGCTTCTATTGGTGATTTTCAAGTACATCCACCAAAAACTCAATATCAGTTGTTACTTGCTACAAGATACGCAAAAAACGTACCGAGAAAAATTAAACCTGCTCCTGTCCCCTCCCGTTACGCTTTCTTCACCGCTAGCGCTCATAACTTTAAACATAAAGACAGGAGTGAAACACAATTCAAACTCAGTCTTCAAAGTTGGAAGTGAAATAACATATTGGGTTTTCCTATCATGCCATCAAAGTGGTTTTGTCACATTAACGTATCAGGCCATCTTATCCTGCTTAGAGTATTTACTTCGCCTGCCAGACACTGTAAGTATCCTCAGCCTTTATTCAAAAAGAATGAATTTTACAATTAGTATCAAGACACATTTACGATCAGATGATCCAAAGGGTTGAACAACGTTTCATACTTGTATGTGGAATATACCTCTACTATAGGCCTACATACAATGGCGACTGTGCGAGAAGCAAATGATTGTAGTGGCTTGTTTTCAGATGTCAGAATCACTGTTCACTTCCGTTCCTTAACAGTTTTCACTTGGCATCTTCGGTAATATACCGCTATAAATCGCATACTTACTCCTAACGTCTCGCTTGACCCCAAGGCGCCCTTTTTCCCGAAATCTGGAAATGCCACAATGCGCGCGGCTGGACTGAGAACAAAATAAAAAAGCTGAGAATTCCTGCACCGAAACTTGAACAGTTCAGGCACGACTGCTCTGGTTGCGTCGATGTTTTGAGTTACTCGTGGCGCAAATCCCTAAATAATTCATGATTGTGTTGAAGCACAAGTTACGTTGAGTACTTCTGTGTATGCTAGACTTCGGAAAAGCTGCTGGTATAGACGAAAAGGACAGGAAGCGTCATTCAAAATGTTTGCTCTCCTCAACAGTCTTCTTAAGTAGATCAGTTGGTCGTTGAATAATTGAAACTGACACGGAAAAAGTAGCAATAAATTATGTTTCGAAGAAGTATGTGTCTGGTGACGCTTCGTCAGCGATGCCTGCTGGGAAGAGAACTGCTGAGAGTTTACCGTGACTGTTGGAAACTCTTTTTCCTTTTTGTTTGCCTCTGAATACATTGTTTTGTCAAAGAACTACGTTGATGCTTTCCGTCGTTCGTGCACGATTTTTATGAGGTTTCTTTTAAGCTTTTAGACAAAACAACAGATTTGTCAAGAGTCGTAGATCGGTGTTCCTTTTCTTCACTCGCCTTCAACTGCGGAAACTGCTTGAACCGAGCAACACTGAGCTGATGAAAGAGGCGAGAAAAGGAATGGCGAAAAAAGAGTTTGCGTGCTAGAGAGACGATCGCTTCATTGCCAATGTGCAACGCAGGAGTATGGTCGTTTATTGAAATCACGCATTTGGTATAACAGCATGGAAGAGTATTTATTCAGAGTTAATTTGAAGCTCAGCAGTTAACACATGACAAGGGTATGTTTGAATATTTACAGTCGACGTGCTGCAGCTTGCATTCAAACGATTTAGGAAAATGTAAACGTGAAGAAGGGTAAGGCTGAGGTTGCAGACCATGAGAATAAGCCAGCAGAGCTAGTACACCTACAAAATTTGACAAAATAAGTTTGAAATTATATTGTAAGAAAGGAACAATTTATGAAAGCATTGCGTTTTGTTTTACAAACAGCTAGTGAGTAACAACAGGCAAAATGAATATTCCAATTAAGCATCATCTGAATTTGCTCGCGGAGTTTCGGAAGCGTTTTTATGCTACTGCTCGCATGTTTGATCAACAGAACAAAACGAGCTGTTCACGATCGATTTTCTTGCGTGCTGTGATAATAAACATCAAACTATCAAGTGGGGCTGTCTCTTTAGCATGTTCAGGGGGCGGTAACTTATGTTAAGGCTCCGCCTACTGTTGGCATTTCCTACAAACAGTCGTTTCAAGCAATATGACAATCTATAGTCAGACCAGTCCTGTCGCCACGGGACGCTTTGGTGGGCTTAGCCCCCCAAACAGAGCACCAAGGCCCCTTAAATTGAAATATGAAACGCTGGAAATCAATGGAGTATTATCGAATTTTCAATGTCAAGCCCCCCTGTACAAGAGCAAATCCCCCTTATTGAAAACTTTCTGGCGACGGTTCCGAATCAGACTACCGTTGTTCCCACATCCTAAACACTGGTTCCTAGTTGGTATGCTGCAGAATTTGTTCAGGGCTGCATCGAGATCCAATTAAGACAAATTAAGTAGAAACACAACACCTTACGAATGTTTTCACAAGAGTATCAAATTGATTTGTCAAGTGTACCGCAAAATATCAGTTGAACTGCGAGGGTGGTGTACACCAAGAAAGCAAGAAAGGTTGTTGTCCATTGCTATTAGACCATCTACCTTTGCTATTGGTGCTCTCATAATTTATCTTGTATTTTTGTAAAATGGTTATATCTATGTTTGTAAATGCTAGCCTGAGTATTTTTTTACACTTGTTTTTTCTCGAGTCATAGTCCCGTATCAGTTTAATGGAAAGCCAGGAATCACATTATAAAGTAAGAGAAAACCGTTGTGTGTTTGTAACCTAATTCGATTGCTGATCTTATTTATGAAACCGTATTTTACAAGTTTTTGCTGTGCAGTCGAACAAAATCAAAACAACCGTTGCTTTAGAATTAAATGATCGACTGTAGCAATACAAAAGCAAGCAACAATGTACTCGAGTTTGTCCAATGCTGTCGTTGATTGAGATGAAGTTGTGATATAGCAATGCAGTCTGGGCTTTTTTCTGAACTTTATCTCCGAGACTAAAGAGTTGAGTATATGTGTGATAGTTTGAACTTGGATACTTAGTGACAATCTGATGACTTTTACAAAATTGTTTTTTTCGGGAAACCAAGGTGTGAGACAAAGTAATAAAGCTACCCTTTATGATAAGAAAGAGCGACTCGCTTCTTAACCCTAAGCGCTGTAGTGCTTTGCCTAGATGTGACCAGAAACTCAAATGACAAAAATCAATAGCTATTTTGCTTGCGTCTTTCTCTGTGAAGCTCAATTTTATCGACCCCAGATGTCTTTCTACGCCTGTAATCCACTTTCTTTGATTCAACAGCAGGATTATATCACAATGCCTACAGCTATTTCTATTTTCGGGCCAAATTTTCATTGCACACAATTTTGCAGAGCAGTCTCACAAGTAGCCTATACGCATGCCCTGGTTAATACCTAATACTGTGTGTGGAACGAAACAAAAGAGACATTAGACCATACTGTACCTTAGATTCACAACTTTAAATAACCAATAGTTTTCAGCTCTAGCATATATCAACTCTACACATATGCATTGGCGTAGAGAGCCCAATTTTTTGTGGTGGCCAAGAAATTTGTGAGTGGGGAATTCGGGAAAAATTTTTCAAAATTTTGGAAAAATGTCTGGTTTTAGGCGGACAACAGTATTTTGTTTGGGATACCGCCTCTCAAAGCAAAAATGACTAGATATTTAAACATTTGGTGGGGGCCATCGTCCCTTGGGGCCCCTTATGGCTACGCCTATGCGCATATGCCCATTGACCCCCTGGTTACGTGTTGGTGCACGATACGCATAGCATCGCAATTGTTCTTTTGCTTCTTGTCACGTCAATGCAATATTGTAAAATGAATAACTACTTAACTCGCCATAGCCCAATACAGCGTCAAGCTGGGAGTCAATTTTTGGCCCTAAAGAGAATTGCTATCATTGGATTGAAGCAACTCTTCAGAAGAAAATGTTTGTTGAAGCTTTTCAATCCCCAGTTCACTATTTCTGAATACGGTGTTTGGTAATTTCAATGTGGCATTAAAAGTGTTTTGTTTTCCAAATAAAACTGTCTTTCTTTTGAAGTAAACCTTGTCATTAACCGACACTGTAAAACGCCGTAAATGATCAATGACGAATACCTAACGCAGTCAAATTAAATAAGCTTTTTCTGAGTTAAATAGCATTAAATCATGATTTCCCTGTGTTATAAGTGCACCTTAGTACAATCGGAATCTTTGAAAAACAGTGACGATTTTAAACGTTGAGTTGTTGCGTTGATGCCAGAGACGTTCAGTATGCTGCAGCTTCACTTATTAGTACTTTCTAGGGCCGCATTCTGAAGCAAATAGAAGCTGCTGTTCGGGATTTAGAATAAAAAGATTTAAAAAAAAGTTATTTATAGACAATGCGTCATCTTTAAGATGAAAAGGAAGAAATACGCAGGTTTCAGAAGTACGTTTTCTTTGGCCTGACCTTTAAACAATCTTCCAACTTGGGAACAAATCATCGCTCTGAATAGACAAGAAATTTAAGCATATTGGCTGTTACTCTCTGTTGGTTATATTCGTCCCAAAAAGGATTCTAAATTAATGGTGTTTTTTTATGAGCAGTGAAACATCTGCCTCGTTCATTGAAGTTGCAATTGTTCTGTTGTATGCAGTGGCATAACTAGAGGTTTAAGAACTGAAGGGAGCCCTCTGGCCACTCTAGGGGTCCACTAGCAAAATCTTTAAAAATGAGAAATGATAGTGAATCCGGATGCGGATGGCTAAAATAAAACCCTCATTCACTGGAAAAAGATTCGAAAAACGCAAAAAAACAATAACCTACTGAAAACCAAAAGAATACTAAAACTTAAATGTAAGCTAAAAGGGGACCCGGTTTTTACGTTTAGCCTTCCAGGGGTGGGTGGTTCGCAAACCTGCCCCTCCCCCGTCGGTTACGCCACTGGTTGTATGTATGGCCCAGTAGTCGCTGACAAGAAGATAATAATCGTTGTTTTGTTTCGCACGTTTCTTGCAACTCATTAATGTTGAACTTTAGATTCCCATCAAACGTAACTGATGGCCTGCTTGGGCAACAGTGAATAGTGAAGTCATTTATCAGGGAGCTTTATGAATATGTCTTTATCGTCGTGTGAAGGTTAAGATAGCAAATCTTGGTAAGTTGAAGTTCGTGAACTGGTTTTTGCTCCGTATGGGACAACTGGTCACGGCATCCTGAGCAAAAGCGAAGAGTGGTTGTAATCCTACTGGAGAAATGCGTTCTAAATCTTGCTACTTCTGCCATCGCATCCTTTGCATAACAGTTTTTACTGTAGCACTGAAGCAGAGTGACGGTCCAGTGGGATTCTTTGCCTCAAACGCCATCGACGCATTCACAACAGCCTTATTTCCTGCCGGAAAACCAGCAGCGAATGCTGATTATATTGCTTCAAAGGCGTAAGTTTCTTGGTAATAAGTGAGATGGGCGTTTTACGTGCTGCCCTGGAATGAATTAAATACGTTGTGCTACTTTAAGAATATCTAAAGGTTCTAAGCTACATGGCAATTTTTCATCTGGTCTGGAGTTTTTCAGCTAACCCTGTTGTCGCAATTTATGATTTATTGTTGTATTAAACCCAAGCGTCGAAGCTTACATAACACGGAAAAGCAAGTCGCGTAGTAAATCTTGCTGCCAAACATATTCACAGCAGAAATTTGACTCGAAAGCGTTGAACGGTGTGCCTGATAAGTCTGGCAGGCGAAATTAAAAATTTCAATCCATCTTTTTTATAGGAACGAAGACATTGCAAAGCAAGTGGGTAATAACATGAACCTACTTATGAATGAATACACAGGGTTCCTTGCCCTACAAACCGTAAGTTTTTCTTCTTGATTTAACATGATATGTTTATACCAATTGAAAGTTTGCATTTACGCTTGTTAACGCTAATCGGAAAAGAGCCAGGAAGATACACAGCCTTGACCTTTTTCGTTTGTGAGCACAACAAGCAGAAAAGCTTTGGGGGTCCTTGTTAGTTTAACAACATTGTTAGCCGAAAACGACCACGTTCGGTTGTTAACAATGACCAGAAGCTCATAATAAATTCCAAGTTTACTTCAAAAATTTTAAAGAGAGTTTGAAGAATACTGTTTTTGATGTACTATTTTCATTCCAATTCATTTATTTATACATTATTCTGTTAGAAGCCAACTCTGCACAAAAATGAAAGTTCGTTCTTGGTATTCATTGCACAATAATCTTAGTTTGCAACTATTCCCTTCATCAACAATGCTCAGTCGATAAAAGATGATGCTGTCTTCTTTTTTTAATTAAACAGAAGGAAAAGCAGCTTAGAAAAGCAAACAATCCAGGCTTATCCATAAAAAACATTTGGACTATTTTTCAAAACGATTTGCGCCGAATGTAACGTACAAACATGCAGTGGTGTGTTTAAGGGGAGGCAAGCGAGGCACTTGCCTCGGGACCCCTCTTTTCAGAGGCCCCCTCGAGGTGTTTCATGCATAAATTTTCCAAAATTTTGGCGAAAAACTTGTTATCCACTCATATAATACCCCGAAGCAGATCACAAGTAAATACTCTGCTTTCAAAGGGGCTCCCAACAGCAAATGCCATGTGCAAGTACTCTGCTTTCAAAAGAGCCCCAAAATCAATTGCAATGTGTGAGTACTATGCTTTCAAAGGGGCCCCCAACAGCAACTGCAATGTGTTAGAACTCTACTTTCAAAAGGGCCCCATCCGTCACTGCTTTCAAAGGGTCACCAGCATATCTTATGTGTAAATAAGGAAAAACGTCGAACCAACTTCAATACCTTAAAAAACTGTGGGTTAAAAGTTGTTCCAAAAAGTCCTGAAAAGACCCTATCAAGTAAGAACAAAACGTTATATCAAATAATCATTTTTTTCCCTGTTAGAGAATAAAGTTTCTCGTTATGTAGTGTAGCAATATTTGCGTAAAGGTAGCAACAGTATTGTGTTTTTTGGATGCATGATGATTTTACTGCTGCTTTTGCTCGTTTTTCAACGAACTGGTGTCAATGCAAGGTGAAGGCAGTTTTGACTCATCCAGCCTCAAAGTTTTTCAAAACAAGCCGCAGGTTGGTTGCTTCAGTATGTAAGCCATGTCCTTGAATGTAGTTAAAGGATGAAATTTAAAACGATTTAGTTTATTGAATCTGCTTGGTTGTTACCCGTGTTTTCATGGAGTCCCTTACGGGGATGGCTGGGAAAAAATCCACTAAACCAAGCATTTTTCAGGGGAGAAAGTGTGTTGTAAACATTCTAGTTCATTGATGGTGAATGGAGAGAAATGGGATGCAAAACTAGAGAAGTGGGGGCAATACCATTTTTCTATCTCTTAACTTTTATGTGTTGCTAGCTTTGTCTTCCCAACTTTCAGTGTTTTTAAAGTTGTGTGTCATGTGTACTTTTGTGCATTTTCTGTTATGTCAGTCATGTCTTAGCCTCAGGAACGCCTGCATTGATCGAAAGGTCTTATCACGGTTGGCTGAGTATGATGACATCATCGGAGGGTCCCCTTTTCAGCCTTGCCTCTGGCCCCTCCAACCCTAACTCCACCACTGCAAACATGTCACTGATTATATCATAAAAAGTGAAGATATTGGCAAATATCGTGTCGCTGAACACTGCAGAAGTCTTGGTTTTTCCACTGAAACTGATCGCTTTATCTGTTTGATTTCATCGATGTTTGTTATTTTACACTAGCTTAAACTTCTTTTGTTTGAATAGTAGTAACAAGGTTGTGCTATATCCTTGATTGATAGTCATGCAGTGTGGCAAGGTATATTCTCTGAAAAGCAAGTAAGCACATTGGCCGGGAAATGATTTTGTGGATATTATTTGCTTTAATGCAAACTGCAGCAAATTGATAAGTTTTATGATATACTTTATTCTGCTCAACTAGGAAAATATTCAGCAAGGTGCTGTTGACAGTGGCGATTTACGGCGGGCATAGAGGGGCTTTGGTCCCTCCAAGTGTTTTGCTGGTCCCTCCGTTGCCCCCAGATATTTTGGCTCGATGTTTTTTGGGGAAATGAATCAATTACAGTATTCAGCCAGGTGCAACCATCATGAGCGTTAGTTTCCCTTCCAACTTGGTGCGAATAGGGATTGTGCAGCTCTGCTTCGGTAACTGTGGGTCAACAATCACTCCATCTTCTTATTCCTGAAGTTGACCTATTGTGACAATAAGCAGAGCTCAAGTCTGGTTGAGAGTCAATTGCACATGGCATCCTGCATAAACAGGCAGATAACTGCTAAGAAGCCAGAAAAGGTGTCTGAAGAACCACTTGAAAATACATAAACGGAGATTCTGATGGTGACGTACCTGATGTTTTGGAAGAGTCTGGGTATCGACAACAAAAAGAAAACAGTGAAAGAGACGCTTCACCAAGTGATATCTCGAAGTATATCCATGATGCAATCTAACTACATCGACGGGTGCTCTCTAAACACACAGAAGGCAAGTCTCAGGCACAGTCATTTGTCTCTAGTTCTTTTGACAAATTACAAATGTGTTAATATTCTCAAAAACGAGATGCAGTATTCTGTTTTGAGTGCAGGCACTTTGCATCTTCAGAATATGGAAATGCTCAAGACACTGGTGGTGTATTGGAAATGAATTCGTAAGAAGGCTCCTTTAGCCTACTGTGCTCATTGTAGTGGACACAGCCCGACTTGATGTTTATTTCATGTTGCAAAGCATGTGCCACAAAAGCCAAGGTTTTTAGGTTGCTCGAAGATCTTCATGTTTTCGCCTGCAACTCCGTTGTTCACGCGAAGTTCCTTGCAATGCAGAAAGAAATTGTTCCTCACGAATAAGAGCGAAAAGTGCAGCATCTGGGTGACACACGGTGGCGGTGCGGAGCTAGCTGTTGGGAAAAAGTTGACATGCGCCTGAAACGCATTGTGACACTCTGGGGAAAGACTTCCGCAGTTGTCATTAGGGCACGGCCTGTATCCGATCGGGAGCTGCTTGCTCAGGCGATAGAAAAGTTTGTTTCCCTGCTGCACTTTTTTACCGTAATTCTTGGGGAATTGATAAAGTATCTATTCTGCTGCAAGAAAAGTAGACTAATCTTGCAAAAGCAAAGGAGCTCATTTCATCGCTTCATGAACATTTACGGTAGCTGGTATGCGCAAATATGACTTGAGTGAGCGGTACTCTGGAAAGGTTGACAAACTCTGCAGTGAATGCAGTATTTGATATTGAGCTGCACGAAAACGCACAAAGAGACCTCGGCGGTTGGGATAAATTTTTCGTGGTGGAAACTACTAGAGAAACGCCCTCAGACCTGCGTCCTGTTCACTCCAGCTCTTCTACTCAGTCTAATATTGTTTTTTGATGGGCGAAATAGAGAGTCATTCTTCTAAATGTTCCGTTCTCTATTCTTAAGGGTTTCATCCATCTGTCCTGGAGGTCCAACAGTTACGTCAGAGAACTTCTGGAAGTTTTGCAATTGCATGCTTAGACTGGGGCGGATCCAGGGGGAGGGCGATTTGGGCGATCTCCCCCCTAAAATATACTTCATCTCTCTTACAGCAGTGAACCCGTAATGAGACTTGATTACCAAACATTACAGAAAACCCCCCACCCCTAACCTAACTGGCTGGATCCGCCCCATGGCTCAGCCAATGGGCGTGATTTAAAGCACGAGATCCCTCTAGCGAACAAACTGCTGTTGAAAGAGTCTGAAAAACCTACATCGCTCGAGTAATTCCTTTTTTTCTTACAGTACGTCCTTACATGGCGGGGTTTGAGACTGAGTGGCTGTACAAGTTACTACTTATCGCTGTTACCCTTCCTATCACAAGCGCTTCATGCGAGAGACCTTTTACAAAGGTGAAAGTAGGGGCATATTTCTCAGAAATTCAATGTCCAACGAAAGACTAAGTCATGTAGCTCTCCTGTCAATAAAAAAGCACGAACGGAGTATATAGACTTACATAGCTTGTCGATGAGCTTGACAGCCGACATGAGAACTGCAGGAATAAACTACACTGATGATATTGACAGTTGCCATCTAGTGCAACAAAGATTTAGAACAATTTCTAGTCGCGCTCGTGACATTATGAGGAATTCACCTTTGCCCCTACCAGGTTATTAATTGCCATCGTTTTCGCACGATTTGTAGTGTTATTTTCCTATCTTACGTAGAAGAGTGATAACTTATGAAGTCGGTAAAAATATGCGGTGTCTAAAGCGAAATTTTGGGGTTGGATTTTAACACCACGCTGTAATTAACTGTGGTATTTCCACGTATTTAATATATTTCGCGTCATGTATTCGGTGCACTATGTTAAACTAAGAACAAGAGTACTGGGCTACTGTGTTCGGAAACATCTTGCACTTCGCCAAGTGACGTTTAGTAACAATGGCAGGCATATTAAGGCAGGTTTTCGTCTCGACAGAGATGGAGAAAGATACGATTGAACTTCGCGCAACACCACAAATGCGTCATAAGAGCAACAAATTGACGTATGTCTGAAAAAAACTTGGGTCTTGCAGCTTACGGGAACGTTTGGTTTAGACACTGCTTCCCCATATTACTCCATCATTTGTTTAAACGTTGTTTTAAAATTTTGAAGTTTTTCGGAAGGGCTTATCTGAAGCGAATAAAAGTTTTTCAACTTTTTTACGAGCAAGATTCCCATCCAAATCGCTGTTTACTTGTTAGCATCGAAGCTTTATGAATACTTTTTTAATTTTGGTCCACAAAGCGTGCCTCCCCAGCAATCTTCAAAACGAACTTTAACCACAATGAATGACTCCTTTTCTTTGATGTTGTACTGCGCGACTTTATGCAACAGTTTCCACAGCTGTAGGAGAATTTCCACAGTTCGCTTTCAAAGATGACCATTTGCATAATAAGGCGAAGGCCAAGTATTTTGTCAACCGATCACAAAATTTGCTCTAAGACGAAAAGCGAATCGTTGAAACGACCACTGTGTTGATTATTGGTAACGAAAAAATATGCTGTTTATCTTCACTTTGTTTCATAATTTTGAACATTTTGTGGAATAAACAATGTGCACAGTTTATGGTGACATCTTATTTTCGTCTCTATACTTTGCTGGTATGCATTTTAACGATTAATTTGCGAATTGACCCTAATTTAAAAAAGGATGTGAAAAATCACTATTCATTCACTACATCTTTCCATTTTGAAGATGCTCCTACACCTTTCGAAGATGATTCAATATAATTTGAATTCTAAAATTAGATATTAGCAAACTTCAGAACCTTAAACTAAAAGTTGCGGCCACCAAACGGTCAAAGTTTTGCAAAGCTCCTAGTCACAGTCATGGAAAAGATGCTTTACTTGCGGGTCAAGTAGTAAGGAAACATTGCGTGTGCTGTTTCAAAGTCAAAAACGTTCAAAAATATTTCAACACCGACAAATTCTCGGCCTGGCATTCGCAACATCTCCACAAAATTCTCATGAAGGTCGTTCCCCTGTAGTGATGTACTGCGGTGCAAAAAGAACGTTATGTTTTTCGAATTTTCGTATTTGGCAGATCTACAACAGAAGCCTCAACAAAACTGAGTTCACCGTTCGCAAGCGCAACGGCACCAAACTGCTCAATCGTTTCGTCAAAGAACTGGACAAGTTGCTACGCCGCAAGCAAGACGCTATTATCGTGAGTGTATTTAAGCGCTTCGGTCAATTTCACAGAGACTATCCGATGCTTGGTTTATCTGTTGAAGAATTAACCATTTTAATGTCCGTGTGAGCTTTCACGGGTAGTGCATGCATGTGAGTTCGGACACAAACCCTTGCTTCAGGTCTTACAAAAACAGCTCCCGACTTCCTTATTCTTTTCCTAGCCTTTGTGCACTGTGGGTTCAGGAAGTCCAGGAGCCTAACCATAAATACGGTTTCTTACACGAGATATCTGCGTGAAGCTTCTTCACCAAGGAAAGGAAGTAGCAGATAGTCAGAATTGCCGATAGATTCTTTTTAAACACTACGCTTGCCTAAGGTCAATTATATGGATGGCCCACATACCAGACGTTCTTCCCTTCTTTCTTTGGAAATACCTGAACAACCTGCCATCGAGTCGAAAAGTTCGTGCAGCCATCAATTTTTAGCAATCGCGTAAGAACCATTGTCTGGTGAGATCGATCCGCACAGCTGCGATATGTTGGGAAAACAGCAGTTGCTTTGCCTCACGGTGCAGTTACAGGGATTGCAAACGATATTTTGACTGCTCACTTCCGAGAGCGACCACGAAAGCCAAGATTATCGCCGCGCAAAAACAATACGTCAAAAAAGACAGTTTTTTGCCGTATGAGAAGGGTAAGAAAAGCAACACCGTCTTTAGTCCGCTTTGCTCCAAAGCGGGAAAAATCTCCCCCCAGCGAGCCAAATGCAGCAGGCAGCATCCAACGTCTCCAAGATTGCGCATATTTATTGCTCAACACCAGGCCCGTAACCAGCTTGGGACACCAGGAAGGGCAGAGAGTTTTCTGATAGGGGCCCGAATTTTGTAACTATGTCCAATAGTTTTGAACCATGTCCAACGCATTTTTCCAGGGGGGGCGAAAAATTTTCTAGGGGGGCATCGCCCCCCATGGTTACGGGCCTGTTCATCACATCCCCAAAGACGCACAGACGAGGAGTGAGTTGGTCTTGCTTATCTCGTTTCAGCTTTATTATTGCAAGGCACTTTCTCTACTTTGTTCAATCCTGGCGTATCTTGATTAGGGGCCGAGTGCTTAGAAGCATTTTCCACTGTGACCTGAACTCAGGAGCTCGAAGTATTGTTTATTACAGAACTTGCTTTGAGGTTGTCATGACAGATCTGTCCCCTGCCCCAGACGCGAGTCCTTACTGGCCACTACATGCAGAACAATACACATTATGAAGTGTGGCGATGTGCAAAGGGATCTATGACCTTGAAGTTCATGTGCCCATGATCCGATTTTACAAAAATCAACAGAACTATAACGATTAAAATCCAGCAAAGTTCCACTTGATGTGATTTGGTTTCTAGTGAAAAAGAATATAAGCAAGTTTGGAACGTGGCCGTTCAAATTCTGCCCCAATTGTTGAAAGCGTATTTGCGCGAAAAATCTCTCACATATTTCAAAAACAGTACGCAATGATGCTTAAAAAAATTGATGAAAAAGCTTCAAGTTGCTTCTTCGAATATTGAGCCAAGAATGCATAACGATTCACGACTGTGCTCAGTTTTATCGAAACAAATATCGCGCTTAATTAAATCACTGATATTTGTTTCAAATACTTAGTTTTACTTGCATTTGTGAGAAAATCGCATGTGAAAAAAGTTTGCCGAGCACTGTTAGCGTGTCCAGCGCACATGTTCAGTTTTCCTCATGCGTGCAGGCACACACACCCACGCACGTGCAGGGACCCTCTAAGCGGATTTCTTTTTCGCTGCAGAAATCAGCTGAAACTGCCGAACGGAGTGCCTCTGCTTTTGACTGGAACATGCGCCCTCCGCCAGACTACAACAACGCAGAGTATATCAACAGACCTCCTGATACGCTGAGCAGATGTATGTATGAGAGGTCCTGGTTAGAGCACACTTGACATTACTACGCTGTTGTTGTGAAAAAAGCAAGAATAACTGCATCGTGAAATTAAGATTTGTTGATGGAGTGTGTTGCTCTCGGTGAAAGAGACTGTCATAGAAAGCAGGGTTGCGGAGTCGGAGGTAAAATATCCGACGCCATCTCCAACTCCGACCTTTACAAAATTTCCGGTTCCGACTCCCGACTCCGACTTTCCGAAATTTCCGACTCCGACTCCTTAACATAAATGGAATGAAATTTGGCTGTTAAAATCAATGGAAATCGTGGTGCGTAGCAAGAAACATAGCAAGAAATCTCTGTTTCAACAAAAGTTTCTACCATTTCAACGGAATTCCCAATTTAGGAGTGCGTTGTAAAAAATGATTCAATTGGACATCCGGAGTCGGACAAAAAAATCCGACTCCCATTATTGTTAGGAATCCGACTCCGACTTCACCCAAAAACATCCGACTCCGATTCCGACTCCGCAACCCTGACAGAAAGCGATAAATTCTTTTTTAGCTGCGAATGAAAAATACTTAAAAGAATTATGAAGAAGCGGTAAGTGTAATTTTATTGGGTTCCAAACTATTCCTCCGCTTCAAATTACATTAATCTACAGTGTATATACAGAACCATCATTTGAGTAATTCAAAAACTAAAATCTTGGTTCGATGAAGCAAAGGTTGTGACTTATGGGATATCAAGTCTTTCTTGAGATCTCGCATATAATCTTCGCTTGACTGCTGAATAAAAAGACTGCACTCACGAGACGAATTTCAACGGTGTTAACTGCACAAAAACATTTGATAACCATTGCCTTATTGACTTCTTTCACGAAGATAAACAAAAAGGTGACAAACCTACTGTAATGCTACGGTCTTGGAATCCAAATAACCCAACAATAGCGAAAGGGTTAAACGCAAAAAAGAGCAAAAAACGAATAAATTTATAAATTTTTCCTCCTGGTATCATTCTTCGATGTCTACTATCAAGAAGTGAGATGCATAGAATTGATGATCTGGTCGAATTCAAATGAAATGTCGAAACCGAATGTTTCATATCATAACTGTCAACTTATTTTTGCGGAGGTCCGTGAGGCGTACTTTTGGCTTGTGTTGCCAATTTCAGCCCTGGGTTACTTTTTGTGTATTATTATTGTTATTGTAGATGACGACTGCTTGCGACTGCTGCGAGAGATGACGTTCACGAAGAGTGTGCGTTTTGGAAGGCCAGTAAACCGAAGCACGTCAATGGTTCAAGTTGCAATCAACGTCTATTGCAACGGTACGCAGAAAAAGGATTGATTGTTTTATTAGACTGGACGTACTGTTTTTGGCGTCCTCGAAACGTATTTAAATCAGTAATTGCAAACATCGGTGCCTTTTAGAAACTTAAGCGTAATTTGTGCAATCTGCGGCGATAGTCGAAAATGTGACCTGTTCATTTTTTTAGTTTTAATTTTGGGATTTTCAATGTCCCGACCTAACATTTTTCAAAGATTTGCATTAAAAATTCTAGCTCTGTGCCGTAGATTTGTGAGTTCTAGATTTTTCTGAGCGTTGGTGCTACGAAAGCACCATGAGACATCAAATTGGAAAGTGGATAGAAAAAGTTTGGGTATCACTGCTTTGAAAGTAACTGGCTTCAAATTTATAACTGAATGATCCCCATAAATGATATGGTGAGAGAGGGAAGCCGTTTTGCATAAAGTTACGAAAAATTGCAAAAAATTAAACATTGGTTTGGAATGTAATTTGCCGTTTTCAAGTGGTTTTTGAAACCACAGTTAAGAAACGTTTGCAAATTCTTCTGCATCACTTTTACAAAGCACGTGGTTGTCATTGCTCGCAGGAAACCCACTTTGGTTTTTGTCTGAATCTTTGTTTAGGAACGTCTAAGGACTTGATTTGTAGAGTGAGTTTGAACAGTTCACAGTAGTTTTTTAGTCCAGTTTTAAGGTTTCTTGACTGACAAAATTGGTAATGATTTGCCCAAAAGGAAAAACATTTGATGTTACTGCATTACGACACCCACAATGAATAACATTTTGTTTTGAAAGATCGAATACTGCATATGGTTATTCGTTCTTGGAAGCCAAATGACAAAGCTCTTAACCAAACGTATCAAAACAGTGAAGTTTCAAGCAAAATACTATGACGTTTTTACACACAATCCATGCTTCACCACAAATAAACCTCTGTTTACCTTTTCATATGATTTGTAACAGCCATTCGCAGGCAACTTTTAATCCTATGTAAAGCCTTTATTATCTTTACGTATTGCGTGCGTATTAGACCGTAAACTATACGAGGCACTCAACACCAAAGAAGAGATGAGCCTATCAGAGAAATGGTATAATTTCGTAATCTAAATAGAGTATATAACTTGCTGTTTTTCTTGTGCAGTCGTATGGCGTATGCTGGTGATAAAAGGTAAACTAGTGTAATCTCACACTTAAAAGCACTAGTGTTTCTGTATGCTTTCGAGGAATCAGTCGACTGCCATCTGCTTTCGTCTTTTTGCGATGATTCAAACTTGCACATATCTCTATTCAAGTATGCACTTTCCACGATGGGTGTAAGCAAGGAATCGATCAGCAAATTTTTAATAGG
>Ga0210059_1004890_pt1 | contig 21571 bp, 7 predicted proteins | sample Ectturendosymbi2_FD_188042 | JGI IMG/M metagenome (GOLD analysis project Ga0210059, IMG submission 188042) | Ecteinascidia turbinata endosymbiont from Florida, USA - Sample 2 (SPAdes) (version 2) | ecosystem: Host-associated > Tunicates > Ascidians > Unclassified | place: Key West, Florida...
CAAAGTGGGCCAAGGTGGCCAAAAAGTCCTCCACTTATGACGTCACTCACAAAAAAACCGCACCCCCCAAGCAAAAAATTTTTTTTCGAGTGCAATCTACTAGACTGGCCGATCCGTTTGAGCCACTGAACAGCTCTCTAGCGCAATTGGCGGAGGAGCTAGGGCGTTGGTAAGGCAACCGAAAACTGCTTTTTTTGCGAAAATCGCCGAAACCAGGCGGCTCTAAAAGTGTTAAGTTTACAAATGAAAAGAAACATTTCCATTTGAATATCCAGTTTATGCGAATAATGGTTATGCGATGAACTGTACTATTTTTTTCTTATATTTGTAGTTTTGGTTTGGGATGCTGGAATCCTATGTGATAAAACGGTTTGTGTTTAATTGGTATGAAATTAGCCAAAGTCGTTAATGGTTGTGCTAGGCTACTAGTTGGGTCTAAGGACATCTATAGCCTAGAAAAATTAGTTTTATTCTAAAGAGTATTGTCAAAATCTAGCCTTATCTGAAATAACCATTTTTACCTAGCAAAAATGCACTACTGCATTATAATTAAAAAATTTGTTCGGTATTGCAAAAATATATTATTTGTGTGATAAAATGATAAATTGTTGATTTCCAGTGCCGGATTAACACTTTGCCGTCCGGCTACTTTCAGGGATTTTCAGAAAAAAAAACACTGAAACTCATGTGGCTTTGCGTGGGAATTTCTCCGGTCCGGTATGCTCTACAGACCTGGTAAATGTCTCAAAAGACGCAGCAAGTCTTTTAGTCTGCACTCGAAAAAAAATTTTTTGAACAAAAGGACAAAAATGCCTTAGAAATATCAACATTTAAAAATATCTCAAATTTGGACAATTCCAGCGTATTTGTATTTAAATACAAGTCATTTATGAAATTTTTGATCAGATGGCTTGTCTCAAGATAAATTTTTGATATTGAAGTAGATAATTGACTGGTAAGACAAATAAAAATTCAAATCATACTTTTTAAAAATTATTTGAATTTTAAATTTATTTATTCTTTGAAAGTTTTTGCAAATGTCAAAATTGCTATGTATATGATGTTTTAAAATTTTCAGGCGGGCAAATGCTCCTAATGCCCCCCCTGGTGTGCATGGTATCCCTGAATGAGGTTAAAGAGGCAAGGGTGGAAACAGATTGCAAAAAGTTTTAAAAAGTGATCCAAAAAGTGTTGACTGCATAAAAAACAAATTAGGGATAGTTGCTGCGTAGAGTATGTAGTTCTAAAAACAACATTTCATTCATATGTCATTGCCATGACATACCCACCTATCATACATCAAACCTCAGAGTCATTAAATTAACATGATTCTCCATAATCTGCTTTACAAAATTGTGGGGTTTGGTTTTAGCCTGAAGTCAATGTCCATGAGATCCTGGAAATGAACCTTGTTCCATTTGCCTTAAACGTTACACAGCAACAAGTGTATTCCTTGAAACTTTTGATCTTGTACATATATTTACACTTCGTTAAATCTAGGCTGGTTGTAGGCTGGCGTGAATGTACGTTTTTATCGAAAATTGTGTTACTGAAAAAAAATTATGGTCCTAGACCAGTGGTTCTCAACCTTTTTACACTAGCTGACCAATAAAAAACACAAAAAATTTACAGACTGGTAACATAAAATTGCAATGAATGCACCAAATTACCACAATGGTTTAGTTGAACAAAGCTGTTATATATTGTTTCATTTCGGAGAACCTCCTATTCAGGAAAATAATATAGTCAAAATTGTAAGTTAACTCCTGCAACTATTGACTTACAATGACAGTATCTTATAACTCTTTGGCAATGACATCAACACTTGTCAGAAAGTCGTTTAATACTTTGGCATCTGGTCGCTTTCAGGGATTTTCGTGAAAAAAACACCGAAACGCACATGGTTTTGAGTGGGAATTTCTTCAGTCTGGTAAGTGCTACCAACCTGGTCAAAAGCTCAAAAGACGTGGCAAGTCTTGTAGCTTGCACTAAAAAAAAATTTTTTTGCTTGGGGTTGTGGATTTTTTGTGAGTGACGTCATAAGTGGATGACTTTTAGGCCACCTTGGCTCACTTTGCCTGGCCCTAGGCTTAAACGGTTAGATGGTGGTATTTTGCTAAAGTTTTTATTGGAAACTAGACTAAAATCCAAGTCTTTTGATACTTTGGATGACCTGCTGGGTTTTCAGGTTCAAAAGTTATGATCTAAAATAATAAAAATATTTGACTAATTAGCTGATTAGATAATTAATTTGTTTATTTTAGATCATAACTTTTGAACCAGAAACGCTAGAAAGTTGATCAGAGGCTCAAAAGACTTAGACTTGACCCTAGTTTTCAATAAAAACTTCAGCGAAATTTTTGGCCTAGTAGTTGGGCCCTAGACCAAGTAACATGAGCCAAAATGGCCCCAAAACTACTTCACTTATGACTTCACTCATAAAAAATGCGCAACCCCAACCAAAAAAATTTTTTTCGAGTGCAGACTAGAAAAGTGGCCGATCCATTTGAGCCCTTGAGCAGCTCTCTAGCGCAGTCGGCGGAGGAGCTATGGCATTGGTAAGGCAACCGAAATTCTCAGTTTTGGGCTGAAATCTAGGTATGATATATTTGTAGGCCGGCTGTCAAAGTGTTAAGACTACAAATCGACTGATGAATTTTGCAATGTTGCAAAGTATCACATTGGCAAAATTCTGCCGATATACAGTATATTGGCAATATTTGCTCATAAAAGCCGATGCACTAGATTTCTGCACAGAGTGTTCGAAAACGCAAGTTGCTACTTCGTTTCTGATTAATTAACGCAAATTCTCTGTACTGTTCCTTACAACGCGCAGCTTTCCGACTGCATCAAGTAGTGCGCAATATTCAGACCACTCTGCAATCGTCCCAACAGTCTATGACATAACATTCGTTCTCAGCTTTTGCACGGTAAGCAAATGGCCCCCCTTTAGTTCACATTTTGATATCTAGTATTGTTTAATTTATTGTTTTTTTTGTGTTTTTCAGGGTGTTTTCGTTTTTTTTTTTATCTAGTATTGACATCCAGAGATTCACTATCATTTCATAACCTTTTTCTGAATTTTGGTTAGTGGGCCCCCTTCAGCTCAGCTTTGCTCCCCTTGGCTCAAACCTCTAGTTATTCCACTGCCTGCGTGCCATGGTGATTGACCACTTTAGTGACCCAGGTTTGCGCAGAATTCCATGTTATATGCTTCTTCATCGTACTAAAAGTATTGTCTTTCAAATGTGGTTTGAGTGTTGCAAAATATCCTCATCGGTTATCGGAAATGAAAAATAAAAACATCGGCATCAGCCCCAAAAAAGCCTTATCGATCATGCTCTACTTTAAACCCAATCAGACTTGGCTCGTAGCCTAGCGCAAATAACTATGTAGAATAGATAGATAGTGGTATTGATCTCATTGTCAAAACACAAAGAAATATTTCCATGTTATCATTGTTTTCAGTCACAGTGCATTTGTTACATCATAATAGCTGTTTGTTCCTACTAACATGGTGCTGAAAAGATACTTCGCTTGTCCAACATTCAGCAAATATCAGCCATACTGCAATGAAAGCTGTTTAACCACATCAACATACACTTATAAAAATCGATGCTAATAATCAGTTGCACAACTGCGTCTGTGGAGTGCTGTCTGTCAAGATCACAGTGCTATTATAAATATACTTGCGATACCACTGCGGAGAAGAACGATTGAGTTCCATATGCTCTGATGATTTTGCATCGAAATGTGAAAGTGAATTACTCAATCAATATATGTAGGGCTTTTTGTGCAGCAAACAACATTGTCAACTGCTCAATTCTAAAAAAGCTGTTTTCTAAATACAACACTTGACTGATATTTTGTCCAGATTAATGCGATGCGACCACAATTTCTGAGGCTAGCTATCGTGCCTTTCAATGGAAGAAATTCCTTGTAAAATTATAGCTTCAGTGGTAACGAATCTGCATTACTTGGCGTGACCCCAAGGAAAGCCAAAACTTATTTGATTTTGTCGTAACCTAGTAGGTATAAACAGCAGATAAAATTGGGGCCGAAACTGGAAAACAAAACGATTGTGATTGGAGACTGTTGGTGTGTCCTAGCGAAATATTACCAAACAGCTCTGCGTGTACGTGGCAACGTACCAGCTTCTGACAGCTTTGCTTGCATTGGAGCTGGCACTGCCAGAGGAAGAAATTCTGAAACATGTGCCTTTGATGCAATATCAATTTAAAGTGTTCAAAAACGTCAAATGTTTCATATCATTGTGTAGACGCATTTAGACAAAGGATGGACATTGTTGTTTCGTAATGCTTAGCAATGTCAGAAGGGAAATGCTGTTGCCTGTTCCAAACCACTTGCATTAGAGACCTGCAGTGACAGCGTTTTGTATTTTATCAGCTTTAATGCTGAGTACCTGCGGCACAAAGCGGCCTGTCATGACAGCCAAACAGAGACCCCCTGGATGCACCCCTGAATACTTGGGAGTGAGAAGTTGGCATTCTGTGCAAAATGTACAACTGGGCTTTTGAAGACATATCGCCTTTCGAGCTGTTTTTTTCATTTTTAACAAAAGCTTAATTAAACTACCAAATTTTTCTTCAATAGCATTAAAATACACACAAACTGTTAAACAAGCAGTTTTATTGTCGGTAGGTGGTAAGAGCCTCAAATATAGTACAGAAGGGTAGTATAACAACATCAACTGACTGTTAGGGCAAAGCAATTGAAACAGTGTTTATACCTTCCAAGCATTATTTTTTGTGAAATCTGTAGTATTTTTTGGATGGAGAAAAAGTATTTTCTAATCATGTGTGGTTTTCTAGTCATATATTTCAGTGCACTTTTTCAGGTTTCTTTCAAATAGTATATCTTTGTTTGTAGGTTGCAAAATTCTGGTGATCACGATGGTCCTGAACGTGTTAGTTTCAAAAGAGACAGGCCAGCACCATATTCAAAAGATGCTCGAAGATTTCAACCACTATCTGCTCGGAGCCCCCCATATTTTAGAGTATTTGTGAGCAACATTCCATATGAGGAAAAGTGGCAGAATCTGAAGGACATCTTCCGCAAAGAAGGTGAGCTGCAATATTCAGTAAATGCTTCAAAATCAAATTGTGCATTTATCATTATCAAGATTGTTCTTGTTGTGTGGTTTTGGATGGACTTTGAAGGTTTTTCATCAAGTTTAAGCAAACTGATTATACCTTTGTATTAACTTCAGTATTAGCGTGGCTGTCTTGTGTCATAATGGGGCACAGTATGTTGTGTGTGATTTCAGAAAATTTTTACTTACGTTTTCTTGGCAGTTAATTTTCTATTTGCAAATATGGCTTAGCTTTTAAGTGGTTTTGTTTGGCTGAACTTGGGTTTTTCAATATGTCTGAAAGCTGATCACTGAGATGAAGTTTTCTGTAATTGATTGCTAATGGTGGCCAAGCAGTGGTGAACATTACAATAGTGCTATCACAAAGTTTCTTTTCCTTTTGTAAATGTAAAAGACGTGTTTATGTGATGGTTTTTCATTCCTCTTTTGCTTGTGTGTGTTTGTTTCATTTGAAAATACTTTTACTTTTTATGCTATCTCCTGATGCTTTTTATGCTTTCTAGGTAAAACAGATTTTTTTATTATGCTGATAAAGATGTTGTACAAAAACTATCAAGTCTTTAACACGTTGAGAGCAGGCCTACGTGATATTCATACTTGGATTTCGGCCTAAAAAACAGCAGTTTTTGGTTGCCTTAACAACGCCCTAGCTTCTCCGCTCATTGCGCTAGAGAGCTGTTCAGAGGCTCAAACAGATCGGCCAGTCTAGTAGATTGCACTCGAAAAAAAATGTTTTGGTTGGGGAGTGCGGATTTTTTGTGACTGATGTCATAAGTGAAGTAGTTTTAGGGTCATTTTGGCTCATGTTACCTGGCCTAGGGCCCAACCGCTAGGCCAAGGTGTTTCGCTGAAGTTTTCATTGGAAACTAGGCTCGAGTCCGAGTCTTTTGAGACTTTGATCGACTTTCTCGCCTTTCTGGTTCAAAACTTATGATTTAAGATAAACAAATTAATTAATTATCTAATTAGTCAAATATTTTTACTAACTTACATCATAACTTTTGAACCCGAAACCCCAGCAGGTCATCCAAAGTATCAAAAGACTCTGATTGGAGCGTAGTTTCCAGTAAAAACTTCAGCGAAATACTACCACCTAACGGTTGACGCCCAGGGCCAGTCAAAGTGGGCCAAGGTGGCCAAAAAGTCCTCCACTTATGACGTCACTCAGAAAAAAACCGCACCCCCCAAGCAAAAAAATTTTTTTTCTAGTGCAATCTACTAGACTGGCCGATCCGTTTGAGCCACTGAACAGCTCTCTAGCGCAATCGGCGGAGGAGCTAGGGCGTTGGTAAGGCAACCGAAAACTGCTGTTTTTTTTGCGAAAATCACCGAAACCAGGCGGCTCTAAAAGTGTTAAGAAAACATATTTTTATTAGTTATGAACTCATATATTCATAAAATAATCTAATAGCACGAGTAAAATCAGCTTAAATGAAACATCAACAAAAAATTACTTTGGTAAAAGTAAGCCAGTTTCCAGTCATTTAAAACAAGATATATATTACATTATTTTAACATGATGACTAACTGCTTCAGAACATTTTAATTTTTTCAATTTTGACTCAAATAGGTTGCGTTACTCTCTAAAATAAATAATTGCCAGAATATCGGATTTATCTGCTAGGTTTTTTTAGTCATATGAAGGAATGGGTTAGTTACAGCCAGTGGCACATCTAGCCTGGAAAAAAGGGATCTGTCGTGGAAGGGCAGAAAACCACACCTTCTCTTAAGATTAGAATTTGACCAATGAATTTTACGATGTTGCCGAAGTGTTATATCGGCAAAATTCTGCTGATATACAGCGTATTGACAATATTTACTCATAAAAGCCACACCGCTAGTTTTCTGCACAGTGTTTGGAAGCCCAAGTTGCTATTTTGTCCATGATTAATTAACGCAAATTCTCTGTACTGTTCCTTACGACGCGCAACCTTCTTACTGCATCAAGTAGCGTGCAATATCCAGATCACTCCGTAATTGTCCCAATAAACCAGTCTATGACGTAAGATTTGCTCCCAGGTTTTACGCAGTAAGCAGATGGTTGGTTGCCTACAAACAAGGCCAAGGTTTTTGACTATCTTGGTGACCCAGGTTTGCGCAGAATTCCATGTTATAAGCTTCATCGCACTTGACTTTTTGTAATAAATTAACAAACTTTTATATAAACTGAATTATCAGGCATTTTTCACTTGGAAACAAACTGTTTATATACCAAAAAAGTCTTTGATGTAACTCCAAAATGTGATGCCATAAGAAGATGAATGCCAAATTCGGAATCAGCACCCAAATGTATCTCAAAAAGTTATGTCATATTCTCGATTAAAAGCAAGTGTATTTTTGTTGACCTGTGTTGTTGGAACAGTATGCATAGTGTTATGTAGAAATTGACCAATATAACTTTTTTGGGGCCGATACCGATATTGATATCAGCCATTCATGGACCGATAGCCGATACTAAAACAGATATTTCCCAAATTTTTAAATCTTGTTGTTTGCTTAATCAAAAATATAATGCATTCTATGCTTTACCTTTTTTAAGAAATTCAAAAATCAGGATTTATGAGCTAAAAATTTTTCAAATTGCAGCAATTTCAATATTTTGCTATGATTTTTAATTAATCTGATTAATGATGATGTTTTTGTTTTGGCTGTGAAGACTGACATGTGCTTCATGAGTCACCTTGTCTGCTTATTTATGAAAACGCACGTGCTAGCGTTGCTGCAAGATAACTGTCTTGACTTGGTTCGTTGTGCTTTATTGCGTAAGTTGTCTGCATGCGTGAGGAATATAACAGCATTTTGTCAACACCTCTACTGAGGCCAATAATATTGGCCGTTTTGGCTGATATTGATATGTCAGTGAAACCCAAATATCAGCCCGATATATTTGATCTACCTCTAGTGCAATGTTCAAAAGTTTTATAAAGTCAAGTTGGAAAACAACAATGAAAACAATCAGATGTAAATCAGATCTGTTTTGTTCAGGTTTTTCCAACCTTAAGCTCATGGGAACATCATTGAAACACCGTTCCAATGGAGTTTAGAAATATGGCCTGCAAAATGATTTATTGAACTTTACATAAAGTGGATGTGAGAATAGCTAGGCTCAATATAGGAAAACTTTCTTAGTGACAAAAATCTGAAGCACTGCAGCACTTCAAAATGTAGCATTGTAGCATAATACAAGCAAGGCAAATGAAGACTCTCCACAATGGGTGTAAGCAAGTAATTGATCAATAATTCTTACAATTTTTAGTAGGAAACCGATTTCACAAAATTGCACATCCTCAGTCCTGATATCTACAAGCAAAGCTTCCGGATGAAAAGTTAAAAATCTGAAGTAGGAATAGAGAAAGCAAACAAACTAAGACTAAAATGAATAAATCAAAACACAATCTGCAACAATTAAAAATTGGAGAACACATTTTTCCCAAATAATTTATTTCACTAAAATATTGAAATGAATTGACTAATACCAAGAACATAGCTGCAACAAATAACAACTAGAAAATAGTCTTTCTAAAAAAATTTTTCTTTAGATCATCGAAACCAGCAGACCGACGCCAATGATTGAACAATTCAAAAGACTTATTTATGCCTAAAACATCTTGCTGGTGTGGCTAAGAATGTTGGTAGAATGCCTGAGTTTGCATTCATTGCGATTGCAACTAATCTTGAGAGCACATCTTTAAATGTGGTGGCAGCAAACAACAATTACAACAATGCTAACACACTGGGCAATAAAAAAGGTCGAACCACATAAAAGAACACAAAAAAATAGTAAGAATTATTTAATACGGAGAGGGATCATGTTCTGAAGACTAGTTTTGTGCATCAAGTTGGTAATACCATTTATTTTCACAGGTAATCAGACAGTTAAAACTTGATTGTTTGACATAAGTAACGGTGCATGCTTGATGTAAAGGTGGTCTATTTTCTATGGCTTTTCAAATTGTGCCGCAACAAGGCCATTTGGTCATGTCAGTTTTGTAATCCTGTTTTTTTCCATTGCTGCAGTGTAAATCTCATGGAAAATTTATTGCTGGTTGGACCAACACACTGTTTATGGCATATCACGCAAGTCCCTACATAAATACCATAGTTTGTGCATGTCAAATTTTGGTTCAGTGAAAGTTATATCTTTTGTCATTATTTGTGAAACACATTGTACCATGGATTTGTTGCGTTTTCCATGGCAACCACAAAGTATGCAGTGCTAACAAGGCCTTGAAACACTTTTGATTTGACTATTGTGTCTTTCGTTTGTTTTTGCCCTATTGTGGTAGGTCGTTTGTAGGTAATCATTGCTCTCAGTTTTATTTTTTTTATTTTTTGATGGAGTTAGATGGGAAAAGATGTAGCCCAAACCTGTAGGTCATGTTTGTTGTTGCATTTTGGGGGACATTGTCTTTCTTCCCAATTTGATACCATTGCTATCATGTTATGTCCAAGGGAAGTTTGATTGGATCACTTTTTCTTTAAGTCAGTTTAAGCTGCTAAGGTGATATTCATTCCTTTGGTCAAGACACTTCATTCTTATTGCTTTTGGTCGAGATGCTTCTTAAGATTGACGTGAATGTTGCATTTGGATGATGCTATTTCCTGTTAATGATTTGCCTCCCCTCTGCTGTTGGTTATACAAAGTCTTTAGTGAAAAAACAAAATTATCTTCAAAAGTTATGCAATGGTTTTCGTCATGGAATTCAAGTTCACCTGTTTGGCTGTTCTCGCTTGTTGAAGGCAAGTAGAACAGAAAACATTAAGGTGTCTTTACCGTAATTAAAAATTTTATACTTTTGTGTCTTTTTGACTGCCCCTGTGGTATGGACCGTGTGTCTGAGCCAAACACTTAAATAAAAATTTGTTGAAAAATTGGCCATTTCACTGACAAACACTTGCTTCATGATATACCATAGAAATTGATGTCAATGTAAGCGATTTGCTAATTTTTTGCTTGTTTGGTATTTTGGCAGGTAAATACACACTGACTTAATAGGTAAAACTACTTCGACTATCAAACGCAATGATGCTCATTTGTTTTTGTTCTTTTTGTCATTGCTGTGGATTATATATTGGGGCATGTTCAGTATCTTCTTAACTGGTTCACCTAAGCTATAACATTTTTACCTTCAGTTGACTGGTTAGTCAACAATTGAAATGGTAACTTTTATCATTCAATTCAATATTTAGCAAATAAGTCAAGTTTTATAAGTTGGCTTTTTTTGGTAAGATGCAGCAAAGTTCACTTTATTGTAATTTATTGAATTAGCTTATGTTTGTCTAAAATTTAACACTGATTTTCATGTTTTACATGCAAACACAATTTTCAAAAATATGTTTTCATCAGGTGATGGTGGTACTAACCTACTTTGAAATGTTTGCTTATTTCAAGATTCAAATTTGTTGTTCAGTTTATATGTTCATTCTTGCGTATCTTAATATTCATTGGCATTTATTTAGAACATCTCAGGTCCAATGTTATGGACTAAAGTTTGTGTCTTCACCTTCTACTGCATTGTGAACAATGCCTGAGTCGTTGGTTATAGCTTGGATTTTTCTTTAGTGATTGGGTACTAACTGTACAACGTCCTTCCTACCCTTGCAAAGCTTTTTTGTGGTAATTTTTTGAAATGTTTTCACTTGTAACCATTGATCTGGTATCTACTTTTCTGGCTTTGCTTATTGTTGAAAGCTTGTCTTGGTGGTGCTTAGAATCATTGGGAAATATTCGGATATAAATGTTATTTGGTTTGCCCTTGTATTTTTCTCAATACAGTTGGTGAAGTTACATATGTGGAGTTGTTTACTGATGAAAATGGTAAATCTCGGGTAAGTCTCGTTGTGTTATGTCTTAATTTCACTTGAATAACTGACATTGAGAATTCTGTTGTCATGTAATACTATCAAATGGGTCATTATCTGGATCTTTGCATACATGCTCAGCTTTCTGTTTTGGAACTAGTGTTTAGTAAAAGCCATTTTTGCATCACCTAAATTATCAATTAAATTTCATCTTTAGTTTATGTGGCAAATTTTGGTGTTTTTGGTGTTCTTCTGGAATTTTCTATGCTTATGTCTACAATGTTGCAATAATAGCATTCATTCATTGTGAAAATAATGTGTCAAACTTAATGTAAATAAAAAGCTCGCTATCATTAATGGATTAATATGTGCGCTCAAAAAAGGTCATTTCAAGTGCTCATTGGATGGTTGTTATATTGTGAAGTTCTCAGAAAAAATATATCATATTGACATTGGTGTGAGGAAGAATTCCACAGGTTTTCTAGAGTGTGTGCTTTTAATGTGGTTGTGAAGAGTTTTCAGTCTTGTCAAAAATGCATATGCTTTTTACTTTCTTGACATGTTCTGGTTGATGTCAATTGCATTTACTTCAATATCACTCTTCATAGGGTTATGGGTAAGTTTGTTTTTTAACTGATATGCTGAATAAAATTCACTGTTTTGTTTTTAGCCATCTGCATTGTATTGTGAAATTGGTTTTTAATTGCCTGAGGTCCACAGTTTTGTAAGTCCATGTCATCAGTCTTGCTTACATATTTGCTGGCCGTGTTTACTTGTGGATGACATGTTAATTATTTCTCAGTTTTAGTTCTTAAAGTTTGTTTGGGTATGTCACAAATGAAGATGTTACAGTTGTTTCCCAGTTGCAGCAAATGCATGGTTGGATGATAAAATATTTCTGGTTCTACATATTTGTGCAACAACCAACTTTGTGAAATAGCCCAATCCTTTCGTAATTCTGAATCAGTTGCTTGTATATTATAGCCTCCTGAATTTTTGCTTATTCAGACTACATGAAACATTTGTACAACCTATGTTAGTATGTGATGGCATATTGTTCAAATGTGATGGCATGTTGTTTAAACATGCACATGGTAAGGCCTTGTGTAATATATACAGTAATTGTTAAAATATAATCAGCAAATCTTGAACAAATAAACGTTTGCCTTGTGTACTCTTTTTTCCTGTTAAAATATGGCTTGTGGGTAATGCTGATCCTGCATATTTCAATTAATTGCAGTGAAAAACAAAACCTTGTCTGAAATGTGGATTTGATGTCCATGAAACCATTTCTTAAGTGACCTGGTTGTTGGCACAGACTGTTTTATTCATTGTACTGATCTTGTTTAGTTGTCATTTTTCATGCAAGCTGCTCGAGGTGTTTGCTGTGGAGTGAAACCCATGTTTAGTTGTGTACTTATGTATTACATGAAATATCTGATCTACTAAGCAATTTTTGGGGGCTGGCTTATTTTGGGATACGAGTTGCACTAAATCTGGGTCTCTAGAATGCAGAAGGCTCAACCTTTCAAGAATTTTTTTATCCCCATTTGATGATATCTGTTTGATGTAGAGGGTTGTCAAGAAGTGACCAATTCACAATGTAAACTTGCTGGTCCCCAATACCACCACCTTTGTGTTATTTGCAGCTGTACCTTAGGAATATTGACACTCCATGGGGTTGAACTGCTTTGTCTCATTGTGCTTTGGTTGGCTGGTGTTAACTTGAAATGCATGTCTGAATTTCAATAAATTCTGTGAGTTATATCCATAATGAATTAATATTCAGTAATGGTGTCATGTGTAATGCTAATACTCATATTTCATGATAGTCATTGGCTTATAGAGTTGTGGAGTTCAAGAGTAAGGAACTGTGTGAAGAAGCAGTCTCAAAAATGAACCGGTTTGAAATCAACAATCGGAAGTTGGTCGTGAAAACAGTAAGAGTACCATAGAGTGCTATTTTGTTAAACAGTTTCTATTATTTTGTGGCAAGCAGGACTGCAGGACAGGACTTAGAAGCAGGACTGAGAGGTCCTGTTGAATAATGTGGGAGGCCCAGGGGGAAATGGCATTCAAAAGCCTTCTGCAGACAGTGTATCATCCTTGTTTTCTGAGAGCTTCCAGGATGCTAGCCTTAATTTTTTTGCAGTCACAACTGAAAAAAAAACTAGATTCCAGGTGTGATGGCTTAATCTGGTGACCAGAATACACCCAGTGAGATTAATAATATAAGTCCTGCTGACTACACCCCAGTGTTGCCATTTTAGCTGTTTTGCTGCTAGATCTAGCAGGTTTTTCTCACTGTTTGCTGGAAATTTTTCAATCTAGCAGCTCGCTGATTTTCTAGCAGGATTTTGAAAACCGTTCAGCGGGTAACAAGTTCCTGGCCAAATATTTCTTCCAGCAATTTTTGGAGATGAAAACTTTTACACCTTCTTCATCAAAAAAATATTTACCCACTTCTGATGCTATATGTGGGGCAACACAAAGACCACCAGGCACAACTAGCTGCCTTTTAATCGTTTGGATGCATAAATAAAATATACCATTGCTATTACCATTGGAGTTTCTGTTATGACACAGCGAAGCTGCTTCAAGAAGAATATTGCATCATAATAACAAGCAACTTAGATGGCTTGGTGAAGTGCCAAATGATTTCTTCCTGTGCTTAGTAAGCGCATTGGGTTCAAAAGACTGCATTGGCAGAATATATTTTTATCCCACGTCACATGATTTTCCAGGTGGTTCAGTTACACTAGGAAGTTGTAGGCCTAATGTCTGGTCCACTGATAGTGAGTGCAAGACGAAAAATTGATACATAGCTTTACAAGTCTATTTTAAACACCTCAAAAATAGCAGGTTTTTTAGCTAAATTTCAGTATTTTTAGTGGATTTTAGCTAAAATTTTGTGACATGTTTTTTAGCAGGATCTAGCAGTTTTTCGTGACACGATTTAGCAGGTATAGGTGACAACCATCTGGCAACACTGCTACACCCACAGGAAAGTAGTCAAACTGGGTGTCCAAGGACCCAGTTGCTTGATTTTCTTTCCAACCTGGCTTGTTCATACCTTGGTGTGGAGTCTGTAGAACTTGTATATGTTGCTGAAAACTGTGATGGGTTTCAAGGCCACCAATTATTGTGACTTTTGCCCTCATTTAAGGAAATGTAGTCAAAAAATGAACAAAGAAAACTTAAGAAGTGTTACAAATTTTGATTGAGAAAACAGCATGTAAACCAATGACATTAATGAAATCATATTATTCACCAAGGTATGATTTCATGTGACCATTGACTTCGTATTTTATGACATTAATTCATAAAATACCAGATCAATTACGATGATGTATCAGTGTTTCTAAAGCTTATGTGTATGGCACTCCCACTTTGTGAAGTTTTTTGAACATATTTCTGCTTGAAGAAACAATAAACAAAACATTTTGCTGACATTAAAGCATGTGGATCAGCAATAAGGAAAAATTGATGATGGCAGTAGTGAAAGTTCAAAGCTAAACTGATGCATGTGGTGCTTTAGTTCATAGCAGGCCTTTTGTTCATATGTATCACGTCATGTCAACTGTTGATTTTAGCCAGGCCTGTAGCCAGGTTTTAAGGTTTGGGGGTGAAATACATTTTTAAGGGGCCAAGATTTTTGTTTTTAATATATATTATATGTTCAAGCCCAAAAGAAATCTTTCTGGGCACAAAAAAGTTGGGGTCACTACCCCAAATGCTACCACGTGGCTATGGGCCTGATTTTGGCTCCAGCTTTTTCACAAAGTTTTATGGAGCAGTTCACTGCGTGAGCAACTCTGCTGAACACAGATCAGTTTTCACTGCCGCAAAGCTTTTCAAGAAGCTTTAGATTGTTTCACAGTGAATTTGTTGTCTTTGGCACATAGTTATCCTTAATGTAGTGCTTAGCCACGTTTTCTCTTTCTTACTCCATTCGTTTGGAAGTCATGGAACCAACTCAAATTTCACTTGACAACATTCAGATTTTTCAAGCTGAAAAAACTGAATAGGATGGGACCAAACTGAAAACGAAAAATGTTAAAGAACTGTAGAAATGGGCTATATGGCTGTTGAATGATTGAATTACAACAAGGAAAAGAAAATGTTTTATGGTTTGGTTTGATGTGTGTATTACTGAGCAGTTGAATGGAGTTACTATGACCACTCATTGCGTGTTTGAAGGATTTTGATGGAGAGTTGATCAAGAAAGTATTAATGAGAGATGGCATTGCACCACGTGGAGGCAATGCACCACGTTTGCCACCAAACTTACCACCACCCATGCCTGGTCACCTTGGTGGCATGCCTCCGATGCCTCCACCGATGGGAAGGAATGGGGCTGTGGGAACGTCCAGTTCACTGAACATGAATCCAGTTTTGCCAAGCAGTGGACCAATGGGAAACACTGTCTTCGTTGCCAATGTGAGTGAATCAAGCAGTTAATAATTGAGTAGCTAGCCCTTTTCTGCACTATTTTTAAAATGACTGACATGCGAAAAACGTATCTGCACTCGATTTAATTTTATCGCAGATACCGTATCTTTCGGACCATAAGGCGCACTTAAAATCCTTTAATTTTCTCAAAAATCGAAAGTGCGCCTTATACTGCGGTGTACCTAATATATGAATCTTGTTGTGCTTTCTCACCTTGGACCAATTTTATGTGGTATACGGTGCTATTTATTCAATTGCTAGTTACGATTTTTTTGTAAACAGACCATCGTGTTACGCAATAAACCAACAATTACAATGAGTAGCGCCCTAGAGTAGCCAACACATACCACAGATCGTGTTACTCCGCGAGGCTCCTGACTACATAGGCGCACACCGAATCAAACACGCGCACAACTTTCATTTCATTCTATTCGTGTCTAACGGATTAGGCATATGTGACAGATTAAAGTCCCTCGTATGTAATAATGACAGATTAAACTCCCACTGGCGACTGCGACACTCGGGAGTTACTGTGAAAGAGTGAATACAGTTTGACTTGTCCAAGTTTTGCTTCATTTAATGCGCCTTATAGTCCAGTGTGCCTTATGTATGAAAAAAGAACAGCTAGCATTGACTTTTTGATCCTGCGCCTTATGGTCCGAAAAATACGGTATTTTCATATTTTGTCAGCACCACTAACTCAAACGATACATGGCTGTCTATGAAGCAAACCTGGGGGAAAATATACGTACTGAGCGGCGCGTAGGGAAAATAACGACACAACAAGATTGCGATAAGGCCAGGCACTCAAAAAAATAAAAATGCATTGAAAAAGTGGTGGTCCCTTGTATTTCAGGCCTCCCTTTGAAAAGTAGTGGTTCCGAAATCCCGTTTGTAGCGGTGCTGATTTGTTGAGATCGATGAGTTGTATTCAGATTTGTCAGGTATTTTTTCAATGAAAAACTTCTACGTTTTTTTACAGCTTGACTACAAAGTCACTTATTCAAAGCTCAAAGAAGTATTCCAGTTGGCTGGTCGCGTTGTAAAGGTTGACTTGATGTTGGATAAAGACAACAAAAGCAGAGGGATGGCGACTATATCTTATGAAGATCCTATGGAAGCAGCCCAGGCAATATGTGCGAGACCAGTTATTGTAAAAATGGCCACTTTTATTTATAGTTTTTTCTTCTCCTATTGCGGTATATAGTTTAGTTTTGTGCTCTTATTTAGTTATAAAATAACGAAATTTATTGTGGTTGCTTATGTTAAAAAACTTAATGTGCTGACAAGTTGAGTGAAGCCATACGGGTACGCATTTGATCGTTTTGAACAGTGTAACGCAGTAGTACTGTGTTATGCTGAAGAATAATTAAACGGAAACTTTCATCGTATTGAAAAATCATTCCAATTTTTATAACGTTTAGGGCTTAAAAAGATCCTTTTTTCGAAACGCTTACATTGTTCCTGCTGTGTTACATTCATTTCACCCATTTTTATAAGATGCACTGTAATTTTGTGAAAACTCTGTTGCGAAAACTAATGTACAACCAACACGTGTTACAATCTCATGATGACAAGCGGGGTAGCATAGCGTTGTTTTCCTAGAGGAAAAAGGTCAGCTTTTCAACACTGTTTTACTGTGAAAAAAAAGAAACATAAATCGACAACCCTTATATTCTCATATTTACCACACGTTTCAAAGCACGCGATTCCAAGTATCTTGTTGCATTACCAAAATTTCCTACGATTTGACAAGGTTTGATGAAAATACGTAATTTTCTGAGGAATTGACCCACTGAAAAATGTGCCCTCGCAGCATATAGAATGGTAACTTGTTCAGTTAAAGCTACAAGGGAAGCAGCCCTTAGAGGTTCTGGTAATGCACCAGGACGGGACCAAACCCGGTCAGAGATTTAACCACGCAACCTGGTCCTTGACAACCTCTGGGCCGATTTCCCGTAGGTGTGGCCAGCAGGGCGTGCCTCACCGACCTTTCTTAGAACATTCTACTTACGTGGCCGAACCGTTGTAGCTAAGAGTTTTTTTTAATTCGGAGAAGTGGATGGACATTCAGGGCTTCACAAATTTCACAGCGCGATTCATCGCGAAGTGACTCTACGTGAACTCTTCGCAAAAATCCCACATCTGCCGCTTGGTACGATGAGAATTTATCGAACGAGAGATTTAACTGTCGCGTAGAGACCAGAGGTGGTCATGGAGCCGGAGTGCAACATGGACTCAGAGATCGCGGAGCTCATTCAAATAGCATTCTATTTGAATGTAGATTGGAGATACGTAATTGACGCAAAATCAATTTCCTAGTAAAATGCTATGTGAGCAGATTTGGGTGCCTTGCCCCTTGAATGCCTGATGACAAAATGTGTTTTATGTTTAGACGTTCCAACTGATAAATTTGGCCGGTAGTTCATGTTAATGGTAAGATGTAATTTTGTTGAGTGTCTATGGCTTTGCAATCAAATTTTTAATGACTTGTTCATAATGTTAAAAAACATTAGAAAAACACTGCGGTGGCCTTTGGCTAGGTCGCTTGCTTTTAAAAATTCGCAAATACAAAATCTTGAAGATACGTGAATAAATATCTTGGTCGTCACAAGGTTTAGACCTTCACAGCACAGACCGTGTTACTTATACAGTACCTGCTGCGAAGTTGAGAATACGATATGGGGCAGAAAACGACGCCAAATGTTTCCTCTACGATCTCGCAGAAGGTCTCAGTCGGGCATGCTTAGTGTTCAGGTGGATAGTTTGTAGTCCACTGGCGAGGCAAAATCACCGGACTTCACACGGTACTGAAGACCTATGTTTCCTTTCAGCAGTGTTTTGTTTTATTTTCCAGCTATGCTCAATAATCAGAAGCTCTACGATCGTGCGATGATCGTGAAAATGGATAAAGACAATGTAAGAGAGAGGAAAGCTCATGAGTTGCCCAGTGGTTTGTCGGGTATTGGACCTTCCCTGAACATGCGGCAGAGAGAACCTTTAGGTATGCTGTAAGGCAGTACGTAGCATGCGGTGTTCCGCAGTGATTTATTGGCTGTAAGGTATTTTGCCTTCTAGCGTAATGTTTGAAATAGTTTTATTGTGTTCTTGAATCGAGTTTGGCCTTCGCGACGAACTTAATGTTAATCTTGCCATCAAACATCTTTTGTAATGGTTATTTTCAGGGGTCTCAAACACGCGGCCAGCGAGCGAACAAGTTCCTTTCAAACGAACGTAGAGACCGCTAGAAATGATTTGCCTATAATTTATGATACTTTTCGAAGGAAATAAGATGCAAAAGCTATTTTTAGTAAGGTTCCGCCATTGTTGCATCAGCGTCATATAATGCGGCCCTCGGAGCAATTTGAGTTCAAAACTCCTGGTTGGGTCATTCCATGCTTAATTTGAAATTTTCAAGATTCTTTGTAATCATCTCATGAAACCTTTTTATTTGTACTTTTTCGTAAAGAGTATAAAAAATGATTAAGAATAACAAAAAATTTTCGAAATTGCTTTAACGCTTCTCGAGTTATTGCAATGTGAAATTTTGGCCACTAGAGGGAGATTTTCGCCCCGCTTTAGAAAATTGGTTGCCACATGAATGCTAGGGCAGTTGAATGCATGAAAATTGGTACCAGGGTATTTTTTTAGGTCTGGGAATCCATTTTTGAAGTCAAAAATACCCCAAAATGAGTCCTTCAGGGTGTAAATTCATCTTGAAAAAAATTTCATGCACACACTTTGGCCGCAAATATGGGGATGTCGACAAACGGCTGCAAAATAATTTTTTTGCCCATACTGCAGTACACAGCATATATTTTGCCAAAATGATAATTTTTTTTATTTACTGTTAATTTCTACCAAAAATATCAAGGTTAGTGTAAAGTCATGAAATGCTGAAGAACCAACCTTTCACAATACACATTTATACTGCCTTACAGCTGATTTACCGATTACCAGTGATTCTAAATAACATTTCTAGTCAATTTTGAAGTTGCTTGATGTAACTCTTCACTGACTATGCCCCTGTTACTGCTCTACATTATGGAATGTCGGAATTTTTTAGTTAGACATACGTAATATGTTCCCTAAATTATATTCTAACATTCATCCAACATTCCATAAATTAGGGTTACGCTATAACAACGCATTATGACTGAGGAGATGTACATAACAATTTAGCTTATAATGTCTTCCATCAAAATGCTAGTACATCAGTCAAGAGCACATATCACACAAATACAAATATTGTGCTATAAAAACACAGCGGAGAAGCCTATAATTCACATACGTCCTGGAAAACAGAAAACAATTAGAAATAAATACCAATGGAGTTAAACATCCTTCAGGATAAACATAAGCATCCTGGACAGTGAAAACAATTGACTACAGAAATACTACTGTGCATGCAATATGCATTCATACTTTATACAACACATTTCAATTGCACATGCTTACACTGTATGCCAGCATGGATGAAATATTAAAAATCACATTAACTAATAAAAATACATTTAAAGATAGTGGTCTGGGCTTTCCATAAATTATATACTACCACTACAGCTAAAACCATTGGCTAATTGTGATAATTTATGGAAACTCTATGCTTTTTCAGTTACCACTTCACTTGTGACACCACGTATTTATGACAATGCACCTAGCAATTGCGTATCACCACTGAAAAATATGATAAAAAAAGGTATACGCGAAATTATAGCATAGGCATTGGAACAACTAGGGCTTTAATTTATCTTCAATCCCCAAATTTCTCATATCAACTAGCATTTTAATGCTTGCTGAATTTAAACTTATAGTCAGCATTGTAATTGAATACACTTTTCTGGGAAACCAACAGTAGTGTTCACTGGCACACCCTGTTCCAGAGCTCCGAAGGGGAGGGGGATTACAATGCAATACAAAACGTGTACTCAAAGTGCATATAATTTTTTGACTTTTGCTCGTTTTTAGCTCCTAACCTAAAGTGACTATTTTCTGATAAAAATAGGTAAATCTGACACAAAAAAATATGAGTGATTTTTGTGATTTGTACTACAATACACTATTTCTAATTATCCATCATGAGACAAAATCAATCTCCCTGGGTGCACCAGCGATTGTGTTGACAGTTTAAACTGACATATCACGAGACGTGCACAAAGCAAAGACTTAGTTGTGATGTTTTTCTATATAAACCAAGTCTTTTTTAGCAATGGAATATTTTCTTCCAGAGGCTGTTGCAGCTGTGGGGGGTATAAGGATACAAATAATTTTCTCAGATGGAACCCAGCAGATATCATCTCGTGATGGCCAACTAAAGAAAGGGCTTTGTCCATGTGGAAAAAATAAACTTAACTTTCACTTCAAGGTTGCCGTCAGTAATCTCTTCAATCACACCAATCCACCAAAATGAATCATACTCATATGCTACATAATCATACAGTTTGAAATTTATGTTAGATGAGGGAATACCAGAAAAATTGTGTACACCTGCAAACTCTGTATCATCACTTGTTCTTTTATATCCAATAGTGCTTTCCGTAATAGGTTCGAAGTGATGATAAGACCTTGTTCCTGGAATGATCGATCCAAAAGTATAACGATTTTCCATCTGAATTCGGGCTGCATCCAATGTAACTTTTGACATGTATATAAACTCAATGCCTTCTGTGTTGCATTTACAATAATCAAAGAGAGCTTCAGGTGTCAGAATTTGGTCAGCCAATGGTCTTTGCAAACTTGCTCTTGCTGCCAATCTTTTTACTGTGCCACCAACACCATCACACGGAGATTTCCCGTGGTTTGTGACGAAAAAAGCTCCAGGAAGCTGCCATGTTGAAGTCCGATTTGTGGAAACATAAATTCAACATATTTTTGTATTGGCCTGCGCATCTGTCCGAGAAATATTGAATATTATTTATCTGGGGATCAAGAGAAGACACCAATGAAGTTACATGGTTACATGGCTGAGGAGCTCAAGCACAAAGACAGTACCATGATTTAAGTCATCGGAAATGTAGCAAAATGATGCGCTGCACAGCTGGTCTGGATTTTGTAATATATCAGAACTGGATGGATTGTACAGGGTGACCCAAAAAGATGCGTACCCATATTTTGTTCGATAAAAAACCCATTTTTTAACGAATGTCTTTTCTGTTGCAGGACGTGATAGGTGAATCTATGGATGATCGTTTGCAGCTATAGTTG
>Ga0210059_1004891_pt1 | contig 21571 bp, 10 predicted proteins | sample Ectturendosymbi2_FD_188042 | JGI IMG/M metagenome (GOLD analysis project Ga0210059, IMG submission 188042) | Ecteinascidia turbinata endosymbiont from Florida, USA - Sample 2 (SPAdes) (version 2) | ecosystem: Host-associated > Tunicates > Ascidians > Unclassified | place: Key West, Florida...
AAGATTCTCATTGAAATTTGTGGCGATGAATCAAATTTCCTAAAACTGGTGCTTGTATCATTCTCGTAGTCTTAGTCTACCTTGAGTCCGCGAAGATTTATACTGGTCCGAAAATCGTCCGCGTCTTAAAAAGGTTGAGAAACACTGTTGTAGAAAAACGAGTGAGGAACGCTTTGTTATAAGGAAGACACGCTTTATGAAGATAACGTTTTTTAAGAGCATGTTTGTATGCGGCTGCGACGTCATAAACAGGCTGCGTGGGCCTGGCATATGCCAGCAAACATCAGAAAATCGTACTGTAATGTTATTGCAAACGAACAAAAAAATGAACAACTGCGGAAGTGAGCTGGTGTTACTACTCCATCTCTTATCTCTGTTTTTACAGTGGAAAAATGTAGTTCGGAGCAGGGAGTTGTTGACACACCATTCGTAGAGCCCATAATTACGGGCAACTTCCCGAGTTCTCGTAACTTTTTCATTCACTTCTAAAAGACTCCATTGTAAAGTAACTCACCAAGTTATTATTTGCTAACCGACTGCAGCACAAAGAAAAACTTCTGGTTTGTTACAAACGTAAGATTAGGAGCAAAATAAATTCCGTGACTAACTTCACGCAGTTTGTGAAGTTAACGATTATTATCAGGAGTGTTGTCGATGTGCAGTAGCTTGGAACCTAGTTGCGGTGTCTACTTCAGTACTTGATTGTCCCGGGAATCCGGACTGACTGTAATCAATAGGAAAAGTATGGGTTGTGAAAGGTAACTATGGGAACAGACCAAGGACATTTCAGTTTCTACTCAAGAAAACAATGACACTCGACATTTTGCTCGTCACTCCATGTTGAAAAAAGTTTTCGCTAGAAATCAGAGGATTTTACACACTTTGTCCAAATACCAGGCACACTTAAATTGCCATTACCAGTATTTTGAAAATTTTGTCGCGTGATTTGCACAACGTCACTGTGTGGTAAAAATTAACTCTAATTACTGATATATCATGTTGAAAGATACTGCAGAAACAAGGCATTAAACTCATATATCAGTCCTACTCAGATCTGTAATTCTGCTATTGGTCACTGAAATTATGTCGGCACGTTAAGTTAGGCTTGGGTTGTGAATCAATTCGGATCTACAGAAAGTGTTAGGAAGACTTCCATTTTGCTTTCTTAAACGGCCTAGCATAAGAATTCAAATCCTGACTTTTTGCATTTAAAATCAACTGAAACCCATCCCACACACCTTTTGACAAAGCATCCTGACAACCCGTTGATCACCGGTTAGAAAAATTGTCGTGATGTTTCGTGGTCGAAAGAAAATGTCACCCGATACTAAAATGGTGTTATTTTGAACTTTAGCAAAACGACCAGTGTTGCACAATATTCTTAAATTTCCATACTGCTCTCTATCATGGGCGTCGTAACGATTTTTTCCAAAAGGGGCCTATAGTGGATTTTTCCAAATGGTGGCCAAAATCATTTGTCCAGGAGAGCAACAATGGTGAGCGTTCATTTTACCCACTAAAAACTAACAGAAAAACATTTTTCTATTAAAAAAGGAAAATATTATATTTCTAAAAATAGGAACATAATAAATTTCAAAATCCTAGGGGCCAAAGCATCCTCCTTTCGATGCCATGGGAACATACCTTCAAAGACCAAAGAAGTTCTATCATCGATTTTGTATAGAAGGTGTATCTTGTTTCTTTTAAAGTGACACTGGTGACCAAGATAAACCATGGGCACCTCATATTGTCTACACGCATATGTAGAAAGCTTGAAAAAGCGGGATATAACGGGAAGCTGAAAAATCTTATGTTTGGCGTACTGATGTTTTGGAGAGAACAAAAAAGTCATTTCATCGACTGCTACATCTGTTTGGTGGACCTAAAAGTATTTTTACCGTCAGAAAACATACTTGGAATGACCCAGGTGTAGAATCTGCTTGGCCACCGGCGCCTCATTGTGACGAAGTGCCCGTGCCCTGAATTTATTGATTTGCCTGACATATCCATGGAATATTATGAGTGTCATTAAGAGGTTGAAAGTTCTGCCAGTGACAGCCGTGGAAGTGTGTTCCAAAAAAGTTCGGAAATTCCAGAGCCATTCTAACAAGAGCTGTGTTATCTTATCAGGGATCACAACGTATCTAAAAAAGCAGCAGATATTTGGCATCCCGACTCAAAGACAGAACCTGCCTTGGAACCGGGACTTCAAAAACATCGTCCCGCACGATAGAAAAAGAATTACTTCCGCATTTTTAACTACATAAAAGACTTGTTTACTGCAAAGATATCGAAGGGCTTCTGTTGAAAATGAGAGTACCACAACATAGAGCTGAAAAGTGGCGGATAGTTATAGACAGTTCGAAAAGAAGTTAAAATGTGTGTAGCTACTAACGGTATGCATCTTTCTCAACTGGCCATGTACCAAAGCTAACAAACAAACTTTAGCCTTGCGGAAAGCTTCTGAGGAATCTGCCTGCTTTCTGCTTACATTCTTCTGCGACGATTAAAACTTGCAAGCGTAACTATTTTTCATAGTAAAAGACCACAAAGATGGAGGCAACTAAAACAGTCACAGTTTATTGATGGGGAAACTAGTTTCACGTTTTGCAACGCATCATCAGTCCTGTAAATGTAAGACAAATCTTACAGGCAAAATGTTGGCACTTGAAAACAAGTAAAGAAAAACACGCGAACTGTGGCTAGTTACAACGATATTACTAAATATTTTTCGAAGCTAAAAGCTGACCTTCCCAGAGCTTGACAAACCTGTCACTGCTAAGAAAATCTGCATTTGGTTGCGGTCAAAGAAGGACACTTTCCCAAAGGTAAGATCAGAGTTTTACCAAAGCTATGATCAGAGTACAACAACATCAAAACCGTATTACCAGTGACGGATTAACACATAGGCCAAATAGGCCATGGCCTAGGGCCTCGCGCTTTTGGGGGCCCCGCGCAACTCTTTCCTATGACGACTCAATATTAACTGCAAATATTTGAAACTGCGCAGAGGCGTTTTTTCACAATTTACCTTGAAACGAGCGGAAATGCAAATGTTTGCTGTAGACTCTTATGTGTCTGTAACCCTATGGTTCTGTCTTCAATGTAGTTGCAAAAAAAGTGTCCGTAACCCTGTAATTCCCCGGCTCCAATGCCTTGTACTACGTTCTGTTTTGTCTGTTTTTATAGATCTGTGTTCTGCAGAGTATGTGTGTTCGTACTATGGATTTCGTGTTTGGTCATAAACAAATAAATTAAATTAAAATCAGTACAGTAACAACACGACAATACTGTGCATCTGGGCGTGAGAGAAATGCAGGCCGTCTCTATGAAAGCGGTTACAGTAAAAGAATGAAAAAGAAAAAACGGTACTTAATTGATGTTAAATTTCCCACTGACAAAAGGCTGCAACAACGCAAGACCGCCAGACACTGCAAAGCCCGATGAAAAGCAAGATTGTCAGTATTGGATCCTATGTTTGGTTGTTTTTACAAGATTTCCCGCAAATCGAGATTGGTTGTTGAAACTCTGCATGTTAGTTAAATCAGCTCGAACCGTTTCTCAACGTGTCTACTTTTGGCTTACTTCATATGGTTTACTGAGGGCGTTGCGACAATACTTTGCCGCTGTGCAAACCTTGTCTTCATGCTGTTTACCGTCAGCTTATGGCAAAGATAGAGGATTAAAAAAAATATATTTTGTATGGCTTGGAAAATGACAACGGCATAAATAAGCTGTGTCTCCACTGAATGGATTGTGCTTGTTTGGTTCATAAAATATACGGTTGTTATTACTATAAGGAGTTTACGTACAGATAATCAGATGGACAACTAGACGACATTTTCGAGGGCGGCAACATGGTCTCGCATGAAAATGTATACATCTGAAAAACAAACCTAATAAAAACGCTAGAAATCACGGAAATTTAACGAAGAGAACTTCTTAACTACACGAAAGAGCTGTAAATTCCAAAAGATTGCAATGCCATTTTTTTTCGAAGAATGTAGGAAAGGCTTTAATTTCTGTTGAAGATCTAATTCTAACGCAGTTGTAGAACCAAAGTCGGCACAACAAAAGATAGATTTTTGAGGGAGCACTACACACAAGAGGTGAATACTTCTACGCTTTTCATACAAACGGCCAAATAGGACACTTGCGTGGCGCCCCAAAATTTAAGATGGCCAAGGGCCCTGCGCTACCTAAATCCGTCCCAGAGTATTACAGAAACTGGATTGTGAATGATTCAAGAATGATTCATCTGCACAGACTTGAAAATGATAATTTAATGCTTGGCCAGCAAAGCGGTCATACAAAACGAAATGTTGCGCAGATATTTATTTTTTTAAATGGTATCGAATACAACCTGATTAAAGAGTTTGTTTCTGATTTCAGCTCATTGCCTCTTTTGTCATTGATTGGATGACCATGAAGAGAAGAAATGAAATTTTGGCAAGTTGTACACTTTTTATATTTCATAAACAAAGTCCGATTGAGTTGTTTTGTGTTTGAAATTTCATAAGAGCAACGTTTTGTATTTTTTGCAGTTTTTCACTTACGTGATCGTTTCGACGTTGAGTGTGGTTGTTTGCATTTTGTGTTTTGAATTTGACCGAGTTCAGTTCGTGAAAAGGAATCAGAATATCTACTCTCCATTGTTTTGGCTGAATGACCGGATGTGAGTAAATCGAGTGAGATGACTGAAAAACTGAGATTTCTGGATTAGCAAAAATGTTTTACAGAGTGTTTTCAACGGATTTTTGCACATTTATCAAAACTGCATTAAGATCAAGTGACAACAAAAATGTTTATAAAATATGAACTCTTGAAGGAAAACCTTCTCCGCGGAATGTTTGGGTATTTTCCTGCTAACATGCACACTTTCAACGAATGTTTGCTTGCAAACTACCTATTCAAACACTTTAGTGGAAAAACTGGGCTATGCAAAAAACTGCATTGCATAGAAAAAGTTATCGTCACTACTTCAAACAGATACATGTTGGCGTCCATTATATCGGCCGTCGGCCTCATCACTTTGACGTTCACTATCTTCGTTGGTACCCGCTTGGCGGCGCTAGAGGAGCGATGCTTGCTCAACAAGCGTGACGGTCTCCCAGGAACTCTGGAGAGGAAACCGCACAAGGTAGTTTCTTATGACGAATGCATCACTGATAATATGAAACAGCAATCCTTTAACCTTTGATAGGAAATGCTGCACGTTTTTAGTCTGTCTCTTGCCTTTTTTACGCTAGGAGATCTTTGCGAAAAATGTTTCCGCACTGCATGTTTTGTTCATGAGAGCTTTACACTAAATAGCGTGAACTGCCTGAAATGCATTCAGCAGTGTCACTCGTCACAAACAACCAAAACTTTTCGTCTCTTGCATAATGATTTTGTTTCAGTTCCCTCGCTTTCTGCAATTGCTGATGCAACCTTTCGGCTGCATGCTGGAGCACGATCAGGATGAAACAAATTGCCAAAACCCGAAAAACTCTTCTGTGTGGTGTGATTCGCAGGACTCTCGGAACAGTCGCAAAGTTTCAATTGCGGTAAAAAAGCACCCTCTTTTATCGGAATGACTGCAAGCTGACGTAGGTTTTTGTCCGGGAAGACTTACATTAGTTTAAAGAAAGCAAAAATAAAATAAGCTGAGTTCAAAATCCACAACTCGGTTGATGGTAGTATCAAGCATTTGCTTTTTTTCAAACTTCTTTAGCTTAGCAGAAATTATAGCTTTTATTTGTTGAAAAGTTAAGTGAATATCATTCTATGAAAACAACATCACGCAGTGTAAGTTCTGTTAACGGATTGCGAAAGTATGGCTACTGGCAAAGCATTTTTGAATATAAACTAATTCGGTCATTGAAACTTTCCAAACATTGGAGTCCTCAGCTTTCTTGAAGCTTATCAAGTCTTTGCACCTTATTTATTACTAAAAATAAAGGGACAACCAAAATAACAGAATGGAGATAGCAAATTTTAGCGTTACCAAGTCGTAGTAATCACATCATTTTAAATAATTTTTGAAAAACAACAAAAGCAGAACACTATTTCATGTTATTGCACGACCTTGGCACAATTCTTTAATTCAAGTCGCGGTCGAAATAGGCTACTTTTTTCTTGTACTTTTGCTTTCGTTGCCAAGTTGTTACTACATGTTGGAAAATAAACTTGTTGCATGCACTTTGCTTTCAGTACGCGGCACAGAGGAAAAACAAAGAGGATATTAGGAGAACATTATATTTGAATCCTGAAAGACAAAATGTAGAAGAACATCTCGGAAATATATTTTATTAATCAAAAACCTATCGTTGTTTGGCTGATCTTTTTGTTTAATGTTTTCATAATGCTTTTCCTCTACCAATATTTGCTTAGTTGAATGTTTCCAAGCATTTTTCAGTTTAGTCTTAAACTGAGTGTTGTTAAAGATTTAATATAATGCTTATGAAAAGTCGGTAGCCTTAGATTGCAAATTTTCTTGGACGGAGTTCATTCTGTAAAATTGCACCATTCAAAACAAAACAAACGGCACTGCCGTCAGCAGACAATTGAGAATTTCACTTGTTATTGTTCATAAAATATGTTACTTCTATTTCTGTTTAGGCTGTGAAAAGGAAGAGGAGAAAAAATAGCATCTTCAGATAATTTCATTCTGATCAGTGAAATCTTTCCGAGAAAGAATTGCTCGAAGAAGTGGAATGTAAATTGGCGTTAGCAATATTTCAATAACATTTTGCTCGGAAATACAACGTATCTCCGTGTCTTGTTTGAAGGAGCTTTGTGCCAGGGCGGCAAAGAATTCGCCAAAGTTCTTGATATTTGGGAGAGTTCAAGCTATGTCGCGTTATTTGCATGAACAAATTTTTCTAGGTACAACAAAATGTTGAGGGCACAAGAAAATTTTGGGGGGACACTGCCCCCGAATGCCTCTCCGCGTGTCTACCAGAGCCTACGGAAAGTACCCAAAGAAAATCATAATAGCGTTTATTTTTAAGGTTAAAAGGTAAAAAATATCTGGTTGCTTAGATGCGATGCTTATCAATTGAATTAAAGGCATCGCTGCGTTCAACACATCAAAACCGTCCTTATGCGCGTTGTTAGCGAATGTTTTACCTTGCAATCATAATTTTAATCGACAGTTTACTGCTAGAACAGTATTGCGTTTCGTTCCCAATGTGTTGTGCCTATAAAGAACAGGTTATTAACGCCGCTCTCAAACGAATACCACGTTCATCTTAAGTGCATCTCAAGGACCCTTTTGCACGAATTAAACACTCTTGTAAAGCAGAAGGGCACAAAACGAACCTTAAGATGCGGATGAAATTCAGACGCGTTTTTCTTTGAACTAGGTAGAGAGCCGTTAGCATTTAGGCCAGGAAAGCAAACAAGGTGAGATGATTTTCTTTCGTTCGGCCTGATGTGCAAAAGCAAATGCCGCTAAGCCTGATCAGGAAAGCATGTCCAACAGGAAAGAAGAGAGTGCAAGAGCTTAAGAAAACGATGAGAAATGTATAAGCCGTCGGTGAAAAAGAGATCGACTTGACGTTTACTTGGCTGAAAATAAGCACTCGTCATCGTTGAAAGTTCCACTCTCAAAACCATGCAGTAGTCTCTTGGTACTCATCATATTCCAGCGGTGAGCGTAGCTTTTGTAGACCGTAACAATTGGTGTTATCGGGAAGCGTTTTTTCTCATACCATTGCTGAAAAGTAAAAATGCAACAGCTGCAATTCAGCTTGCTCAAAAATTGGCTAAAATTAAAGGCTGCGTGACGTATAGTATCAGGCCTACAGCAGTGTGTAATTTAATTGGCCCGCTCGCATTTCTTAAAAATTTCTTTATTTTTCACGAATTCGCATAGTGACACTACCCGCGACTTGTTTTGGAGAGGTGTTTTTAGCACCATGTATTCTGAAGCACTTTGTGATGGTTTAATAAATCAGTGGGGTCATAATAAGTAATAACCCATACGAGTACCATCCTAAGTGAGACTAAATTAGTTAATCTGCTGTGAGTACTTATAACCGGTGAAGAGCTTTGCAAACTAGAGCATTACTAAATGGCAAGTATTTCTCTTAAAAAGCGTGCAAGTTTTCTTAGTGCAACCAGGCATCATCAGTGCAACCAGGCATCATCTAAAAAAAATTCTAAGCACATTAGTGGGTCACAAATCACTATCTACAATCATTCGACAGTACGAAAGCAGAGGGTCAGTCAGTTCGAAACGGAAGGGGAAGTGTGGTCGAATAGGAAAACCACAGCAACGATGACGCCTACGTTCTAAAATACAGCAAGCAAGACCTGTCGAAACGCAGTGTTGAGATTTAAATTTTGTCTGGTGCAGGTGCATTTGGTGCGAAGGCGCTTGGATACAACGGGTATAAAAGCTAAAGGACCCTTCAAAAAGTAACTTTTGACAAATGCAATGGAATTGGGAAAAGAAATACAAAAGTTTGACTGAAAATGAATGGAAAAAATGTGTTGTTGTCTAATGAATGCCATTTATTGGTCCTGCTACAACACAAACGCTGTGGGATGAGTGAAGGGAAAAGGTACAGAACTGCATATTAATCAGACGGTCAAGCACCATCAGAGAAAGTGTTTTGGGTGTCTTTTAGATTCAGTGGTGAGGGATTACTTTATTCCTATTCCGGATTGATGAATGCCGACAGATATAAATCGATGTAGTCAGTCACAAGAATCTGAGAGACATGCAAATTGCATTTCCTGGTGGTACGGCATCTACCGGCATTATTTGTTCCTTGCCATTGTGCTAAAAAAGATTCCAAAAAGTGGAAAAAAGGCCAGGGGATTCACCATAGGTGCACCGCATGGAAAAGTTATGAATTATAATTAAAAATTGGTTGAGTTCGAAAGATTGTAGGCCTACTTAATTCTCATTCATCTGGTACCATGATGACGAAATTTCAAAAAGTTGCCAGAAATTTGTCAGCTCTTTGCCCAAACGAGTGAAAGTAGTGCTAAGCACAGGTGGCCATGCATCTTATTGAATGGGAATTTTGTTTGTGTTTTGAATAATAAACCATTTAGTAAATTTTCAGCCGTTTACTTTGAGTGAGCCAATTAATTTGCACACTACTGTAATTTGTGCTGCTTGATTTTACTTACTGAGTTTCAAGAATAGATATTTTGTCGGCTGTTAAACGTGGTCGTCACGGGGTTTTGAACATACTTCGGAGGTTCGATATAAAACTTGGTGGACTTGTGGTCTGCAAGTTAATGATTGATTTACTATAAATGTATCTTCTTCTTATCCTGCATCATTGTAGAGCTTCAGCCTGGTTCACTGGTTGTGTTTAACCTAATCTTCATTGTGCTATTGTGACAGAACAAACATAACACATGATCCTAGCCAGCAAAATGTCTAATTTTACAATATGATCACAAACCGATCCAGTAACTTTTGTTTTACTTGTTTCCTGAAACTGTATCAATCGTCTACAACTTTTGCAAGAATTGCCTTGATTCAGTGAAAATGAATTAAAATCCCAAGTTACTGTCAGCATTCTGAACGGGTAAGCTGTAGGCCTGCTGCCCCTCATCGTTGATTTGGAGATGCAAAAAGCAGCACTAGGCTTACAACTAAGTCGATTACTGTGCTGCAGGCTAGACTAAAATTATAAGTTTCTTTTCTTTTAGCATTTAGAGGAGGTGACAAGCAGATATTACAGCTAACTGCGGACCGAAAGGGAATTCTTATTCGGAAACTGCTTCTGAGTTTTTAAAATTTCGCTTACCACGTTTGATGAGTGATCGACTTCGGGTGAGTGGCCGGCTTGTTCGTACCTAAAGGTTCGTTCCTAGTTTTTCAGTTATTTTGTGTATGCGTCTTACTTCGTTATAAATTTTCGTTGCAATGCAAATCAGAAGGAGTGAGCTAGGACAAACCAATTTTTTCTCTAACAGCTAAAGACTAAAATACTCTGACCTGCAGTAAGCAAACTTTAGCCTTGCGGCAAGCTTCTGAGAAATCTGCCTGCCTTCTGCTTTCATTCTTCTCCGACGATTATAACTTGCAAGCGTATCTATTTTGCATAGTTAAAGGCCACAGAGATGGCGGCAAGTAAATCAGTCACAGTTTATTGATGGGGAAACTTGTTTCGCGTTTTGCAACGCATCATCAGTCCCATCATCAGTCGGGGATAAACTGTGACTGATTTGCTTGCCGCCAACTTTGTGGCACTTAACTATGAAAAATACTCTGACCTAGTTTAACATGTGCTCACGACCTAGGCTGCGTTACTACCACATCAGTCATCTGCGTAGTGGTTCTTTTTATATCAGTGGACCGATAAAAAGCACAAAAGTTTTTATGGACCAGTATTATGCAATCGCGATAAATGCAACCGTGGGCGTCGGAAGGGGGGAAGGGGCCAAGACCCCTGGATTTTGAAATTTGACATTTTCCTCTTAAATTTTTAGCAAAAAGAGGTGTTTTTTTACTTTCGAGTGGTTGAAATGAAATTCAAACGGATGGAGATAAGATTCATCTGCATCAAATCCTACTGTAAACCTCCACGTGGTGTTGGGTGGAAGCAGTTTGGCTAACAAAATACAGAGCACGACGAAGTAACGCAATGGCAAAACTACCTTCGGAAAGCATCTTGCCTAGTGAACCAATGTGCAACGAAAAAAGATACACGAGAAACAGCGATAAAGGGGCAATTCTGCCAAGGATGTCCCCTCGCTCGGTAGGGATGTTGATTTGTGGCAGGTCACACCCGATCGTCAATCTGCGACTGATACACAGCGACAGAAATTAAAGACACTCCGGATAGGTACATGGAATGTTTGAACACTAAATCAAAAAGGAAAGTTGGACAATGTAATCCAAGGAATGGAAATAATAAAGATTGATATAACTGGCATCGCTGAAGTGCGATGGACGCAATAGGGTATTTTTCAAAAAGATGGATACATGGCGGCTATTCACTCTGGTGGAGACACACACGAACGAGGAGTTCGACTCATACTAAACTCCATTACTACTAAAATAATGAAAGGATACTGGGCGGTGTCGGATCGAGTTCTGCTGGTTAAATTGAAAGGGTGAAAGACTGATTATAACGTGATGCAAGTATACGCACCAACAGCAGAAGCATCGGAAGAGGAAATCACTGAGTTTTACTGGCAACCGGATCACGCAAAGCGAAAATATCGGAGCAAGGAAGTGACAATTGTAATGGGGGATTTTAATGCACAGGTTGGGAATGGTCGAGAAGGGAGCACAGTAGGTCCTCATGGACTGGGAGAGCGAAATGATAGAGGAGATGTCTTTGTAGACTGGTGCCGAGACAATAACCAGGTGATTTCAAATACATGGTTTTGAAATCACAAGAGACGTCTTTGGACATGGCACAACCCTTCACGTAGGCTACAACAAGAAATCAAATTGACTACTTCACAATTTCTCAAGGTTATAAAAACGCTGTGCACAACACCAAGGTCTACCCTGGTGCAGACTGTGGTAATGACGATGTACTGTACCTGTTGTAGCAACAGTCAAAGTAAAACTATTAAGAAGCAATTAAGAAGAAAAAGAAACGGTCATGTTTCAACTTTGGTGTATGTAGAAATTCTAGCATACGGGATGGGCTACCGAATGAAGTTCGACCGAAAATTGAAAGTATTGAGTGGGCAAACACAAAGTCCAGTCACAGAAAAATATCAAAATTTCGCAGACACTATAAAAGGTGCAACTGAAAACCATGTCTCAAAGATGGAAAGGCAAAAACAGGACAATTGGATAACAGAAGAAATTCGTGACTTATTTGAAGAAAGAAGAAAAAATCAAGACAATGAGACTAGATACTGTGAATTAGAAAACCTTATCAAACAAATATGTATTCAAACGCATGAAGAATTTTTGAAAAGGAAGTGCGCTGAAATAGAACAATTATTCAACTTAAATTCCAAGGTAGCACATATGAAAATAAGAGAGATCAGCGACAAGAAAACTTACAATACGCCGTCAGGATGTTTAAAAGATAAAAACGGTGAAATGCTTTTTGAGGAGTAAGATATAAAAGAGAGATGGAAGGAATACATTGCTGAACTTTATGGCAACCCTGATCGAGGCTCTCAACCTTTCAACTTTGAAGAATCCTTCACTGGACATGCCATATCTCAGGCATGGGCGCATTTTGGTGGGGGACACGGGTGATGTGTCCCCCACTTTTTCAGTTGGATGTATATAGCATGCCATGTCCCCACACTTTTTTCTCTTTAGGTTTTGTATTTGGAGAGGTTTCAAAAATAAAAGTGATGTTTGTCACGTTTTGTGTGAAGAGCTTTTCATGTTAGATGGTAGGTCACACATCGCCAAATTCATGTCGCAACAGAGTTGGGTGTGGTATGACTGATTCCGTTAGTTTATAAAGTTTAGCTTCGATAAAATAATTTGGAGCATTTTTCAAGTTTCTAGTGGCCGTGAAAGATGGATAAGTGCTTTTGTCCGACATTTAATTCTGTGTGGTATACTGTTAGAAAGGTTATTTTCTTGTAACAGCGGGAGTATTACAGCTGCACATGTGAGAGACCACAGTACAGCCATTACAATATTTGATTCGTGCAGAAATTTAATAGCCTTTGCTTTAACGCTGGTTGTCACGTATTCAGAAGATGGCGTATAATTTAATGGTGCTAGTGTAAATGTTAGAAAGTTAGATTTTCAGCCAAATGTCTGCGAAGCTTTTGCCGAAGACAAAAATGCAGCAGTATTGTGAAGACTTAGTTTTGGGATGGGCAGTTTTGCAAAAAGCTCTTCAAGTATTAGTGAACAGGATTTCAATCAAAACGTTGGAGAAGCAGCCTACAGTATTTACCTGGCTGTATATTGACCTATAGCTTAAAAAGTAGGAACTTGACTCGGAAATAAGGATGAAATATACATTTATCCTCACTTATTGTAATGTCGCAATATTGGTGACCAACAAAAAAAATATATTTTTTCCGTGACTCTTAAACATTTTGCTTGTGCTGATTGCATTAGTTCGTAAGTCATCTGATTTACTTAAGCTTAACCAAAGTCACAATGCAGCAAGGTTTTCATCCAAGTACGAAATATTTGTTTTACAAGTACATCACACCTTCTTTTGTTGGACATTCTTTTCGTGTTAAAGGCGAAACTTGGTATTTTTTTGCCAATTCACCGTTGTGCATTTTGATTTAATCTCAAGTATATTTTCGTGTCGTTATGCAAGTACAGTAGAACTCTTAGAACGAAACTTTTGACATGGTGCAGAGTTGTAAGTCAGGCCGGGCTCGGGCTTAAGTTTGTCAAAATATTTCTGGCCTGCATACAAAGCTTTTTTACAGCATTAGGAGTAACGATTTCTTTCTTTCATGACTTAGATTTGTTGTGCTCACCTCGGTAACTTCTGTGAGTGGAGTGATTGTGATTTTTCAGCTAATTCATTTTGCAAGCACGGCTGCGTTCTTTTATTCACTGCTCGGATTAGTCTCACACTGTTGCTGAGAAGGCGACAGCGGTGAAGAAATTAGCACGAGATGGCTTTGCCTCAAAGAGATCAATCACTCACGCGATTCTTGGCTTGTTTTAAGAAGCCTACAAGCCGGCATGTCATGCCTATAGCGCCATCGCAGATAATTTCGTGATAGTTCCCTTTTTTCTTGAGAAACATTATATTCCGCAGTGTTATCGTTTACTAACATGCTAGGCTTGTGCCAGATTATGCCAATGTTTTGGTCAAGGTGGTTGTTATTTTTGGTGTGATAAACTGTGTACCGGCAGCTATACCCGAACACAACGTTTTTTTGCTACTCCTCAGTTGCTCATACCTCAACTCCCTCGGTAAATTTGGCTTTGGGGTCAAAATCGGGCTTCACAAATAAATGTCGGGCTCGAGCCGGAAAAAGGGCTTGTGATTTCGGGCTCCGGCGGGGGTCCGGCTTGAAAATAAGGCCCTTTTACGAGGGGCGTAACCAGGGGAGCAAGGGGGCACAGTTCCCGGGCGGCGAATCACTATGGAGGCGCCGAATGACTGCGTGGAGCGCCGGAAAGTCCCAACAAGTCACAAGTACTTTCATCAATACAGTACATTTTCTTGCGAAAGACCTCAGGCTCGAACATGGGGGCGCCAAACATGCTTCTTGCCCCGGGCGCCATCTAACCTTGTTACGCCCCTGCCGTTCACAACTCTCTGTGGGTACGTATGCAGGGGCCAACAAGGGGAGATGGAAAGGGTACATCCTCCACCCATCAAACAGTAAATATAAATTGACATCATTTTCTGAAATAGGCTACTCTAATTTCAGGCCAAATGTTTCTGGTGCTTGTAAGAGGATATCGATGGAGATTTTGATAGGGGTGGGGCTGCATAAATGATGTCCAGCAGCATTAAAAGGATATGTAGCTTTTTCAGTAAACGGAAATGTGTAAGAAAAATATTTATCGTCTTGGTAACATTAAGCGGCTTGAACAAGACATCAAATCGCCCTGCAACCAGTGGTGTGTTTAAGTGGAGGCGAGCGAGGCATTTGCCTCGGGCCCCTTCTTTTTGGCCCACCCCCTTGGGGTGTTACACCCATAAATGTTCCTTATTTTTGATGAAAAATTTATTATTTACTCATATAATGTACTACAAAGCAGATCATAAGTAAATACTCTGCTTTCAAAGGAGCCCCAACAGCAACTGCAATTTGAAGGTAATTTGCTTTCAGAGTGGTCCCCAACAGTCAGTGAAATGTGTAAGCACTCCTCTTTTAAACTTCATTGAAGGGGCCTCTACAAGAAACTATGATGTGTAAGTGCTCCGCTTTCAAAGGGGCCCCATACAGAAACTGTAATGTGCAAGTACTGTGCTTTCAAAAGGACCCCACAGCAACTGCAATTTGAAGGTAATTTGCTTTCAATGGGGCCCCCAACAGCCACTGAAATATGTAAGTTGGCCTACTCTGCTTTTAAACTTTATTGAAGGGGCCTTAAAGAAACTGTAATGTGTAAGTACTCTGCTTGCAAAGGGTCAACAACAGCAACTGTAATGTCTGTGTAAGCACCTTGCTTTCAAAAGGGCCCCCAACAGCAGTTATAGTATGAAATTCCATGCTTTCAAAGAGGCCCCAACAGCAATTGTAATATGTAAGTACCTTACTTTCAAAGGGTCCCCCAACAGCAATTGTAATGTTTGAGTACCTTGCTTTAAAAGGGCCCTCCAACGGCAACTTTAATGTGTAAATACCTTGCTTTCAAAGGTGCCCATCAGCAACTTTAATGTGTAAGCACCTTACTTTCAAAGGTGTCCCCAACAGCAAATATAATGTAAAATTCCATGCTTTCAAAGAGGCCCCAACAGCAATTGTGATGTTTGAGTACCTTGCTTTCAAAGGGGCCCCCAACGGCAACTTGAATGTGTAAGCTCCTTGCTTTCAAAGTGGCCAGCAACAGCAATTGAAATGCGTAAGTACCTTGCTTTCAAAGGGGCCCCCATCAGCAACTTTAATGTGCAAGTACTGTACCTTGCTTTCAGAGTGGCCACCAACAGCAATTGTAATGTACAAGTACCGTCCTTTCAAAGCGAGCCCACCACCATCTGTTATGAGCATATAAAGAAAAACCTCAAACCAACTTCTACACCTAAAAAATTGTGGGTTAAAATCAGGGATGTAGAAGCGGCTATTTCGTCAACCGCTTCCGCTTCCACACCTATCATTTCCGCTTCCAACAGAATCTGGACTCTAACAGAGCCTGGGTTCTATCTCATCTATGAACTTGCTGACAAGCATGACTATCAAAACCAGCAGCTTACGATTTACAAGGGCACATTACTAGTTAAATTGATCGCATAAGTTAGTATCTGTCAGCACGGTACTGCTACTCTGTTCTTACAAACAACACAACCTAGAAAACTGTCTTCAACACATATCAATACAAACAGCGCTTACAACAACCTGACCTTAGCCCAGGGTTTCTTAACATGGGGTGCCCCCCCAGGGGGTGCTGAAATCAATTTCTTAACATGGGGTGCACCCCCAGGGGGTGCTGAAATCAATTTCAGGTGGTGCTGGGGAAGGACACATATGTGGCGGAAAAAGGTAAAAGGAATACGTTTGTCTTTACTTTATCCTTATATTAACCAGGTGTTAGCCAATGGTAGGGGTGTTGAGCTGCTTAGGCATGGCCAAAAGGGGTGCTGAGGTAGAAAAAGGTTAAGACACTCGGATTAGCCTAACAAATATCAAGCTAAATTGCATAGCGTACCGTAACCGTTTAAGGTTTCTTCAAAACGCTTTGATTATCATACATTATTACGCCATAATAATGCTTTGAGCAGAATTCTAGAACGCAAAGTTTTGGACAAACTTGTTACATCTTCAGTAAAATGCGAAAAGCTTTTTAGACTGAGTTGGCAAACACATATGTTCAGTAATATCTAAGTTAAGTTCGCATCCCAGTTAAGTTCGCACAAAGTTATGAAAAAATCTGGATTCAACTTTTTCAGCAATTTATTGGTATTTACAGCAAATCAAACGTGACAACTGGTCATAAAAAATGTTAAATACGAAACATTATATTGCTAAAGTTCACTATTTGATATAATTGTTCAGCAATATTTGATACATTGTTCGTTTGCTTTCAAAATGGTTAGTGAAGGTGGAAGGGGCAGTTTGCTCGATGCATGTTATCAATCCAAAGAAATACCTTCCTAACAAGCTCTGTTAATCCGCGGACAGACGCACTAACTTTTTTGTATGTGTCTTCAGACATTAGGGCAAATAACGTTTGCACATAACTTCCCGCTTCGCACAGACTTTCCTACAGCAGCTTCACTCCGCACTGTCATGCGATGTTTCGTTAACTTGGATCAGTTGGATGGTTTGACTCAAAATGACTCAATTAAACGCTTGGCTTTGCCTAATATTGTTTGTGAAGTGAATAGCATAATGTAAGTGTATACTATATGCCTTGCTGAAAAGAATAGTTAGCTTCAGTCAAAGCATCAATCAGTCTCCAAACATTAGCCCTAATGCTCAACATCTGTTTGCTAAGGCAGTTAAAAGCACAACTGCTAAGTTCGCACCTACCACATAAGTTCGCACAAACAGCTCAGATTCAAGTTGCGAACATAACCGGGAGATTGCTGTGCTTTTAAACTGTTACCATTGTAATAGACAGCAGCTAGGTTTAAAAAGTCAGCCTCCGATAAAATCGGTAAGTTGCACGATGACTTGGCCTTCTATGAAGAATGCCATGGAGGCTAGTTATGCTTTATCTCGTTCTCTCGCGCTGCTGATATCGCACGTTCATTCAGACTCACAGTGCAACTTCACCGCTTAAATCCACATTGGGAAACGGAGAAAACTTTTTCGCCAAGTTACTCTCCAAGTCAAATAACCTATGTGGAAGCGGAAGCGGTAGGATTTTCGCGCTTCCGCTTCCGTTTCCACAGAAAAAGGCCCGCTTCCAGCTTCCCCTTCCACATCCCTGGTTAAAATTTCTTCCAAAAAGTTCTGAAAAGGTACTATCAAATACTGTAAGAGCAAATAGGCCAACTTATGATGATTTTTAGAGATTGAAGTATTTGCTATATTGGTGTTAATTTTATGAAAATGCCACAGATGAACAAAAAGTAGTCATTTTTATGTCTCTGAGTTGAAAAGGTTAGACAAAATTCTCATTTCTTGTGATGTTGTACCTTCGTGAACATTTCCAACAGAAATAAGACAACATGCAATTGTTATAGCAGGGACCACACTACATCTTTTAATTTATAGGACATTTCCTTCTTAGTTTACAAAGTAATTTTGTATTATTGCTGTTGCACTGCAAAGACTGTTAATAAGCAAGGCCACATTCATGCTTCTTATCACGTAGGGGTCGTCCATAAATGACGTCACACCCTAACGGGGGTCACCAGATTTGTGACAAATTGTGACAAGGGGAGGGGGGAGTCAGTAGTTTTGTGATGTCACACGAGCCGTTTTGATATGCATGCTACACGCAGCATGCCAGAAACGAAAGGTGAGGAGGCCAAAATGTTTCTATTCCATTTACAATAGTTTTCTGTTGCAACCAATGAGGAAATTTTTGTCGGTAATGCTAATGGATTAATTGTTTATAAAAAATTGTTTTTGTGGTATATTTCCGATAGTCAGCCAATCTTTGTTGGATTTACAGCTAATGGCAAACTATATTGTTGTACTGTCAATGTAGCAAAGCTTATTCGATAAAATTTATTGACTCCCAGCTCCATCTACTGGACCAAAAAGTTTCAGATTTCGACGCCCGATTCTGTGCAGGATTGTTTTAGCTGTTAGGCAAGCATTCTACAGTTTTATTCTCAATTTCTGGAAAATCAATATAGGCTAGCTCTGGAATACCTGAAGTTAAAAGCGGGCTTCACCTTTCCGTCCATCTCTATCTGGAGGTGCATTATTAAGCATTCCACTCATCATGAAAACTTCAGAATCATTTCCTATAATTTACATTTTTAGTTTTGAGGTCAAAATTGTTGCAACATACGCAATTGTCACCACCACCTTCAATATGAGGGGACTTTTACGCTGAACCTAATTACAGTAAACAGTTTGAAAGTCGTGACTCATAAAAACATAACAATGCTTCAAAATGGTTCCCATTCATAACAGACCCGTTTACAACAGACCACTCATAACAGGCCATTCAAAACAGACCACTTTCATAACAGACCATAACAAATTTATTTCATGCGACCCAACAATTTCAGTGATTCGTTTGTTTTCTGTAGTAGGATGTTGTTTTATTTTGCAGATCAGTGAGTGTTTTCGTTGAGTGTCGCTGACTCACAACAATTCGGTAGTTGCAACAGTTTGTTGAAACGCCGTAACCTGTGTGAAAAACATAAGCAGTTGTGGACCTCAAAAGCCCACTGTGATTGTTTGATTTTTGTGGTCTACGGTTCGGTGTTTACTACGCACAGATCACAACAAAAAAGTGAAGCCTCCCGTAAGTCACGCGCCCATCTCGAAGGAAACAGTTTTTAGAAAAATTCATTTTATCTTAGCCTATGCAGAAACCATCATTAAATGTTTCTCAGGAGTTATTTGCCTCCTGTGTTGCATTTGCACGCCATACTTGTTTTCTGTATTGTGAAATCGTTCTTGCAGATAGACTCTACTGCAAAAATTTCCTATGTTCTGTTTTTGCTTCAATATTGCAAAGTGACCACTACGGCAAATCTATGCACAGGACTATAACCTCAATCCGTCATTGCCAGCATTCGCACAACGTAATTCATTCGTTTCGGTCTTCAACAAAGTAGAAAACACTTTGCTGCTTAATTTTTGCTTAGCAATGTGTGCAGTATTTTCGACGTTTTACGAATAGAATGCTGGTCATGTCACAAGGTGCACAAATCAAATCTATACAACAGATGAAATTTTTGTCTAAGCAGAGACAAAATAAATGGAAATTTGTAATTACGACTGTAAGGGGTGGCGGTTTGCAAATTGTGACGTTATATTTCAAGGGGGGATAAATCCTTGTGACGAAATGTGATAAGGGGGGAGGGGGTAGATTGTTGCCCAAAATAGTGTGGAGTCATTTATGGACGGCCCCGTAGCAGAAATGGCAATTTTTGAGTAGGCCTATTAGGAGTACTCATTTTTACAGATATTTCAGGTATTTTAGGTGGTTTGATTTAGCCTATGCTTGAAGTCACAGGCTATTCGAAGCTTGACTAATAAATGGTTGGATTAAGGTAGACTTGGTAGGTGATGTTTAAGCTCTTTTGCCAGCTCTTAGCCAGTATAACTTGAACCGTTTTTTTCTTAGCACAGATTCAATCAATTGTGTAGGCTACTTGCTGCAGTAGAAATGTTTTCGATAAAGTACATGTTGAATTATTTCCTACTATTGCACATTTTTCAAACAACTAGTGGAGATGCAAGATAAGGGCAGCCTTGACTCATCCAGCCCCAAAGCTTTCCAAAACAAGTCTCTAATTGGATGTTTTTGTGTGCTATGTTTTTGCAGTTAAAAGGATGAAATTTAAAACAAATTTAGTGTTTTAAATCTTCTTGGTTGTTTTTTATAGTTTCATGGGTTCCCACAAAGACATGAATGTGAACAAATTCAGGATACCAACTATCAAGCATTTTTTCAAAGGGGGAAGGTGTGAAACTTTCTAAGGGGTAAACGTTGTAGTTTATTGATGGTGAATGCAGAGAAATGGGGTGCGAAAATAAAGTGGGAGCGATGTCAACTTGCTATTGCCTAACTTTTATGTGTTGCCACCAGTGTCTTCCCAACTTTCAGTATTTTCAAAGTTGTGTATCATGAACACCTTTTTGCATTTTCTTCTGCTATTTCAGTTATGCCGTAGTCTCAGGAACACAACCCTGGGTGGCCGTATCTTAGGAAATCAAAAGTGATTATTACGGATGTCTGAGTATGATGACGTCATCAGAGGGCCCCCCTTTTTAATCTTGCCTCGGGCCCCCCACCCTAAACCCACCACTGCCTGTAACCCACACTTCTTATAAAATGCATGAAAGTTGAAGTGTTCTACTGTAAGAGTGATATGCACGTGCGACCAGTGGGATTCAGCATTTTGTGCACTCCAACTGACAGCTCCGATAAAACCCAATTGATGGTTTCTACTATATTGCTGTGCTTGTTTGTATCCGAATATAATATTAATGGAAGCAGGCTGAACTACAGCACCATGTCCAGCAACAAATTTAAGTATATTGATATGTAAATCATCTGCAAGGACAAAGCGTGATTAGTGTTGCTCTCAAAACACTTCTACAAATAAGATGGGGAATCTGTATTTATGAAACGTCGCTTCTGCGTCGACCCGATGACTATATTGGTTTCACACCAAACTTTCCCCCCACTTTTTACAACAACATTGCGCTCATGAACTCAGTCATGCAGTTTTGAGCATGACGAACGGTGAAGCAGTCGGGCCTGATCAAATTTCAACTGAAGTAATTAAAGCTCTCGATGAAGTTCGAATCGATGTCTTGTATGGAATGTTGAATGAAATTTACAACAAAGGGATAATTCCGCAAGAAAGTCTCAATCGATTTTTGTGGCACTACCCAAAACATCAGGTGTGACTGAAAGCGGCAATTCTAGAACTAGAAGTTTAATGAGTCATATCCTTAACCCTGCTCAGGTAACCTCTGCCCAATTTGAGCAAATGTTTGTTCTACTTAAATTAAAAATTAGTTAACGTTCACGTAGAAAGCGGTTCTTTCAGTAGTTGCATTTTTTAGACGCTCTTTCGGGCAGTCCTATCGAAATCTGCACAACTTTTGTAGTTTTCGATGAGAAACAAAAATTTGCCCCAATTGACTCACGGTTACCTGAGGTGTAATGAAATTCCTTCACAAAGATCCCTCCTAAGGTAACTTTGACCAATTTGGGCAAAAGGAGTAGGTACAGGGTGACCCAAACAGATGTGTACCCATGAAAATTTCAATTGTGACTTTGATTAAAAAGCTATTTATTTCAAATTACAACCACACATTATTCAGTTTATGGAAGACCATTCACCAGAGTTTCAACTATTTTTGTCGATTTTTAGTCAATTTATGGCTTTCCCAA
>Ga0210059_1004892_pt1 | contig 21570 bp, 13 predicted proteins | sample Ectturendosymbi2_FD_188042 | JGI IMG/M metagenome (GOLD analysis project Ga0210059, IMG submission 188042) | Ecteinascidia turbinata endosymbiont from Florida, USA - Sample 2 (SPAdes) (version 2) | ecosystem: Host-associated > Tunicates > Ascidians > Unclassified | place: Key West, Florida...
AACTTGGACCGCTGATAGTTTATATTCAGTGCAATGCCACATGAAATAAGGGGAGTGGATGTAGAAAAATATGCATGATTATGTCAAGAAACTTCGCCAAAACGTTGGTTTGGAAACATGGAAATGATGTCAAATTGTGACGTCACAAACACTGAACACCAAATACAAATGACCACCATACGACCCTGAACCAAAACCCCCCCATGAAAATTTTCTGCGTACGCCACTGTAGTAGCCTACATACAGTACTGACAACCTGTCCTTATTTTGATAATCTTAAATTTGACATTTTTGATGCAGGTCGTCCTCAATGCCATTTTATCACGTCTGTACTACGTGCTGGGAGATTACCATATACATGTCTACTGACATATTGGAAGACTTTTTGCTAGTTTTTTGATTTCTACCCTTGTTCCACTGGCACTAAGCTTGCCTATGAAATCACACTTATGGAATGGTTAACGGTACCAAACAGTCGTAGCCATTGCAGTTGGGATTCGAACGCTTTCAGAACATTCGCTTCGGCTAAATTTAGTTTGCTAAGATCAAAGTAAGTCATTCAATGTGCGGCCCTGGTTAAGATAGGGACATAATTTTTGACTCAGTAAGCATGGTCGGTTGGACATAGCTGCCTTAGGCTTTTTCTGGTGTTGTTTGTCCATTGGCGTCAATGTTCTACGCAAGGTTACATACAATGTGCGGTGCATAAGACTTGCGTTGATCACCCAGCGTCACTTTGAGGAAGGCAGAGTCAGCAGGCTTTAGAAAATCGTTGATTGCTTTCCTGTTGTGCTTTAGCGTATATTCACCACAGATATAACAGAAAACATCTGGGTAATTTAAAGTAACAACGATTTTTCGATGATTTATCCACAACCAAGATTCTTACAAAAACGACAGATACAAAACCTACCGAATCCTAGATAAAATATAGTTTCATGGGTGTATTGAAACCCTTAACTTCAATGTCATTCTGCTTAAATTCGATACTGACTCTAACACTGAACTCACACCAAACACCGCCACACTCTCTGCCAGTGGCGGCTCGTGGTGAAATTGGCCAGGAGGGCTGCAAAATTTCATCTCTGGTTGCAGGCCCGTCGCCAAGATTTAGCAGCAGGGGGGGGCCAAAAACCAGATGGAGGGGCAAAAAACAGAAGAGGGGCCTCATTTTTAAAATACAGTATTGGATGTATGCAGCAACCGAGGGGCCAAACGTGAAATGGGGGGGTCACCGATTTCAAATGGGGGGGCCGGGCACCACTGGCCCCCCGCTGGCGACGGCCCTGTCTGGTTGAACATATGGAATTGTCACCCTGGCTGTTTTTATTATTATTAGTGGCGTTTTCAGTCACTCCAGCAGTCCTAATCTTATCAAACTCGTAATTTTCAGTTGCCCTTATTGATACAATGAAAACATTCACTTCAGTTTAATGAAACCAAACCCTAAAGCGTAAACACGAACACAAAAGAATTAAACCGGTCCCATCAAAAGTATGACGCATAACGACTGCCATCAAAGCTGCAAAGGCGAGAGTCGAACCCAGCACCACTCGCACACTAAGCTTGGAACACTCCGCTCGACTGATGAGGCGCTATTGTTAACATAACAAAGCTTACCATTTTATTCAAACCGTGTCATGGCAGCAGACCTAGGCTAGAGCCACTTTCTTTGCGCAGGTACTTTAATCATGTTCCTTCAAATGAAGTTTAAATTTTCCAAACAATTTCGAACAGTTTATGATTTTACACAAGATTTCTCGTTTTTTTGAACTGGATTGTTATGCTTCTCCAGTAAAGGTTTGTATCCTGAATTAGTTACAGCTGCAACGTTCACCTTACCAAAAAATTAAAGGTCTACTTATAGTACTTGAATGCTTATAGGCTTGCCAGATTTCTCAAGCTTCAAATTTTTCATATTTCATTGTTTTAAACCAGTCACATCTTGTGTTGTCCAAGAATGAGATCCACCAACTGCTGCCATACATCTTCAAACGGCAACCCTAGAAAGCTCAACAGCTTAGCCTACAGTTGCAAGTGCACTGGTGCAGATAAACGAAGGGCTGTATTTTCGCAGCCCGAGATTGGCGACCAGATTTGAATCCAATGCCACCAATATCGCCAAAGTACGAGTAAAAGCATTGTTAAACTTAATTATAAAATTCAATATCCAAGAAATTCAGGTAGTAAAAAACAGTCAAGATCATATTCCCTCCGTTTTTTCTTTAAAAATTCATCGTCAAAATATCAAAAACGCGTTCGGATAGGCGGATATACCACCATGTTTTTTGCAAACAATTGTTTGGTTTCTTTCCTTTAGGGCTGTGCGGATGACAGCCCCGAAATCGCCAAATTCGTCGGCAAGTGTGCTGAAAACGTCATCGTAAAGTGGTGTCGTTGGCAAGCAGCGAAATTGGTTTTGTTGGATTCCTAGGAAACGTTGAGCCGAAATGGTGTCGGAAGTACCGAAAATGATTGTGTTGTGAAATTTTCGTAACTAAATCCAAACTTAAGGCGAGTTTGGCCGTTTGGCGGAATCTTTTGCCTTACATTTTTCAAGGAGGGCTGCAGCCCGGCAGCCCGTCTAGACGAGCCGCCCCTGCTCTCTGCCACCAAGCATCAAAAACCCAAGCAGGCAGCCAGCTTAAAACTTTCTAATCGGGAGTAAAAGATGGAACATGTACAAGCAATCAGTTGTTAGGTATGGCACATAAATGGTGTTTATGATATGACAAACAATCGATTGACATTTAGCATATCCAACAAATAAACTTGAAATCTGTGATGCCATATTGAAATCTGTGATGCCATAGCGTCACAAAGCAAGAGTAAGTCAGTCACGAGAACCACTGCAGAAAAAAACTTTAAAACAACTTCAAAGGTCGACCTGGTAGAGAAAAATGAGTATAATTTTCGGAATCATCACTCAAGATTTAGTCCAAATCAGCTATACAATCTAGAGCACCAAAAATTGTGTTGGCCAGTGAAGCCAAAATATAGAATACTTTGCACATCGCCAACACCGTCATAACTCACTGCCCTCAAGCAGTTTGCAAATTACGATCAAATGCAACACAACTGCGTTACAATAGCACTTTTTTGATGAATTGCCATATCCACAAAATTTATTGTCCGTTTTGAAACACTATCGTATGGTCAGGCTTGCAAATGTCAGCCACCAAAGGGAAAGATTTCTCAACTGTAAAAGCAGCAACCAGGTAATCTAACTAACTTGAGGACCACCCGGCTGGCAACGCAAGGTTTTCGGTGTCGTGAAAATAAGTTGCGCTAATAAATTCAAACTCAATCTGATAACCGTCGATTGGAATTCAACTGTACCCTGGTTTGCGAATAAGTCAAGATTATTTCAAAGTCAACGGTGCTAAACAGCACGGTGAAGACGACCAACTCAAACCTTGATATCTTAGCTTTTAGATCCCACTTGGTAAGAAATCCGTCAAGTCTTCCCATGAAAAGAGTATCTGCTTTCCACGAGATAGAGTTGACGATTGGACCGCTAGAACCACTGGTGCCGTCGCGACCAAAAGGTATTTTTGAACCTTGTCGAAACGAGCTGCCATCGGCGATGCAATGATGGATACAGCCCTCTCGGTCGGCAAAGACCAAATGCTCCTTGGACGGAACTGATTATAAAAAAAACGTTAAGGTACAAAATTAAAATTCATGGAAATTTGTGAAATAAGTAATTACTGAGTCGTTTCTCGCACGAGAAACAATTCACGAAACAGCAACTGTTTGGTCTAATCCATGGGTTCTCAAACTTTTTTTCTCCCGTTTACCCCTTGCCAACTTCCTAACCTAAAATTTACCCCCTGTGTTTGTTTACCTACTAGCACTGTAGAAAAATGTACAACAGCATCATTAAGTTTATCCCAGGATAGGTAACATTTACCCCCAAGTTTACCCCGTTTGAGAACCCCTGGTCTAATCTAAGGGAAGGACATACATACCCGCGTCCGTAATCGACTCGTCAGTTTTTCCAGACTTTTTCTGGGAGTGAAACGGAGCCCATTCCTAGCATAAAAAGAGACAACAACAACAGCATCAGAAGCACCAGTCATATAACAGACTGGACCTAAGTCACGATTTAACCGCAGCAGAGACAGACGCTGAAAACTAAGTTACGCGTTTCTTTATCAACAACGAATACAATTGACCACATCTTCACGACAATTCATCAACGAAAAGCAAAAATCTTGTTACAAAACCCGAATAAAACCAGCTATTGACAAGCTCATAGGCTGCACCGGATCTTAGCAAAAAAAAGTGCTGATAGTTTTTAAGGTTGCCAGCACTGCTTCGTGTTGGCTGGGAAAACTTCTCAAGTGCACCCAGATTGTTTCTATAGTAATTTCCTACCGACCTTCAGTTCCTACGTGGAGTCTTCAAGAACCTTACGAAACGCAATCTCTCAATTTCATTCACACAGTTTCAGCATGAATGGCATTTGATTGCGCGGCAGCTTAAATAAGCACAAGGAAAAGTGATTCATCGTGATTACTACATTTTAGCTGGCAAAGGACCGATGTTGTGACGCAACCTCCCCGTCATGATATGTAAATAGCGGAAAGTTTGCGTAGGTTGGTTGCATCGGCGCTTAACTGCACGTAGAAAGTTGTTCAGGATTAACAAGATGATAAGTGGCGGAATAAAGAACATACCAGCGCCATTACGTGAGAAAACTCCTTAGATATCTCACGCATGATTCGCATTGAACGAATGTCCCATATTTCCACACCTTTGTCTTTGAACGCTATTGCCATGTACTGTCTAGTAAAAACACAAAAGACGAAGATATGGAACGCAACCAAATTAAACATACGTACGTTTGCCTTCAAGTTGGAGTTACCGATGAAAAAAGTCAGCTGTACATTTCTGACCAAGTTATTTTCACAGCAGTTGTTCAACAGCTTCCGTTCTTTAGATGTTGTCAAGTTTCAAACTGACTTTAGTAATTAGAGCAATCGCGCATGTATCAAAGCTACAGCAGAAAGAAAACAGTGTGATACATTCCACCTGAGCATATTTAATGGCACGGGTTTGTCCAGTAGATAGCTCGTATGACTTAGACACTCATAAGACTGACTGTGAAGTATTAACTCAAATGCAGCCCATGCAATATGATAAGGTTTTACCGACATCCGACAGCTGCTCTGCAGTATGTAATTTACATCTGAGAACAGGGTTTAACGGCTGAGCTTATATGTAAGATACACCATGCCTTTGATATGAAACTCTGATGAAAAGTATTGTGGTGTAGTCTTTTCTATCCTGACGGAGCGCCTTGCTTTGGCCGCTGTCCACGTCGACCACAAACACCTCGTTGTGCGCGGGTTCTCGCGACGAGTGACTGCTTGCAGCGTGAAGAGAAGCCGAAGAAGATGATGATCCATACGAGATCACGCTGCTTGAACTCAACCACTCGATACCTCTGCATTGCAAAGATTGTGCCTTTCGCAAACGCATATCAGCTGGGTCAGGTTGGCGCAACCGCGACCACGAGGGTGTGAGCAGGTTTCCGAACGTTTTGAAACAATTGCGCCAAGTTGGAAACTAATTGCTTTAGTCATATTAAAACCAAATCAATATGTGCTCACGGCCAACTATTCCAATTAAACAGCCGTACCAAACCGCCCACCCCCGCCAATCATAGTTCAGTCAGGGTGGATATGATTGCGTAACTCAAGTTCACTTTCAGCGATCAAGACAAGAACTGTTGAAAAATATTCTGGTGGCATTTTTCAAATCACAGCTTAACTTACAAGAAGTCAACATAAGGTACAAAAGTAGGAACAACTCTTGCTACAAGATTTCACGGCTTATTCTGCAGTTTTCCTTACAAGTTTTGTGTCAAATCAAAAATTGTCAGTCAACTAACACAGTGCTGCGACAACCTGCTCCGCCTTTCATGTTTCAAGTAGACAATACTGGACAAAGAGTGCAACTCCAAAATGCACAATAAAAACATTTAACAACTTTTTATAAGTAATGAAGCTTGCAAGAATGATGCTGTTAGGCAACTTTAGGTCTCATATCTTGTTGAAACGTAATTTTTTGTTTAATTTGAAATGACAGCGTATGTCCGCAAAATAGAATGAGAATATCGTTGGATTTTGTAAAAAACTGTCGACTATATTTGATTACCTATGTTTAGTTTTGTGCCAAGTGCAAAGCTTACGGTCTTTTGTAACCGATTGTTGTGGAGAGCAGCCGAGAATCCTTGGACATGGGACAAAATATCACGTTGCTAACAAGGTGTTTGACAGTTACAAATTAACACTACGTAGATTTACGCAAGAAATAATGCTAAGTTCCAGCAGCTATTGGCATAGTAGCGAATCAAGAGTGTATGGGACATTTTGTGCAAAAACATTGTTACCACATGAAAAAGAACCTCTTTTCCAGAATAACGATTCCAACTGCACAAATCAATCCGCATAAATTATTTATTTCACAATACAACTCGTTCTTTTTGTCCTTTGCAGGCGTATATGAACTGCAATGCAATAAGAAGGTTATACAAAACAGTGATTGTTTATGTGTTTGCGTCATTTATTTGGTTCTTTGAGGGGTTTGCTTCAATGACCTTGCGGTCCCTCGCTCACATAACAATAAACTCTGATACCAATTACAGGTGAGTTGTTGAATGCACGAGTAGTTTCAAATCGTACGATAATGCAATTATATAAGTTAGTCAATCTTTACCGGTTAACGTGCGATTCGCGAAAGTGAAATGTCACGTTAATAACCTGTGGAATTGCCCAAACTCGATAAATGTTTGATTGATCCTCACGTTATTTCAGGTTTCACACTACGGAAAACGATGTGTCTCATTTAAACAACGTAACCACCGCAAGCTTGCAGCGGCAAGATATCACTCTCGCATCGAGGGACACCTCGTGCAGAAAGAACTTACTTCACTTCGACTGTGTGTACGGCGTAACTGCGCAGCAGGCGACCTTGAGACAAATCGTAAATGGAGATCAATCCTTGCGTGTTACCGACTGCCAGGAGAGAGCGGTAATAGGACCAATTCCGATGGGTTAGCGGGGGACATGATTTTATGCAGGTTGGAGCATGAATGGTGTTCGACAAGATACCATGCAGGGTGAATTGCAGGTCGATTCGGTGACTCTGCGAGAATGGATATTCTTGCTTTATGCGGCATGTCCGTCAAATAAATGCTACTAAAAATGCACATAAAATACAAGAGAGCACTGGATGTATTGATGGTCTAATACAGGGATTCAGAACCTTTTTTCCCCGGTTTACCCCTTGCCAGCTTCCTAACATAAAATTGATCCCCTGTTTTTTGTTTACTCACTAGCGCTGCAGAAAAATACAAAGTATTGTAACTTCAGCATCATTAAATTTACACCCAGGATAGATAAAATCTACCCCCAGGATAGGTAAAATTTACTCCCATGGGGTAAATTTACCCCTGGTTGAGAACACCTGGTCTAATAGAACAAAATGCCCAACCTGCAGTACGCGAATGACTTTCCAGGTGATACTCGGGTATCTTATGTCCGAATTTCGCTGAAATTATCGGTTTCATCCTCAGGGTTGCTTCGTTTTAAAATGCATTATCCTTTTGAGCCGCAGATTTTTTTCGTGCATTTTAGTGTTAAATTGGTGGATAATTGGAGTAACTCAACTGGAATTTTTCTTCGTTACTTTGCAACTAGCTAGAACGCGGAAACAGTAAATAACGTTGTACAGATTATCGTTTAAAAAGGTTGGGAGGCACTCGCCCAGCAAAACGAAAAAGTTTTAAATTTCACCAAGGACCGTCTCTTTTACAGTTGTTGATGATATCCACAAAGAAACAAAAATTAAGTCGTATGATATACAACATGCTATCTTGTAAGATGTTGCTCCCAATCAGATGACCAGAACTCAACGTACAGATAAAAACCTGCCATTTTAACCAGGGCTGCGGAGCCGGAGCGCAGTTTAAAATTTAAGAGCCGGAGCTGGAGCTATCACAATTTGAAAGATAGCTCTTGCTCCGGGTCCCAACTGACTGTTTTGCCAATTTTACTCAAAGCTAGACTTACTTTACCAAAAACAGTACTCTTTATAGCACACTAAACGCGATTGTTACGAGGTACGACACCAGACTGCAACAATGGATCTGCGAGTTTCTGATGTTTCCGTGGTTTAATAATCGCCAAAGTTGTGGCATCTTAGCTGGACAGGCGTGGTGTTACTTGTAGAAGTGAAAAAAACGTTAAACTGCCACAACATCTGACTTTCTAGTCAGAACGATCAAACCGGATCTTTACCAGAGTAGCGAACTAAAAACAACTAAGCTATAATCAGTAGGTGTATGACGAGCCATAGTGTTTCTTCGAACAAACAGCGTTTAAACATTTTTTGTTATCTGTGTCAATGAAAATGCGTAAACGTTAGAAATAGCACGAGGGAAGTAATTGACTTTGTGTTTTGCGCTTTTAGCATGGTTGGCCCAGGCAGAGCTATTAGCTAGCATCGCCAAAACTGCAACAGGCAAAACATGCAACGTGTGCAAAACATTTGGTCGACTGGGACAGGACTGTGTCAAAATACTCGGACACGAATCTAGTTTTCCCAATAGACACTGATTCCAGTCGTAACAAATAACAAAAGGTCCTCAGACATCAACAAAAAAACCAGTGACTGCCTTTCCTCAATTTGTTCATGTTACCATTAATTTGCGTGAGGTTTCTGCTAGTAACTGACCGCTGAATCGTCTGAACTTATGACTGTTAATTATTCGCTGAATTTGTCATGACAAGAGCGCTGACTGTAAAAAACTACCAGATTAACCTATTCAGATAAGTGTGATATACTCTCTTAGTTTTTTGCACTACATCTATATCATTTTCCAGTAAACTTGAGGCACACCAAGACAACCGAAAATATTATTGTTTGAAAACGAAGAGAAGCCGGAGATGGTGCCGGAGCCCTGTAATGAAAAAAGAGAGCTAGCTATGCTCATGAAAACCTAGGGCTCCAGAACTGGAGCCGGAGCCATGTTCATGAAAGGAAAAGGTCCGGAGTAGATCTAATTTTTACGACTTCGCAGCCCTGGTTTTGACACTATACAACCGCGAAAAGGTCGTATACAACTTCTACTTCCCCCACAAATAACAAATAGGCTAAATCTGGCTTATTTAGGCAGTACGAATGTAATCACGCATTTTCGCAGCAGTGGTCTACTACTTACCGCTTTCGGACCTTCGTCCTTTTTCCCGGACACCATAACTGACGGCGAAACTGTTTCCGACAGAAGATCATTGAATGTTTCGGTGGAATTCCCGCATGAAGGACGAAAGGTTACGTGTTTGCAATCTCCTTCACTGCGTGAGCAAATTACATGAGATTAAAAGTCGCGTCCTTCTGTCAACAATTTTGTAAAAATTAAAAATAAAAAAGCAGCAACACGGCACATTGCGATTAGACACGGCGACATTCACGCGAAGTGATATGAGAATTAGTAGCATTTCATTGGCTGACAATGGTTGAGTGCTAAATGCTTGTCAAAATAAAACGCAATTGAAAGGGCAATGGTGTCAATCACACGGATATTTAGCACTGCGTATCTGTTGGTTGGCCACGTTGGCCTCACACCAAAACGACGAAATACGGCTTTAGAAACACTGTTATCGCTCGTGTTGAACAGACAGAATGCGGCCCGCCACGCGTGACAGGTTGGGCAGATCTGGTTTCAAGCAAGAACTGCGCTTGGTTTGTTGAATACAAGTTGTATTAAGCACGAATGCCGGGAAAGGTCTCCCTTAACTAACATCGCAAAACACTGAAGAAAATGTGAAATACCTAAACTAGTGTGACGCAACTACTCTAGGCTTTATGAAACTTTGGATTAAACTCTGTCAGATCTAGTCATTTATACCTGCCTCAACATCAAATAGAACGCATTTTTTACGGATAGCCTGAAGACGTTTGTAAACCAAATTACTATTCACTGTGAAGATCAAATCAAAGAAAACTTATTTTACGAGTGCTGCTAAGATCTTATAAAACCTTGGAAAATTATTCACATTATTGAGTTGTGCGCAACGCTGCCATGAACTAACCTGCTCTCAAGTAAAACGCATGCGTAGCAACGAGTCAGCACGAAGCAATACCACTGACAGAGCGGCAATGGTTATAAATCTGTCACAGTTGATCGGACAATGATTTTCAACTAATTACAACGTTAGAGTCAAAACCAGCCAAGTAACAAATTTCGTCCTAGAACAGCTTCACAGTCGAAGACTTTTTCTTTGCTGTTTTTGTACATCATGATCGATTTTTTATTTTATGCTAAAATGACTCTGCAATACACTTAAAAACGCACTCACGCTGTTGTTGCTGCTAGCTTCCACAGTAGCAGGTGTCCATTGCTTTGCAACAGTGCAACTTGCATTTCAGATACAGGACACAACGCTCCGCCCAGCAGCTGAGCTTTGTTATTTATGCGAAGAGGTTCGCTGTGACACGCATCGTAATACGATACAGGATTGGTGTACGCCGTGTCATCTACAAACAAATTTGAGCACAGGAAGCCGAAAATGCTGTCCGGAAGCAAAGATCGCCTTTAAAATTTTTAATGGCACGAACTCCGATTGAATGTTTAGTAAAACCAATTAAGTTCCAGCTGCTTTTCAGTATGCAAGCGTATTGCCACAATCAACACATGTACAGTACAACTTGTGATGGGCAAACATTACCGTTGAGGCGTGTATTTTACAGAAGCGTGAACACTACAACAGACATGGGCATCGGAAAGGGGGAAGGGGCGCCAAGCCCCCCTGGATTTTGAAATTTTTAGCAAAAAAAGGTTGTTTTCTTAAGTTTTGAGTGGGAAAAAACAAATTTCACTACTTTTGGCCCCCCCCTCAAAAAAATCCTTCCGACGCCCATGACCACATAAACGACAGTTTTTGGATTCAAGCTATTTTGTAAGCGTCATGGCAATGTGGCGGATCAGCCGCTTCTTCCAGTTTGCACAAATGGACAAAAATCAGGAGGCCTCTTCCCATGCGCTCGTCAAAAATATCCGTCTTTAGTCACCTTGAAACATTTAATTTAAAGAATATACCTAGATAGAACATGACGGGGAGCATTAGACCACGAGAAGCTGAATTTTTTTACGGAATGAACTCCTGAACAATCCAAAGAACATTTTCAGGCGAAAAATGCCGATCGTTCCGTTTTTACGTCGAGGGTTTCACAAAAACTTCGCGAGTTTAAAAAATATTTCTAGATTGTGCCAACTCTATACCAATGGCAGTGTCACTATCAACTGCAGGACCCTAAGTAAGTTTAACGGAGCGGTGGTTTTGCACCTTCGAAGGGAAATTTTTTCACTTTGAGAGCGAATCCATGGTTTTGTTTTAAATGCATTACTAGGTGAAGTTGTGAGTTTTGTAAAAAAAGACTCACCAATCGCTTCATCCGTCAACAACATAAGTTTCTGTAGAAGAAAAGATATGACACCATTTTCGTGAATGGAAAAAATGGCTGATCGCTGTGAGCAGGCAAAAATCTGAAGAAGCAAATTGTTCGGTCAAGTGAAATAGAATTGCAACTTGTTGACATAAATCCTTTACGTGACACGCACCTGGCTATAAGGTGAACTTCCTCGATCAGCAGGAATGCTGGTAATTATCTGCATGCATTCTGTATCAAAAACAGCAATTTCCTGAGAGAAGAGCATAAGAAGATGGTGTCTTGCGCAAGGCATGTAACAAACGTCCATGCAAGACAAGATGTTGTTTTTCTGACACCTTCAAAAACAACAGTCAAATGATTAGAAATAATTGTAATTGTTACATGTATTACCGCCGACCATCAAGACAATCTAAACAGATGTTGCTAAAATCTTTCGCAAGTACGGAGCTCCATCTATAGGTGCAAGCACCCAGTTGATGTTGGCGACCCGCAACCGCCCGGGTACTTTGAGTAAGTTCGTGATTAATCATGCCGAAGAAATTCGCTTTGGGATACCAGGAAAGAATAATTAACCTACATCGGCGCGTGAACTTATCGTAACATCTTTTTGTTTTTCTTTCAGCAGTTACATGTTTCACAGTGAAAACATTGCAGTGGTATCTAAAACGAGCAAGCGCTTTCCACAAGCCATAAACATCCCGGCCGCAGTTCTGACACACCCGGCACCATGTTCTTTTCTCTAACACCTGTGTCCACCGTGCCCACAATTACCTCAACTTCGCAATGCAGCCATGAAACAACCATCCTGTTTTGGTGCAATCAAGATAAAAACCCGGCTCAGGAAGTGTCGACATGATCGTAGGCGAAAACATGACCAAAACTTACAAAATCCTTTTCAATCGCTAAAGAAAATCGGATGTTGTAATGCGGAGGCACTGCCATCTACACACTAACTCGACGTCATCACTTCCGCTCAAATGTGTTAACATGTCGTGTTACAGCGGAAGCGGCAGTTAATGTACGCTACGTGCCTTAAAGCGACCGGCTGTACAACGCGCAGTGGAAGGAGCAAACTGCGTATATGACTTCGGTCAACAGGCAAAACGTTGAAACGCATTGGCGATAGGATTTTCACCACATAGTGACTGAAGCTGGAATATAAAATCCGTGCAGTGAATAGTGATAAGGTATGAAGGTTGCACTAAGCAAGGTTGCCGGTACAACTGACTCGCTCTTCAGTAGTACCACGCGTTTTGTGCCTCGACCACCAACCGCTGAAGTAAGTTCTACGTGTGTGGAAACCAGAGTAAGAACCGCAGGGTGGCTTCAAAAATGAAGATGAGTTTTTCGGAAATGACGTAACGGCAATAGCTGACTAGTTATTGCACAGCGCGTAGTCACGTCAGTCAACAATGGTGTACTGACGTGACTGGAGCTTTGTTTTTGCTTACTGCCGTACAGCTGCGTACAACTACAGCAACAGCCCAGCCTAGGACGAAAATCATGTTAAATAAAATAGCAAAATAGCTGAAGTGGTGTGCAAGTGATCTGCTCGGAAGCGATGTTGTTCAAACAAATTGACCTGCAAGTCTACTGGTTTTACTACTGCATATATCTTCTGTTGCCGACTAAGGTGCTAGCAGCGCCAGACGAAAAGTTCTGCGTGTTTTCGACTGTGTCGCTCGAGAGACCCTCAAAAAAGCAATCAGCTGTTAGCGAGCACGGAACGATTTCCATCGGTTACGATGATACAGTTTTCGAATGCAAAGACTGTGGACCTTTTAAAACTTTGGTGCGAAGTCACCTGGAAAAGCCACACAGATTTGACAGATTCAAGTTAGGGTGTCGCAGCAAGTGCAACGGGCTGCTTTGTCGGGCGAACAGCAGCTGCATTCAAGCGCACGCTTTGCAACGCTCCGACCTGATGAAGTGCCAGCGAGGTAAGGTCCGGCATGGGTGACTGAAGGTAACCTTGATATTTTAAACGTTTTCAAAAAACGCAACTGAAGAATCATGTCACAAAACAGAGGCGCCATAACTTACAGGTTTAAAACTCATATTCAGAAAACCTGTTGATAAACCCGGTAGTTGCTGCACAGAACCTAATAGACCACTTCGTAATAAGTTATGTATTTATGATGCTTGCAAAATCGAAGTGTTGGTCCTAACTGTGTTTACGTCAGATATTAACTACGGAGATAAAGCTAATACTGATTAAATGAAATAAACTACACGTAGTTCAGAATAGGGGTTTGACTGGAGGGAAGCAAATATCCCCGCTGGCTCCCTTCAAAAATACGTCTGAGAACAGTGTTCGAATTTCAAAACAATATGCCCCGACAATATTTCTCCTCTTGAATAATATAATCCAAGTCGAAAGGCACTGTGCCCTTACGTCAACTCTCAACAAATTTTTGAATGATCTTGACAACGAAAAGCCAGCGCGGGAATGAACATATTCAACAACATACTTTCGCATAAAACACACATCGGTCAGTGAAACTGGAAATTTTTGTCAAATAGAACAGGGTCATTTTCATTTTTTATTTCAGAGGCTGCATATCAACAGGTTAGCTGCTGTTCAGAGAATTCGTCAGGCTAAACTTAGCATATTTAGTCACTGTGTGTAAATTGCATAGCCTAAGTGTTAGGACCGGTTTGCATTCTGACTGCTTGCAGATTGAACTGCAAGGAAAGCATGGGGTGTATTAACATGAACCAACTCCAACCGAAAGCTGCAACAAACAAGTAAACGTTAACGAGTTAAAACAAAGGTAAACACACAATGTTTTTGCCGGTCCCACTTGCATCGTAAAACAGTGGTACCGACCCGACATGAAGCATAGCTTTTTAGAAATAGGCGACCGTACTGGAAAAACACTTCCGATCGCAATGCAGGTCTGGTCTGTTTGAAATTCTGCCTTTGGGGCCCCATTAGGCGAACGCGGCAGATTACACAGTCAGCGCAGTTGCTGAAATGTTCAATGATGTTACTGCACATTTTCGAAGTTATGCGTGCGAAATCAGTTATTGCTACGCCATAATCTGTGTAAAACGTCTATTTACAGTATTCGAATTTTTCTTTAGCAATTTCGCGACGGTAAAGAACAGCAAGGTATTCTGCCCTTGCCTAAACATCCTTGAACTCAAATTTCTCACGTTTCCTCGGTATGCGAGAAATTTAATGTCGCGACTCGCATTTCTTGTTGGCCAGGCGTGCTGTCACATACAGGGCCGGATTTAGACATGTGGAGGCCTCAGTGTAGCCTTTGTGTGGAAGCCCTTAGTACCCCAACGAAATACTATTATTATCAGTTAGCTGTAAATATGTAATCATATGTTCATTATCGACCCTCAAAAGTTCACATTCGCCCAAATAACGCTTCCGTCATTTTGGTTGTAGTCTCCCGCCAGTAACAAAGAAAAAATGACAATAATTTCAATAAAAATCAACTTTTCCTTTTTTCCTAATACTGTTGTTATCAACTATTTTCACGATTATTCACATTAACCATGTAAAGCCTTATCCAGGGATCTCCCGACTGTGGAGGTTCCTGGGCAGGTGGCCACTTTACCCTCCCCTCAATCTGGCCCTGATCACATATGCTTGGAAAAAAGAAACCTTTTGATAAACCTTTCAAAAAAAACTTGAAGGCAGTCTTGGTACACACGTCGTACATCAGCTACAGAAGTGTACACAAGTTAAATGTCAGCATCCAAAACATTTCTCCGACCCTATAAAATATCTCAGAGCAGAATGAACTGCTACAAAAATATTACCTAGTATACCTCTGTAAAGTCTCTTACCAGAATCGTGCATGAAGGTCTCAACAACGTTGACAGTCACATCATAGTGGAATACGAAAAAGCTTGTGACAACGGTACATTCGGGTTAATGTATTGTACTAATGCCATGCATCTCTATTCACTTCATAAAGCTAATAACGATAATGAAAAAACGTCAAAGATATACATTTCCGTGTATGTGACTTCCAACAATACTCAGTGCTTTTTGCGATTTCACTTTAATTAAAATAGAGGAACCTGATGCCTGTCATGCGTAAGTGTGCTTCGTGGAAATAAAAACGATCCGATATGATTGCAGATTCCAGAGCGCACGTGCCGAGAGTATCCGAAAACGAACAACCGTCGGAAAACCAGGTAAGACCAACAATAAAGCTCAAAATGTGCTTGTAAGTGATTTTTTGAACATTCGACAAACTTGGCAACTATAAAGTCACAACTAACTTCCTCAAAAGTGGTTTGGGGAGATCGTGCAGTAGATTTTGCTTTTGTCATGACCCGGTATTCCCAGACAGTAACTCAGAAAAAGAGTAAAACAGAGTAAATGAGCAACTCAAACCATGTTTTTTGCCATTATTAATTTCCAAGATAATATTAGCGACTGCATCCTAAGTGAAGCTTACTTTCAAGTGTTTAAAACATTGTTAAGAAGTTCACAAGCCTTAGCGGCATAAGAGAATCCCGGCAAACAGCAGCGCTTTTCTTTAATCGATGTTCTTCCTATAGCTTTCCCAATCGTACTATGTGTAGTTTCTCTTGTTTTGTTTCAAACGTTACTGAGCTATCTATTTTAAATGACACAATTCGGGCTGGGTCCAATGGCTCACTTGAAAACCTTTGCTCATTACTTGATGAAGTGGTTTGGCCAGTACTTGATATTTCAAGTAATTTGTTTTCAGAAAATTTAAGGTTTTAGAAGCCACGTCTGTTGCTGTAAACGCAGTATTATACATGACATGCATCATCACACTAGTATAAGCCAGTGAAGCGAATAGATTTCTTGCCTGTGCAGAGCCCGTTGTGAGTCACAATTATTGATTGTCATCGTGATAACGACTTGGGGCTAGAAGCTCATTCCATTGCATAGCGGTCAATAGGGGCGAATTTTGTCTGAAACGCCCGTTACATGTGATTTGAAAATAGCAGTGATTTTTATGTGCTTGAATGTTTCTACGTCTAAATGTCGATTTTCTTGATTGGCTTGAATTACTTAAGTAATCTGTCAGAAATTACTTAAACAACAAATTTTTGTTACTTGAACCCAGCCCTAGACACAGCCTAACAAGGAAACCCCGCAAGACGCACCGAATACAACAGGGGTCGGCAACCTACACCCCGCCAAGCAAAATCATCCGCCCTGCAGCCCCTTTGCCAAATTGTAGCAACTGTAAATGGCCAGCCTAGCGGTATTTATTTTATGAATCTGCCCTCCTTCCGCACTGTGCTACAAATGTGCTCTATGTCGCATTTTGGGCTTTAGTTACGAACTGTGAAAATCAGGAATTAATATGATTAAAATTCCATAAATTCCTAAGATTAGCAAAAGCAAAGGGAACGGAATTGTTGGTGGAAAATTAGTACTGCACGCCATACCTTGCGGAGTTTTTTTTGGCCCGCGACTCGGGAAAGGTCGCCGACCCATGGAATACAACGACCAGAACAAAACTTTCTCAACACAGCGTTTGATGCACATTTAGACCTATCGAGTAGTGGAAGTCGCATGACATTTATAAAACCTGACAGGTTGGGCTTGGCCGTAGCTACATTGAGGAAAATGAAGTACTTGCCTCGTTGAACTTTCTGTAATGTTGCCACAAAACATTTTTGCAACGCCAAACCAAATCACATTTTATGTGTGTAGATATTTTAAGAGCGGCAGTGCAGCTACACTGTCTTGCAACCACCAGAGATACTACTAGCCCAGTTTAAATAAGGGCAGGATGTTGGGTCTCCGTAACCTATGCAACATACCTTACCGGGGACATAATTAACATATTCGCCTCGGTAAAAATTTGACCCTGACTACGACCATGTTGAGGCTACTCCTTCATTGGCATAAGTTTTTAAACTTTGTCGCAACTATTTGGCAGCTTTGACAGGAATAGAAATATTGCAAACGTAAGTGCATTAGCGCTAGTGCTACTGTAGGATAACATGAACGTTTCACTAACCGGAAAGTATATTTTGGGTGGACCTGCAGGACATAATTATTCTGTGAAACGGCACTTCCGCCTTGCCGCACTTTTCGCATGAAAGGCGCGCCACTATAATGACTGACGCTGCGTTTACAGGTGCCGCTTATCATCGGTTTCGCGATTGGTGGCGTAATGCTGGCCGTGGTGATCGGAGGTGTTTTTCTTGGGAGAAGCAGATCGGCTGACCATTTGGGATCAAACGAGGTAAGTATCTGCGCGCTTGCTCGACAGCAGCATTCTGCCGAAGTCCGCACTACATTTGTAATCGACACGATCGATCAATTCCATGGAAAAAAATTAACTTCTTGTTTTTCCATTTTTTCGAGAACTTGCTCCTCGTCACAAACCGAAACATGCAGAGCATGAGAACTGTCAATCACAACAGTGTGTTAGACGAGCTAGTGTCAGTTTCTGGTACTGAACTGCGAATTTCTGCTCATGCACAAGCAGCGCAAAGTTGCTCAGTCAAGCTTTCACAAAGCATTTCCAACATTGAACAATCATCGGAATGACATTTGGATTACTGCAAATAACGCAAACGGTGTTTTTTTACAACTGGTAGGCAGGAAAATTATATTATATTAAACTTTTATACCACACGTGCAGTTTTAATGCAAAATACCCTTTAACCCTTACCAGAGAAACTGTTCGCTCCTTTTTTCCACCAAGCGGATGGGGCAACGCTGCCCGTGGTGGTGTTCGCAAGCTTTTCACCGAAGAGATTTGTTTTGCATTTTCGTGCGTTTCACTTTGTGGTTACGGCTTCATTAATTTTTTGTGTAGTTACACGTGATTGTGTAGCACAACTTTTGTCGATAGTTACATGTTACAAAATTATCTGCAGCATGTTTAGCCCTTTTCAATTTAAGTAAATTAGACGGACAACTGAAATAAATGAAAAAAGCAAGGGATTAACTATACAAGCAATCTTGTTTATCAGGTGATGACCACACCAGTGTCGATGACATACTCAGAGTGGATGTCAAACCAGACAGTGGGAAGAAGAGGTTCCAATCTGCGCGTCCAAGAAGAGAAAGATGAGCTGGAGGTCAACAGTCCGGTGCCGGTGTACAACATCGTTTACACGGAGTGCACAAGCGATCGCGGCGCCACTCCCGAAACTGACCACGGACCGGTTGTGATAGAGGCAAGTACGCAATGCAATGACTGTTGCTCCTGTGAATCAGCCTTCTCCCGTTTATCTGAAAGTTCTCTTCAGAAAATGAACCCCCAAGCGTTCGAACACAACCACGAACAAGACGTGTTTTAAAGGACGTTCCGCAGCCGTAGGGTTTGATGCTCACAGAGTAATCTACAAATTCAAGGGTAAAGCCAGGACCGTAACCAGGTTGGGACACCAGGCGGGGCGAAGTGTTTTCTGAGAGGGGCCGAAATTTAACGTATTTTTCAATTATGTCCAACACATTTTCCCAGAGGGGCGAAAAATTTCCTAAGAGATGTCTGGCCCCCGAAGACGATCTCATGTCACAAAATCTGGGGCAAATTTAAAGCAACAAGAAAAACTACAATGATTTGCAAGATGTCATGGGATAAAACATGTTTGCCATACTTTGTAAACGTAACAAACACAAGTTTTAGTATAGTGACTAACAAACTTTACTGGGTGGTTTACTAATAGATTTGCAACGCAGTGATTTCTTAAGCTAAAACCAAGACAAAAAACTGACTATGAAACCAAAACCATTAAAGAACATTGGCAAAAAGACAGCATGAAATATTCGATTTAGCTACGCCATAAACATTAACTGATACAGGCACACCATTGCTGGGCAAGCGATTCTTGTTTTGAAAAAATCCAAGAAAGACACGGTCAAACATGTTGGGATTGTTGGGTAATATTGATCTTGGTCAAACTAGAACTGCCAACACTAGTACGCTTTCACACAGAGGGTTTTGACTGTACTACAGAAGTACAATGCTGGTTGAAAGCTACGTTGACATTAAACGATCTCAGTATCACTTTGCTCTTGACAAACAAGTGTAAGATACACTGACAATTCGACCAGTACAATCACCATCACTAACCATACTGGGAAAACCGGCAAAAGTTTCTACCCGTTATTTTGTGAAGACACTTGACAGAAACATTACAGTAATTCGGACTCCTTCGAAAACAAACTTTTTCCAGACAAAAAGTAAATGGAGATTACTTGCGAAAAGCTTTAACGCGAAGTGAATGGTAGATTAAAAAGTTCTAAGACAAAACACATATACACGGAAAAAAGCATGCAGCCCGAGGTATTCGACCATATGTACTAGTTTGTTATTTTACCACACTAAAAACTTGCTTTAATAGTGCTCCAATTCCGAAAGTGCATGATATAAACTTCATGTTTCAACACAGGTTGATGATGATGCAGACGTGCTGAAGTTGCAACTACCTTCGAACAGCTCTTGGAACGATATGACCGGCAGCAGCTACGCCGACAACAGTAACTTCGCCGGTGCCAGCACGTTTGCAGTTGAACGAAGCAGTTGCTTTGCAAACACGACTACTTCAACAGAAATGGCAAACGGGAACTGCGCGAACAGCTCACTGTGGACGCATGACCAACCCACACAGCAGCTGGGCGATTCGGTCAACGAGCGAACGAAGATTTTGTCCGACGACAGCAGTTTAGACGGAATGACCTTTTCTTCAATACCTAACGGCCACGTGCGTATGTCACAGCACAACGGAAATGAAAAAGGCTCCAAAGTTGCAAACATGTCGGCGACAGGACATGAATCAGTATTTGCCGATGACGACTGCTGGAGCGACGACACTGACGACGAATCGGCGAAGCTCAGACAAGCTACGCCGCCGCGCTCTTTCCGCCACAACTACGGCAGCCCGTCAGAAAAAGTTCTGGTGTCGTTGCCCGTTTCTCCCGATGGACACGTCGTCAAAGCAGAAAATCTTACGCATGTATTCGTAGACGTACATAGAGACATGTCTTGCAGCGTAGAAAACGTTACGCAAACGACGTTGCACGACAAACAGAGCACAGCGCCGAACAGCTACGCCTTCACGCGAGCCGCGAAGAAGTCTTTCCGAACGCCAATAAACGCACCACTAGAAAAAGCACCCAAGCGGCCGTCCGAGATTCCCATGACCGACTTGGGAAGGACAGCGTGGCAGCAGCGAGCGCGCTTAAGCTCTAGTGCGAGCGGTGAATACGCGATACCGTTCGGCTCACTGCGATACTGACCTTTCTGCTGTTGTTTTACCTGAACCGTTTTATTATACTTTTGATCAATAAATTGTATTTTGTATGCGTTTAGTTTAGAAAGAGCAGCAGCAGTGTAATTTCGCATTGATCAATCACGCAAGTGGACCGAGTGGTAAATACAGGGCGGTCCAAAAAGATGTATCCATTTCAATATCGCTATTGTGCCATATCAAACTAACCCAGGCGTCTGTTTTCAAGGTAAACCATACGGTATTTAGAGCTCAAAGTTTTATTTCCCAGGTTTAATGGATCAAGCAGAAAGATATTTCGTGCAGGAGAGGGTCAAGATTGCAGAAGCCAATCACGCGACGAAGTCGGTTGTCCAAACTCAACAACACATTCGGAGGAAATTTCCAGGTAGAAACGTTCCTTTCCAACCAGACTCATAATAAAACGCCTCCTGGCCAAATTCAGGGAGACATGAAGTGCACAGGATAGCATTAAAGTCCGCAGTGGCTGGCCACGGCCAGTCAGGACAGAAAACCACATCGTGACTGTGAAATAGTGTTTAGAGCAGTCTCCAAGAAAATCCGCAGGACGTTAGTCCCATAAGACAGATCTTTCGAGGAGTTCAGTTATTCGCATAATGCAACAGGATTCTTCACCTGTTTCCGTATATGTTACGACTTTCATATCTTCAGACCGATGCAAATAAGGCTGGAAGATGTGCCTTTGGGCAAACCATCAGCCCACAAATCGAAGAACATCTTGATTTTGGCGTGAAGTAGGAGATTCATCCCAAAGCTTTTCGTCTGACACTCTTCAGGGGATACAAGAAAGATGTACCCTTACGTCCAATTCTGTCGATGACCGGATCGGCCCAGCATGAGCTGGCTAAGTGGCTTACCTGTCTTCTCCAACCAGTCCTTCAAGAC